>Ga0209345_10002187_pt1 | contig 21999 bp, 22 predicted proteins | sample Cruoilmetagenom7_FD_187294 | JGI IMG/M metagenome (GOLD analysis project Ga0209345, IMG submission 187294) | Oil polluted marine microbial communities from Coal Oil Point, Santa Barbara, California, USA - Sample 7 (SPAdes) (version 2) | ecosystem: Environmental > Aquatic > Marine > Oil seeps ... | reverse complement strand
ACCAGCAACCAGAACTACTAGCCAAAGCCCGTAGCCATACTCAGCGCCAAAAGCGACATAACAAGCGATCGGCAAATGACCACAGCCAGGAAAGTCACAACCCAGAAAGCCGCGGTCCGGAAAGCCGCGGTCCGGAAAGCCACAGTCCGGAAAGCCACGGTCCGGAAAGAGTGGGCGAACGCAAAGCGTATCGTCGTAAAAATTGGCTCAGCACTGCTTGTGGACCGGGCAACAGGAAACCTCCGGCAGGAATGGCTCAACTCACTTGTCGAAGATGTCAGCGATTTGGTCAGTGAAGCCCGCCAGGTTGTGCTCGTATCCTCGGGCGCGATAGCCCTGGGCCGTCATATCTTGGGGTTACCCTCAGGCGCGTTGGAGCTGGAACAAAGCCAGGCCGCCGCAGCTGTTGGCCAAATCAGCCTTGCCCATGCCTATCAGGAAGTCTTCCGCCAGCGCGGCCTGATCGCAGCTCAAGTCCTATTAACCCTCGGTGATACCGAAGAGCGGCGTCGATACCTCAATGCCCGGCGGACCATAGATACAATCTTGGGCGCGAATGCCATTCCTGTCGTCAACGAGAACGACACGGTCGCCACCACCGAAATTCGCTATGGCGATAACGACCGCCTCTCTGCCCGTGTCGCCAGCATGCTCAGCGCGGATTGTCTGGTGTTGCTCTCGGATATCGATGGCCTCTATACGGCCCCTCCAGGCACGGGCCTCGCGTCACGACGGCTTGATGAAGTGCATGAAATTACACCCGAGATCGAGGCCATGGCGGGTGATGCCGGCACCGAGCTTTCGCGTGGCGGCATGGTTACCAAGATCGAGGCTGCAAAAATCGCCCGCGCCGCAGGCACCAACATGGTGATTGCTTCAGGCAAGGAACTCCATCCTCTTCGTGCGCTCGCAGAGCGTGGCCCATCAACTTGGTTCATCGCGCCATCCAATCCTATAGTCGCCCGCAAACGTTGGATTTCCGGCCAACTCGCCCCTCAGGGCACGGTCTATATTGACGGTGGCGCCGAAACTGCGCTGGTTAGCGGCAAAAGTCTGTTGCCGGCAGGTGTCGTCTGCGTTGAAGGTCAGTTCGACCGCGGCGATGTTGTCCGGATCTCTACATCCGATGGCCAGGAGCTCGGTCGCGGACTTGCAGCCTATGCGATTGGTGATGCAGAGCGTATTATTGGCAAACGATCCGGTGAAATTGCTGGTATTCTAGGCTACAAAGGACGTTCAGAGCTCATCCATCGGGATGATATGGCTCTCAATCGGAAAACTGACCATGAATAAGTTCGAACTCATCAAGGGCGATACAACCGAGATCATGCGGGAGCTTGGCCAGAGCGCCAAGGCCGCGGCTGCCGTACTAGCTCTCGCCCCGCGCGACGTGAAGGATCACGCCTTGAAGGCCGCCGCACAAGCATTGCGCGATCGCACTGCGGAAATATGCAAGGCAAATAAGCGCGATATGTCCGCCGCGACCGAGGCTGGCCGCCCCTCCTCGTTTCTTGATCGCCTGGCCCTTGATCCAACTCGCATCGAAGGCATCGCCAAGGGGCTTGAAGCTATCGCCGAACTAGCCGATCCAGTTGGCGAGACGATCAGCGAATGGCGCCGTCCCAACAAACTCAAGATCGAGCGCGTCCGCACGCCGTTGGGCGTCATCGGTGTTATTTTCGAAAGCCGTCCAAACGTCACGGCCGACGCGGGTGGTCTTTGCCTGAAATCCGGCAATGCCGCCATCTTGCGTTGCGGTTCCGAGAGTTTCCATTCGAGTAGCGCCATTCACGATTGCCTGCGTGCTGGCCTGCGCGCGGCAGAGCTACCCGAGGCCGCAATCCAACTCGTCCCGACAACTGACAGAGCGGCCGTCGGTGAAATGCTCAAAGGGCTGGATGGCGCACTTGATATAATTGTCCCACGCGGCGGCAAAAGCCTCGTTGGCCGCGTGCAAGCCGAGGCCCGCGTGCCGGTCTTCGCGCACCTGGAAGGCATCTGCCACATCTATTTGGATCGCGGTGCCGATCTCGCCGATGCAATCCCCATAGTGGTCAACTCAAAACTCCGCCGCACCGGAATTTGCGGAGCTGTTGAATGTCTTTTGGTCGACAAAGAAGCCCCCGAGGGACATCTGAAGTCAACGGTCGCAGCACTGCTTAATGCAGGCTGCGAAGTGCGCGGCGACGCGGCAACCCAAGCTGTCGATGAACGTGTAAAGCCCGCCGATGAAACAGATTGGGGCAAAGAATACCTTGAAGCGATCATTGCCGTGAAAACAGTCGATGGCGTAGATGGAGCGATCGAACACATCGCCCGGTACGGCTCCCAGCATACCGATTGCATCCTCACCGAGTGTTACGGCACAGCGGAGATGTTTTTGCGCCGGGTCGATTCAGCCATTGTTCTGCACAACGCCTCCACCCAGTTCGCCGACGGTGGTGAGTTCGGCATGGGCGCGGAAATTGGCATTGCGACTGGCAAAATGCACGCACGCGGACCTGTCGGCGTAGAGCAACTCACAAGCTTCAAATATATTGTCCGCGGGGCAGGCCAAACCCGGCCCGACTAAAAACCAGGCAAACAAACCGGACCCACCGATCTCAAATCCACCTATTTCATACTCAATCATCCCGGGCTTAACTTTTGTTGGTCCAAGCTAGGTTGGTTCGACCCACGTTGGTCCAGCGAATGTTGGCCCAAACTCAGACCGGAACATCAGGACAAGCGAGTGTCGCGAAAATCAGCCCCCGTTCGCTTCGGGTCTATCAAGCCCCGCATGCCCTTGGCCTACCCAGGTCAACGTATCGGCCTGCTTGGTGGTTCGTTCAATCCCCCCCACGCGGCCCATCGCCTGATCACCGCTATCGCCAGGCGAAAGCTGGGGCTTGACGCCGTCTGGTGGATCGTAACCCCCGGCAATCCTCTAAAATCCCACACCGAACTACTTCCGTTGGATGAGCGCCAGCGGATGTGCCGAGAACTGGCACCCAGTCCTAAAATCAAAATCACCACCTTTGAGAAAGATCTCTCCAGCACATTCACGGCCGCAACACTGGCATACATCAAACGGCGCCATCCTAATGTGCACTTGGTCTGGTTGATGGGGGCAGACAACCTCGCCACGTTCGACTGTTGGCAGGACTGGCAAAGCATTGCCGAAGAGATGCCGCTCGCAATTGTCGACCGCCCAGGCTGGCACCTTAAATCACTGGCTAGTCGCGCAGCCCAAAAACTGCGCCGCAGTTATGTGCCCGAGCAAAAAGCATTGTTACTTCCAACCATGCAAACGCCCGCCTGGACATTTCTCACCGGGCCCTTATCACCGCTTTCCTCCACCGAGATCCGCGCGAGAAAGTTTCCGTTCGTTACGGAAACTCCCAAGCCACGATAATGGCCCGGTCGCCTCATAGTCCAGGGTCATAATGTCTGAACCGCGGATACGTTAATACTGCCAAATATCAAATCCACCTCGCCCGGGTAGAGATGTGCGGGCAACTCAGGGCAGGAGGGCGATATCTCCACAACGAGATAAGAAGAGATGCTCAGAGGCAACACTCAGTTTGAAGACTCTGTTCATTTTACCGCATGTTGCCGCACAGCGCGGATTATGCAACATTGCCTCAAGGCTCATGGTCCCGGCCCGCCTCATAGGCAGGGTTGTTGACTAGGGCAAGACTTCAGATCGCGAAGTGCGTTCGCAGCTATTGTGTTCGTGCAGTTAGCGAGACAGCATACCATCAGTCACACTCGTATGGCGTATGGCCTAAAGGAACGACACCTGAATATGTCAACTGCAACAGAGGGCGCAATGCCAAGTGCACCTCCTGCCGATCTTGTTTCAGCCGAAACCAGCTCGGAAAAAATGATCGAAAACGTCAAAATCTGGCTGGACGACGCGAAAGCCGAGAATGTGATCGTCATCGATCTATCCGGCAAATCCTCCATTGCGGACTACATGGTAATTGCCTCTGGCCGCTCCAACCGGCACGTCAGTGCAATTATTGATCAAATCCAGCAAAAGCTCAAAGAAAACGGAGTTGGTCAGGTGCGCGTGGAAGGTAAGGAAAACTGTGATTGGGTGCTGCTCGACACAGGAGATCTCATCGTGCATGTTTTCCGGCCTGAGGTTCGAGATTTCTATAATCTCGAGAAGATGTGGCAGGGCGAACGGCCCGCTGACGACACGACCGCGCACTAAGTCTCGTCGGCACTAAGCCTGAGGCGACAAATGGAAGAATTCCAGAAACCTCTGGCGCTTCGGGGGCGCTGACGTCGTGCGTATTTCAATAGCTGCTATAGGCCGCCTGAAGGCAGGCCCGGAGCGCGAGCTTTATCAGCGCTATGCAGAACGTGTTGATGGTGCAGGTCGCGCTGTTGCCATCGGTCCCCTAAAGCTGATTGAACTCCCGGAATCGCGCGCCGCAAGCGCCATCGCCCGCATGGGCGATGAAGCCGCTAGATTGATCGCGAAGTGCGACGCCAGCACTGGCAGTGCTGCCCGCATCGCACTTGATGAAGGCGGAAAGTCTATGACCAGCACGGCATTTGCACACATGCTGGCCGCCCACCGCGACGCAGGCATATCCGAATTGAGTTTTCTAATCGGCGGTGCGGACGGCCACGGCAAAGCAGCAAAGGACGCCTCGGCAACGCGACTGTCGCTGGGCGCGATGACGCTGCCGCATGGGCTAGCGCGCATCGTGCTCGTCGAACAGCTCTACCGCTCCATCACCATCATCTCGGGCCACCCCTACCACCGCGCCTGAAAGTAGTACCGTTCATAAACGCGCGCTTCCGGCACAACGACGCTGACCCACGCCACTACACCTCAACGCGCGAGCGGCCTCTTGTTTCGCTAAGCGCCCCCTAGTTTGCGAAGCGAAAGTGCATAACATCGCCATCCTTGACGATGTATTCTTTGCCTTCAAGGCGCATTTTCCCGGCTTCCTTTGCGCCATTCTCCCCGCCAAGCGAGATGAAATCGTCATAGGAAATCGTTTCAGCGCGAATGAAGCCTTTTTCAAAGTCCGTGTGGATCACACCAGCAGCCTGCGGTGCTTTTGTGCCTCGGCTAATTGTCCAGGCGCGGGCTTCCTTGGGGCCTACTGTGAAGTAGGTCACCAAGTCGAGAAGACTATATCCCGTCCGGATTAACCGGTTCAAGCCAGGCTCAGCGAGGCCCAGGTCGGCCAGGTATTCGGCGCCCTCTTCGTCGCTGAGAGCTGCAACTTCCGCTTCGATCTTCGCCGAGATGATTACGCAGCCAGCACCCTCGGCATCGGCCCGCGCTTTGACCATCTCCGAAAACGTGTTGCCTTCACTTGCCGATGCTTCATCGACATTGCAGACGTAGAGCACAGGCTTCGCAGTGAGCAACTGGAGCATGTCCCAGGCCTTCTCCTCCTCCTGCGCAATCTCCGCTTCGCGCGCCGGTTTACCTTCACGCAGCAGCACCAGCGCCTTGTCGATCAGAACAACGGCGGCTTTGGCCTCCTTGTCATTCCCCTTAGCCTTTTTCTCAAGCCCAACACGTCGTTTCTCAAGGCTTTCAAGGTCCGCCAGCATCAATTCTGTCTCAACCGTATCAGCATCAGCCGCAGGGTCGATCCGTCCCTCGACGTGGGTGATATCGTCATCCTCGAAACAACGCAGGACATAGGCGATAGCGTCCACTTCGCGAATGTGGGCGAGGAATTGATTGCCCAATCCTTCCCCTTGCGAAGCACCACGCACCAACCCGGCGATATCCACAAACGTCAGCCGTGTGGGCAAAATCTGCGCTGATTTCGCGATCTCCGCCAGTCTCGCGATCCGTGGATCCGGCACCGGCACCTCGCCAACATTCGGCTCAATGGTGCAAAATGGATAGTTAGCCGCTTCCGCCGCAGCGGTCCGGGTGAGCGCATTAAACAAAGTCGATTTACCAACGTTTGGCAGTCCGACAATCCCACATTTAAAACCCATCGTCTTGGCGTCCCATTCTCGATAAAGCTATTCGGTATTTCTGAAAGGCGTAAGTTAAGAATTATTGCCGTCCTGGTCATTGTTGTCTTTGCCTGTGAGCCAGCGCTTTAGCCGGTCGGCAAGAGCGGTGCTTGGTTTCTCAGGTTTTGATGGTGGATCAACGCGCTTTGGTGCGGGCTTCGGGCGAGCACTCCGGGGTAACGAATTCGCAGCCTTGGCGGCTAGTTCAAGTTGGCTTGGCGATCCTCGCTTTTCCGGTTTACCACTACCACCTTTGCCAGCTCCCCCAGATCTAGCTGTCCCCCCACGAGGCCTATTGGCGCTGCAGTTTCGTCTATCTCGCGGGCCTCGTTCGCCGCTACCGCCAGATGACGGCCGAAGTCCTTGTGACACGTCTGTTTGGAAACGTTCGTTTTCTCCCGATGCAAGACGCGGTGCAGCATCGGAAATCTCATCCAGCATAACCTCAAGCCAAGACCAATCAGCTTTTGGAATGTCACTGAGTACATAGTTTGCAACCAGATCCTTTTGACCGGATGCCTTGCCAGGATGTCCAATCCCGATGCGCACACGCACAAAATCCGCTGATAAGTGCGACGTGATCGATCGGAGGCCATTGTTGCCAGCAGCTCCTCCACCTGTCTTGGTGCGCAGTTTGCCGGGCGCCAAATCAATCTCATCTTGGAAGACGATAATGTCGCCAATCTTGATTTTGAGAAAGCGCGCGGCTTCACTCACGGCCCGTCCTGCGTCGTTGTAGTAGGTCTGCGGCTTAAGCAGTAAAACCTTTTCCCCGCCAATCAGGCCATCGGCAGTCAACCCCTTAAAGCGTTTGCGCCAGGGCCCAAAGTTGTGACGCTCAGCGATCCGGTCAAGCACCATAAAGCCAACATTGTGACGGTTCCGCGCGTACTTCGCACCAGGATTTCCAAGGCCGACAAACAGCTTCATAGGTTGATACCTCCCATTGCAGCCTGCGGCCATCAGCCTAGACTTCGAGGGCCGTGGCAAACATGGGCCCTCGAAATCATGAGTCTAGACCAAATCGATCAGCGATCGAGAGGTCTTAGTTTTCTCCAGCTTCTTCGGCACCTTCGGCACCTTCGACGCCTTCGGCTTCAGCCTCACCTTCTTCATCGGCTTCAGAACGTGCCGCCGCGGAACCAGCCACCGTAACGACGGTAAAGTCACGGTCGGTAATCGTCGGCTCAACACCTTCAGGCAGCGTCATCGACGAGATATGGATCGATGTTCCGATTTCGACACCATCCAGGTCGAGTTGGAGGCTCTGCGGAATGTCGTTGGCGGGGCAGTAGACTTCAATTTCGTGCCGCACCATATTGAGAACGCCACCACGGCGCATGCCCGGTGAACTCTCTTCGTTGATGATCTCAACGGGAATCATAACACGAATACGGCCGTCTTCCGGTACACGCTGGAAGTCGATATGCAACGGATCATCTCGCACGGGGTCAAACTGCACATCGCGGGTCAAAGCACGTACCGCGCGCCCTTCGAGCTTGATGTCGAACACGCTGGAAATCAGCTCGCCACGCCGCAACAGCCGCGTAATTTCTCGATGGTCGATAGAAATCGACTCTGGATCTTTCTTGTCACCGTAAATTACGGCGGGCACCTTGCCTTCACGTCGCACGGCCCGGGCGGACCCCTTACCTGCCCGAGGACGAACTGAGGCGAGGAGCTCCTGGATTTGGCTTGCAGCCATGGCTCTCTCCAACGAAAAAAGGGCCTCATCGGGCCCGATAAATCCCGCCCAGCCTCCAAGGGTGCTGCCGACGGGCCTTCCAACCGTAACAACTGTGGAAGACAGGGCCTTATAGCGAGCCTTCGAGGCTGCCGCAATGCCTCAAAGCATCTATGCTGCCGAAAAGGCCATAATGGGCTATTTGAAGGTTCAACTAGGGAGGAAACAATGAACACAACTGGCCTTAGGTATCCTGACGCATTGGTCTCGACGGCGTGGCTCGCAGACAATCTGGATGATCGCAACCTCCGGATCTACGATTGCACGACCTTCCTCCATTATGCATCGGACACAGATAAGCTCGACCGCGTGGAAAGCGGGCGGAGCAGCTACAACACAGCCCATATCCCCGGATCAGCCTTCCTCGACCTTCAGGCTGACCTTTCTGACAATGACAGCCCGCTTAGATTTACCATTTTGCCGCCCGAAGAGCTGGCGGCACGTTTTGCGGTCAAAGGTGTGTCGGATGGCACCCGCGTCATCCTCTATAGCCGTGCCAATATGCAGTGGGCCACGCGCGTTTGGTGGATGTTGCGATATTTGGGCTTTGATAGTGCTGCTGTACTGGATGGCGGCTGGGATAAATGGTCGATCGAGGGGCGCACGGCGGCGACAGAGCCGGTTTCCTACACTCGCGGCACTCTGAGCATTAACCCGCGTCCCGATCTGTTCACCGGAAAAGATGAAACCTGCTCAGCGATTGGTAACGCGACCGTGTGCACGATCAACGCCCTGGCCCCAGGTCTTCACAGTGGCGCAAGTGATCGATATGGCCGCCCAGGGCGGATACCAGGCAGCATCAACGTGCCAGCTATCAATCTTCAGGTCGGTGAGACTAGAAATTTTGTTAAGCCGTCAGCGCTTGCCAAGCACTTCGAGCACGTAGGAACCGACCGCAATAAACGGATCATCGTCTATTGCGGCGGCGGTATTGCAGCCACGTTAGATGCCTTCCTGTTGCACCAACTCGGCTATGAGAACATCAGCGTTTATGACAATTCGATGAGCGAGTGGGCCAACGACGAGAGCTTGCCAATTGAAGTTGATGACAGCTAGCGACGGACCTTGTGTGACGGAACCTCAGGAGCATCAATCGAGGGCGTGAATCGATCTCTAAAACGAAAATTATAGAGCACGTCACGCCGCTCGAAGTGATCCCATCAAAATTGCACCTGCCCTAGCGACTGGGAAGTTGCAGCACCTGCTTCGATAGAATATTGCGCTGGATCTCGTTTGAACCACCATAAATAGTCGCCGGTCGCGCTTTGTAGAACGGTGTAAGCGCGTCGATGTCGATATTCCCCATCCGCGCTACTCCACTCAGGGCACCCAGAGGCCCAGCAGTTTCGATGATCAAATCGGCGATGGTTTGAAACGTTTCCGTAGCCCATATTTTCAGCATCGACACATCGGGCCCGAGCGTCTCACCTCGTGCAACAATGCCCGCAAAATGCTTATAGCTGTCTGCCAGATGCTCGACATCAAGCTGCAATCGCACATACTGGTCACGGAACACGGGGTCCTCCAAAACACCGCGCGCACTGGCGACGTTCTCAAGAATTTCCATCGCATACTCAGGTAGCTTGGGGCTGCCGATGTAAATCCGTTCAAACCCCAGCAGCGATTTTGCAACCGACCACCCTTTGTTCAGTTCGCCAACAAGGTTGCTGACCGGCGTGCGCACATCTTCGAGAAATACTTCACAGAAATCAGCATATCCTGAGATGTCACGGATCGGCCTGACGGTGATGCCGGGTTGATCCATATCGACGAGAAGAAAGCTAATGCCTTCTTGCTTTTTGGCCTCGGTATCTGTTCGGGCGAGCACGAAGATATGATCTGCATCATGCGCCATCGTTGTCCAGATTTTCTGGCCGTTGATGATGAACTCATCGCCCGACCGCACGGCCCGTGTCTGAAGACTGGCCAGGTCCGAGCCTGAGCCGGGCTCAGAATATCCCTGACACCAGATCGTCTCGCAAGAAAGGATGTGCGGCAGAAAACGCTGGCGCTGTTCTTCAGTCCCCCACTTGATCAGCACCGGGCCAACCATCTGGATGCCGTGATCCTGGAACCGCGCAATGCCCCATCTTTCCACTTCCTCGTGGAAGACCAGCCCTTTCATTGGCGAAAGCCCCATCCCGCCATATTTAGCAGGCCAATTCGGCGCCAACCAACCCTTGGCGGCCATCCGTCGGTACCAGCCCCCCAATACATCAAAACTCAGCCGGCTGGGTGGAAAGCGCAACTCATGCGGATAATGAGTCTGGAACTCGGTACGGACGATAGTGCGAAACTCTTCGTCAGAGAGCGCATTCCAGTCTTGCTCTTGGTCGACTCCATATTTGAAAGTCATGCTGAAGCCCTCGCGCGTTGTTTGAGTTCACCGTAGCGGCGGCGGTGTTCGGCGGCATTGCCCAGAAACGGTACGATCGTCAGCGTTCGGTTGACGTAGAGACCAAGATCATACTCATCCGTGAAACCAATCGCGCCATGCAATTGCACACACTCGTTGGCCATTTTAAGCGCCACCGCGGCCGCGCGTGATTTGACGCTGGAAGCAGAAATGGCACGCGCCTGGGCCGAGAAATCAGGTGCCATAGCGTTTTTGATCGCAGCATCCAGTGTGTGTTTTGTGAGCTGCAGTTTCATCCACATATCAACTGCGCGGTGCTGGAGAACCTGGAAGCTGCCGATGGTCTGGCCGAACTGCTTCCGCGTTTTGAGATACTCAAGCGTCAGCTCCAGCGATCGTTCCATGATCCCTGTGAGCTCGGCACTGTTCGCAAGCAAGCCAAGCTCGATCGCTTCATTGATCGCCTCTTTAGCCGCCACACCCTTTGCCAGGCAGGCTGCTTCCGGCAGCGCCACGTTAGTGAGCGTCAACCAACCCCAGAAGCCACCATCAGCAAGCGGTTCTGATTTACACATGACGCCTTCGGTCGTCGCGGGAACCGCATAGACAGCCAATTCGCCGTCCACGTTACCGGTCACCAAAAAGGTATCCGCATCAGCTACGGGAACAAACCGGCTCTCGCCCGACAAGACATGCTGGCCATTGTTTTGTTGTACCGTAATCTCGGTATCGATCGGTGAAAGGCTTCCAGCCGCATTCTGCCAGGCAAGACATGCAATGTGATCGCCCGCAATGATGGCATTAACCGTGTCAGCGCCGAGTTTTGCTGGGCCAAGCCGCGAGATCAGCGCGGGTGCCACAACACCGGCCGCCACAAACGGCTCAGGATAGCAACCGTGCCCTAGTTGCCGCGCAACCGTCACTGCGGCATCAATCCCAAGGCCCAATCCACCGGCCTCTTCGCTGAACAGGATTGAAATCCAACCTTGCTCCGCCATGCTCTTCCAAACCTTGCGGTCGAACCCTGGCTCTGCCTGGCGCCAACCGCGGATACGCTTGGCATCGAAGGCTGCAAACCCCCGCGCGGCATCTTCAATCAAGCGAAGCGTGTCGTCTCCATCCGTCGCATCCGTCATTCGTGTCTCACTATATTTTGCGGAACCCAGATATGGCGGCACCTTGATTGAGCACGCCGTTCATCGCAGTTTGACCATTGAGGACATGTGGCGCAAGTGGGTGCAGGCCAACTTGGTTTTTGGAATTCAGAGCTATATCGGCGACTATAAGTCGGCTGAATCGAAGGGAAATAGACATGAAGATGGAATTGATAAAGCTCGAAGTTTCCGGGTTTGTGGCGCTTGTTACGATGGATGCGCCACCAGTAAACGCGCAGAATGCACAGTTCAATTCCGAGCTGGCCCACGCTTTTGACTGCATTGGGGACCGTGAAGATATCAGAGTTGCGATATTGACGGGCGCGGGCAAAGTATTCTCAGCCGGTGCCGACATGCGCGCCCGTGGCAATCTTGATGAGACAGGCGAACGTGCCGCACACAATCGGCGGGCTCGCGAAAGCTTCCATGCAATCCGCGAATGCACAAAGCCGGTTATTGCAGCACTCAACGGCGCGGCCCTGGGCGCGGGTCTGGCTGTTGTTGCTTCTTGCGATATTATTGTGGCAGCAGAAGAATCTTCGCTCGGCTTGCCTGAAATCGACGTCGGTCTACTGGGAGGCGGTCGGCATGCACAGAGGCTGTTTTCTCACTCAACGCTTCGCCGCATGATGTTGACGGGATACCGCGTTCCCGGCAGTGAGCTTTATCGGTTGGGTATTGCCGAAGCCTGCGTGCCGCGCGATCAGGTCGTAGCCAAGGCACGCGAGATCGCCACGGAAATTGCCTCAAAAAGCCCTCACGCGATGCGCTTGGCCAAGCAGACGCTCAATGTAATAGAAGAGCTCAGTCTGCGTGACGGCTATCGCTACGAGCAAAACATGACCAGCCAACTGGCAGGCCATCCAGACTCCAAAGAGGCGATGGCCGCCTTCCATGAGAAACGCAAGCCTAACTTCGACCGCTAGTGTGTTGGAATACTAGACCGGCATCATCGAGCTATAATCGATACTTTAGCCATCCCATGCATCCCCACTTCATCTCTCGATACGAGCCAATGGTGGGGCGTCATGGAACAGGCTCACGCATAGAAAAAGGAAGCATACATGCCGGACAATGGCGTACGAGCAGCAGCAAGCCCCGTAGCAATAGAAAACACAGAAACTACAGAAAACAATGAAACCGCCCTCGCTGCCTTTCGCACTCAAAGCTCACCCATTGTAGAGCTTATCGGCCATGAGGTAACCAAGCTCACCGAGGGTCACGCCCAAGTCGAGCTTGAAGTCCGCAAAGCCCTCACCAATCGAGGAGGTGCCATCCATGGCGGCATCTATTGCCTATTGATGGATACTGTCGGTGGCTACGCTGGCGTCTATTCGGCTGACCCAGGCAAACAACGCACCTTCATCACGCTCACCTTGACCACAAACTTCCTGGGTCAACCCAAAGGCAAACGCATGATAGCAACCGGCCGTCTGCGTGCGGCGGGCCGCTCAACGTTCTTCTCCGACATAGAAATTCACGACGAGTTAGGAAATCTCTTGGCCACCGGCAGTGGCAGCTTCAAGTATCGGGAAATAAAATAGAGGCCACTAGGCACAGAGGTCACTAGGCTCAGGACTCATAACCAGAAGTAGACGGTTGCGGCGATGGCGAAGGCGCTCATGCCTTCATGGGCGCCTTCGCCGCAAATGTGATAGCCTATTTGGATGGAGCAGCGAATTACAATCCTTACGCTCGGAGTTGAAGATTTGGAACGCAGCACTGCGTTCTTTGAGCGGCTCGGTTGGCAACGGTCGGTAAAGCGGGCTGAAGGCGTATCTTTCTTCCAATGCGGGACTGTGGCTGTCTCTCTCTTCCCCAGGTCGGAGCTAGCTAAAGATGCTGGTATTTCGCCAAAAACAACGGGATTTGGTGGGTTTGCGATCGCCTACAACACCCGGTCGAAAGAGGGTGTTGATGCTGTTCTCGCTGAGGCGAAATCGGCTGGTGCCGAAATCGTAAAACCAGCGGAAGAAGCTTTTTGGGGCGGATACTCGGGCTACTTCTGCGACCTGGACGGACACTTGTGGGAAGTTGCGTGGAACCCGGATTTTCTGCTCGATGAGAAGGGTGCAGTTCTGCTGCCGGACTGATCGCATCCAACGGCTATTCGTGGCCAGAATCCGCCGTTTCTCTCCGAATGGGCCTGAAGGCCGGTAAGGGTCAAGCCCTGCTGAACGATGAAGCCTCTCGTCACGGCAGACGTCGGGGGGAGAGCGGAAGTGCCACAAGGTTGCCGTTTGAGATGCTGGGGTTTCAGCGCCAAACACCGTCCTTAGCGTAGGATTTCGCGCTCTCCCGCAACCGACCCCACTCCCATCATTTGGGAGTTTGAATCACGTCCGCGACGCTTTGGGAATCCCCTTTATCGATCCTAAGCTTGGGGTCGGGACCCATACGCGGTATACAGTTACTGCTGTAATCTGGTTGATGGTGGGGACATGAGTGAAAGAATTGAAATTCGCGAAAGCTTGCCGAGTGACTTAGCCTCGATCGAGAAGCTTTATCCAGACGCGTTCCCTGACGAGGATTTGTTGCCTCTAGTAAGAGAGCTGTTGCAGGAAGCGCCCATCGTTCTCTCGCTCGTCGGGATCATCGATACGTCTCTCGTGGGGCATGTCATCTTCACGACATGTGGCGTTGCCGCAGGCACTGACCAGGTCGCGCTCCTTGGGCCGCTCGTCGTCGCCCACTCTTGGCAGAGGCAGGGGATCGGCAGTGCGATCGTCCACGCGGGCTTGCAACGATTGAAAAGTGCCGGCGTGACCCAAGTCTACGTGCTCGGCGATCCCGCCTATTACGGGCGTTTGGGCTTTGTGCCTGAGGCTGGCGTCATGCCTCCGTATCCCTTGCCGGCGGAATGGCGCGGGGCATGGCAAACGATAAGCCTATGCAGTGCCGAACCACCTCTCCGGGGCAAGCTTTCCGTGCCGCAGCCATGGCTCCAACCGGGCCTGTGGGCTCCTTGAAACAGAAATCAGACTCAAAGATTACTGTTTTATGGGTCCTGAGCCTAGAGCCTGATCGTTTTAGATTGGAGCACTTCTGCTTCGAGCTAAAGCGTGAATCAGTCTCTAAAACAAAAGCTTAGAGCACGCTCAAACTCTTTCACGCGATTCCATCAAAGATCAATCTGCTCTAGGCAAGACATCACGAATTCAAACCAATCAGCACGACACCTGGTACCACAAGCGCAATGGTTAAGACCGTACGCCAGGTGACTTCTTCGCGTCCGAACACATAAAGGCCCAGCAACATCGCAAATACTGGTGAGAGCGATATTATCGGTGCCACCGCAATCAACTGTCCAAGCTGCAACGCCAAGTTGAGAACATAGATCGCAACCGCATTTAGTACGCCAGCCAAAACGAAGAATTTATGTCCACGCGAGCGAACATCAATCTTGTATCCATTCCACAAAAAGCGGCTGGTCAGAAGGGCAAATCCAACAGTTGTGGCCAACAGTCCTGCGAAGAATGAACTGGGCACCTCAGTAAAGCCAATTTTGGTGATCGCATGTGCCGCCGCGCGCAAGAAGGCGGCGGCCAGCGGCAATAACAGTGCCCACGCAGGAAACGCTGCGGTGCTGCCCCGCCGCCTCAGCGCGGCGGCCAGCACTCCGGCAATAACAGCTGTCGTCCCAATTGCAATCGGCACCGTCATAACCTCGCCGAGGATCAGAATCGCAAACATTGCCGAGAAAATTGGCCCACCAGAAGCCAGTCCGGCATTAAGCGTAGGGCCAAGCCGTTTAATGCCCTCCACCCACAGCACCATTGTCATCGTCGGCCGGATCAACCCTGTCGCCGCGAATAATAGGGCCGCCCCCGTGAACCAGTAGGCCGCCGGAACGATAAACGGCGCCACTATCCAATAAGAAATCGCGGTCGAACCCACCACAACTAACGTGCCGGAATGGGTGTCGGCAGTATCAAGGCCGACATGCTGCACATGCGCCGAAAGCGCGAACAAGAATGCCGCGATGACCGCCATCAGTGTCGGAAGGTAAGTGATCATGAAGGGCGGTGACCTTTGGCGGTTTGAAAATTTTGCACAACTTCTTGATCACCGGATGCTCCACACGGCGGACGATGAACTGCGATAATGAACTACGATGAAAAGCAACGCTGCGTCAGCTGAAGCATATATCCTCTCAGTCACTCATCTGAGCCCCTACATGATAACTGGCTCAGGCGGCCTTACCAGAAAATCATTTCGATGGTTGATTGGTGCCTCATTATCGAGCCGGGAGGTGCACTGTGAGTTTCGAAAGAGCCTATGAAGGGTTGCGCGTCGTCGATCTAAGCCAAGGAGTTGCCGGTCCTTATTGCGGAATGATGCTGGCCCAGCACGGTGCCAAGGTGATCAAGGTCGAACCACATGAAGGCGATTGGGCTCGGATTCTGGGTAGAAACCAAGGTGGTCACAGCGCCTTCTCCGTTCCAAGCAATCTTGGCAAACGCAGCATCGCATTGGATTTGAAGAGCGACGAGGGCCGCGAGATCGTTGAGCGGATGCTCGAAGGTGCTGATATTTTCATCGAAGGCTTTCGCCCCGGCGTAATCGACCGCCTTGGTTTTTCATACGACCGCCTGAAAAAGCTCAACCCCGAGCTGATCTATCTCTCGGTTTCAGGGTTTGGTCAGACCGGCCCACTCAGCAAAAAACCTGCGATGGACCCGGTCCTCCAGGCATTTGTCGGCGCCATGGATGAGAATCGGGGGCATGATGGCATACCGCATCGCTCGCCAGTCGTTTATTTCGACATGGCAACCGCGCTCTATTCCCTTCAGGCCGTTGCAGCTGCCCTCTATGCCCGGCGCGAGGGTCATGGCGGCCGACGGATCAACATCAGCCTCATGGAGGCGGCCGCAAACATCACCACGATCCGCCTGCAAAGCTATTATCGTGACGGTCTGTTTAAAAACATGGCGGCGCCATCGGGCACCTTCACAACCAAGGATGGCTGGATTCAGGTGGTCGCCCTCAAGGACCATGAATACCAAAAAGCTTGCAAGGCGTTGGGCCTAACCGATCTGGCAACCGATCCACGCCTGCAAAAAAGCGCAGGTCGTTCGCAGCATCTGGACCTGATCAACAATCGCGCGATCGAAGTCTTGAAGACGAAAACCTCTATGGAATGGCGGGACATCCTAACCAAAGCCGGCGTCCAGAATGAAATCATGCAAAATTATTGCGAGTTCATCGAGCATCCACACACCGCCGCAACAGGTTTGATTTCCTGGTTGCCGCAGGCCGGTTGGGACACTCCCTGGCCGGTGCCGAATCTACCGGGCATTCCTCAGTTGGAGGAGGGACAGCCTCTCGCGATCTCGCCCGTAAAGGGCCAACACTCACGCGAACTTCTGGCCGAGTTCGGCTATCCAAGCGAAGGGATCGAAGAGCTGTTCACGAGCGGCATCGTCTTGGAACCATGCCACGATGAGCCCAGCAACGATTAGATGCCATCCCCGTCATCCCCATACTGTCAGGCGCCAGGCTTCCAGTCGGGCTGGGTATCATAGCGTAATACAGCATCATCCAGCTCATCCCACGGCTTCCGATTGCGCGCAAAAATGGCGACTTGCGGTGTAAGGTCGACTGAATTGTCGAACGTCCCAAGTGCGACGGTCACGAACCCAGCCATGCCGGTATTTCGCCCAAGTATCGGGCTGCCGCATTCTGGGCAAAATGCGCGGGTGACTTCATTGCCATGATCCGAAATGATCTGGTATTCGGCAATTCTTCCCGTTAGTTGAAATTTGTCGGCTGCAAACATCGCCCCCGTCGTATGGTCGGCGCCGCTGCCTTTTTGGCAATTGCCGCAATAGCAAACTGCCACCACGACGGGCGGACCCTCAGCTACATATCGAACCTCGCCACATAGGCAGCCACCATGAAATAGTAGTGATGCTGTATCGCTCATCCGAGCAGTTTAACGCCCAATCGCAGTGAGGAATAGCCATCAGCTACAAGATCCTGCGGCAACAAAAAAGTGCGGGCCCTTGAAGGCCCGCACCCAAACATTTGATCAAGCAAATCCTATCGGATCGAGCTCAAACAGGATCCCAGCAGAAGATGTCCTGCGAACGGTCGAGCGGGTAGAAGCTCGGGCGCATCGCCGGAATCGCATGCTCAAGGATGGTGCTTGGTGTCCAGCCGTCTGTACGCTGCAACGAACGCACCGGACGTGACTGCCCCATCAGGAAGATCTCGTTGCTGCGGACGCAGAAGATCTGGCCACTCACGTCCTTTGCAGCATCTGATGACAATGCCGCGATCATCGGTGCGATCTTGGCGGGTGTCATTGTCTTGATCCGTTCAACGCGCTCACGGTCAGCATCGCTAGTAACCGGGATTGTGTCGATCATACGGCTCCAGGCAAATGGACCGATGCAGTTTGAAGTAACGCCGAACCGCGCCATGTCGAGAGCGATTGACTTTGACAAGCCGACAATGCCCAGCTTGGCTGCCGAGTAGTTGGCCTGCCCGAAATTGCCAATCAGGCCGGATGTCGACGTGAAGTGAATGTAGCGACCAGACTGCTGTTCTCTGAAGAAGGTAGCGGCGGCCCGGCTGGTATTGAATGAGCCGTTGAGATGCACATTGATGACCTGCTGCCAATCATCAAGCGTCATTTTATGGAAGATGACATCGCGTAAAATGCCAGCAACGTTTACGACGATATCAATGCGCCCGTAGGTGTCGACGGCCTGCTGCACCATCGCTTCGGCAGCCGTGTAATCAGCCACGCTATCATAGTTGGCAGCCGCTTCACCGCCTTCGGCCTTGATCAAGTCAACCACTTCTTGCGCGGGCGTCTTATCAGCCCCCTCGCCGGTCGTTGAACCCCCAAGGTCATTTACGATGACCTTGGCACCACAACGTGCCATCAGAAGTGCGATTTCTCGTCCGACGCCGCGGCCCGAGCCTGTAACCAGCGCGACTTTGTCCAGCAAAAGTGTATTGTCAGCCATTAGGCTCCCCATGTCTTCTTAAGGTTTCATGTCTTCTTAAGGTTTGATGCTGATGTCTGCCGGTCCAATACGGATCATAAGAAATTCACTTGGCCGCGTCTGGTCCAGCAAACAGACAGAAAGAGTGCGGTTTACTAGTCTTGCAAACCCTTTGGCCAACTTCTTGGCCAACCTCGTGTGAGGCTTTGTAAACCGCGCCTCAAACAAACACAGATGTCCAATACAAGCGACATGAGCAGAGCAAACAATCAAGATAGTGATGGAGGACAATAAATGTTTAAACGTGACCTATTCTCGCCTGAGCATGATCTTTTTCGGGAGACAGTGCGAAAGTTTATAGTCGAGCATGTCACTCCCTATCACGATCAATGGGAGGAAGACGGCAAGATCAGCCGTGAAGCTTGGCTTGCGGCCGGCGAGCATGGGTTGTTGTGCCCAAAGATGCCTGAGGAGTTTGGCGGCGCGGGTGCGGACTTCCTCTATAGCGCCATTATTATTGAAGAGCTCGCCTACGCGGGCACCTCAGGCCCTGGTTTCGCGCTGCATTCCGACATTGTCGCGCCTTACATCATCAACTACGGCACCCCCGAGCAGCAGCAACGCTGGCTACCTAAAATGCTAACTGGTGAAACGATCGGCGCGATCGCGATGACCGAGCCGGTAGCCGGGTCCGACCTCCAGAGCATCCGAACCGCAGCCGTGCGCGAGGGCGACGAATTCGTCATCTCGGGCCAGAAGGTTTTCATCACCAATGGGCAGATGGCTGATCTTGTTATCGTCGTCTGTAAGACCGACCTTCAAGCTGGCTCGAAGGGTGTGAGTTTGATTGTTGTCGAGCGCGGGGCCAAGGGTTTCCGCCGCGGCAGAAACCTAAAGAAAATCGGTATGAAGGCCCAGGATACGTCGGAACTATTTTTTGATGATGTGCGTGTGCCCGTAACAAATCTACTTGGCGGCGAGGGGCGTGGATTTGTCAATCTCATGGAGCAACTCCCCCAGGAACGACTGATGCAGGCCGTCCGTTGCGCCGCGATGATTGAGGCGGGGCTGGACTGGGTGGTCGAATATACTGGCGATCGCAAAGCCTTTGGCCGCACTATCTCTGCGTTCCAGAACACGCGCTTCACGCTGGCTGAGGTAAAGTCCCAGTCGGTTATGATGCGTGTTTTTGTCGATAAATGCATCGAGATGCATGTCGCAGGAGAGTTGGATGCGGTCGATGCCGCGATTGCAAAGATGTTATCTTCGGAGATGATGTGCGAGCTGCTTGATGATTGTCTCCAGCTATTCGGTGGTAATGGCTACATGTGGGAATATCCAATCGGTCGGGCGTGGGTTGATGGCCGCATGAACCGCATCGCCGGTGGCACCGGTGAAATCATGCGTGAAATCATCGGCCGCAGCATGTTTGGCAAACCCAAGCAGGCAAGCTGAGCCCTTAGTGTGATCCCGCTCTTTGTGGGATCACTCTTTCGGCCCAAACGAACCTGTTTTGATCTGGGCCAACCTGCATTAAGTCTCTCAGCATGCGTTCATTTCGGCATCATCAAGCATCATGGTTGTGATGCGGGAGGGCCTGTTCCAATTCGGCGAATGGCTGCTAATTTGTGACCTTCATACAGTTCGGTGCCAGAAAATATGCGGTGCCAATAAACACACGATGCCGATAAACACACGATGCCGATAAACGCGCGGTGCCAGTCACCGGCCTCTTTTAGGAGAATATAATGAAGCCAGTCAGCGCGGCCGACTATACGGTCGCTGTCATCGGTGCAGGCGCAATGGGTCAGGGTATCGCGCAGGTCGCGGTGCAGGGCGGTATGAAGACAATGCTGTTCGACGCAAGGCCCGACGGCGCGAAAGCTGGCGCGGAACTGATTGTGCAGCGGATCGATCGATTGGTCGAAAAAGGCAGAATTTCCGAGGAAGATGCAGCAGCCGCCAAGGGCAATCTGCAGGCGATCGATAATCTCTCTGCAATGGCCTCTTGCGACGCTGTCATCGAGGCCGTATTCGAAGACCTCGACACCAAGGTCAGCGTCTTCAAGGAGATTGAGGCCGTTGTCTCGGACGATTGCATAATCGCCTCGAACACGTCGTCAATTTCGATTTCATCAATTGCTCGCGCATGCAAGAAGCGAGATCGCGTTGCAGGCCTTCATTTCTTCAATCCTGTACCTCTGATGAAGCTCGTCGAGGTCATTCGCGCCTCCGAAACATCAAGCGAAACAGTCGCCGCTCTCAATGACTTAGGCAAGCGCATGACGCGCGTGCCTGTAACTGTCAGCGATATGCCGGGCTTCCTCGTCAACATGGGGGGGCGCGCCTACACAACTGAAGGCTTGCGCATCGCCCACGAGAGTGTCGCCACCCCTGCCCAGATCGACGCCGTCATGCGCGATTGCCGTCATTTCCGCATGGGCCCTTATGAGTTGATGGATCTGACTGGCATCGACGTAAACTTTCCCGCCAGTGGCATCATCTATAATGGCTACATGCAGGACCCGCGCATTAAGACTGCGCCTAACCACGAAGCTCAATACAACTCCGGCAGTTGGGGCCGCAAAACCAACGCCGGATGGTATCGCTATGAGAATGGCAAGATGGTCGATGCGCCATCGCCGGACCATGAAACCAATGCTGCCCCCGCTTCAAAAGTGGCCCTCGCTGAACCAGACGATCTTCTGTCAGGCTTCTGCAAAGAGATCGGGTTGGACGTCATCGCCGATGATGGCGCGTGCCCAATTCTCGCGGCACCTATCGGAGATGATGCAACTTCTACGGCTCTCCGCACGAAGGCTGATTTCAAGCGACTGGTCTGTATTGATCTCTCGTGCGACACTTCAAAGCGCGTCACAATCATGACAACACCTGGCGCCGATGAAGCCCATCGTGATGCCATTGCAGCCGCCATCGTGACTTCTGGCCGCAAAGCCACGGCGATTAGCGACAGCCCGGGCTTCATTGCCCAGCGAATGGCCGCCATGATCGCCAATCTAGGCTGCTACATGGCCGAGGTCAGTCTGGCGAGCCCGGGTGATATCGATCTCGCCATGAAGCTCGGCCTGAATTATCCGCATGGCCCACTGGAGCTGGTCGAGGATCTTGGATCTAAAGCCTGCCTTCAGATCCTTGAACGTTTACACACGATTACTGGTGAGGACCGCTACCGACCAACCATGTGGTTGAAGCGCCGGGCCGGACTAGGGCTGCCAATCGACACCGAGAACTGATCCGGCGCTGGGTTGGACCAGCAAGGAGAAACAAGTTTGGAGAAAATGGATGAGTGCGCCGCGCTGGAAGAAGCGCCCCGAAGGCTCAAATTGGGGCGAGTTTGGGGCTGATGACCAAGTCGGTCGCTTGAACCTGATCACCAAGCAAAAGGTTCTCCAGGGCATTGCCGAAGTCAGAGACGGGCGCTCGTTCTGTCTTTCTCTTCCACTCGATATGCCAGGTGGCAATGCGCTTCATCCGGCCCGTCATCCGCCCCGACGTTTCGCGACGGAAAATCCGGATGGCACGCGCCGGTATTTATTGCCGGTCTCACACACAACCGGCAACAATGATCTGACCGACGTGATCAATGATGATCGCGTCATGATCCATACGCAGTATTCCACGCAGTGGGATGCCCTAAGCCACGTCGGTAATTTTTTCGATGCCGATGATGACGGTATCGCTGAGGCAGTTTTCTATAACGGCTGGCGCGGTGGCGAAGACATATTGTCGTCGGATCATGCTTGCGACGACTGCGGCGGGGTGCCGGGTGAAAAATGCCTC
>Ga0209345_10002186_pt1 | contig 22015 bp, 19 predicted proteins | sample Cruoilmetagenom7_FD_187294 | JGI IMG/M metagenome (GOLD analysis project Ga0209345, IMG submission 187294) | Oil polluted marine microbial communities from Coal Oil Point, Santa Barbara, California, USA - Sample 7 (SPAdes) (version 2) | ecosystem: Environmental > Aquatic > Marine > Oil seeps ... | reverse complement strand
AGCTGAAAATTGCAGATTGTTTGAGGGAGTTTGCGACCGAGTTATCTGCAATTTAGCGTAACGAATCTAGAATCTTCAAAATGAATCAAGCCGTGAGGAGAAGATCATTCAAGTCATAAGCGCTATTGTTGAGTAACTGCACAGCTTGAAAATTTCCGACCTGTGCAGTTGGTAGGAATATGACTTGAATGATCTTTGACGAACCTTCTTGATTCATTTTGATAAAGATTCTTAGTGAGTGAAGCTGAAAATTGCAGATTGTTTGAGGGAGCTTGCGACTGAGTTATCTGCAATTTAGCGCAGCGAGCTTAGAATCTTCAAAATGAATCAAGCGGTGAGGAGAAGATTATTCAAGTCATAGACGCTATTGTTGAGTAACTGCACAGGTCGAAAATTTCTGATATATGGAAATCTTAAGGATAATATTATACATCTGAAACCATCTTATGGTCAACCTTCTATTTAGAATTTCAAGAACTTACATTTTTCTTGTCTTTTCTCGTTACTTTGTTATACTAATTATTCAATACCTTCTTTGGATTTCATATTCCAGACATATCCTGGGGAGGTGCTCTAGCCCTCATATCCTCCATTACGTCTCAAGGCAAAGGGAATTTACATGATTTCCAGTCAGAGGGATGCCGGTAATGATGAAAAACTCCACAAACCAGGCCACAAGCACGGTACTCATGTCCATGCTCAAAGTGCCGTAGACCCATTTCTTTTCGCAACTCAGAGAGGCATCTCGGTAGTAAAACTGTCATTTCTGGGATTAATGGCAACAGCCCTCTTTCAGACTGTTGTTGTTGTATTTACAGGAAGCGTAGCGCTTCTGGCCGACACGATACATAATTTCGGTGATGCAATCACCACCATACCGCTATGGATCGCATTCAGACTTGCGAGATGGAAACCCACGCAAAGGTTCACTTACGGTTATGGTCGTGTGGAAGACCTCGCTGGCGTGGTTATAATCTTAACCATCTTGCTTAGTGCTATAGTTGCCGGCTATGAATCCTTTGATCGTTTATCTAACCCACGTGCAGTGGTGCATCTATGGGCAGTAGTTATTGCATCGGTGATAGGTTTCATAGGGAATGAGGCTGTGGCCATTTTCCGCATAAAGGTCGGCAAAGAGATCGGCAGCATTGCGTTGGTGACTGATGGTTATCATGCCCGCGTAGATGGCTTAACAAGTCTTGCCGTTCTTTTAGGTGCAGGGGGCATATGGCTGGGGTATCCCTTGGCAGATCCTATCGTAGGTATTGTAATTACCGGTGCGATAATACGGATCGTATGGGAATCCGGAAAGGCTATATTCATACGCCTACTTGACGGGATAGACCCGGAGGTGATCGATGAAATTAGAGAGGTCGTGACTCATACACCAGGAGTAAATGATGTAACTGAGGTGCGCGTGCGATGGTTAGGACATCGCCTTCATGCAGAAGTAAACGTAGCTGTGAGTCCAGACCTGTCTGTTGAAATAGGGCATAGTATTGCCATGGCGGTTGAGCACCATCTCCTTCAGTCTTTACAGTATCTTTTCAATGCAACAATTCATGTTGACCCCTTGAACGCATCGGGAGAGGAGCATCATCATATCGATGGCCCGTTATCCATTAAATAGTGTCCATCCATAAATGGCTATAGATTTCCATATATTAAATTTCACTGCGTTATCGGTCGGAACCCTCGACGACGTACTACAATGTACGACTTACTCGGTTTCCTCCCTCTGGCCTTGTGAAATTTAATATCTGAAAATTTATATTTTTCGCAATCTCTGCGCCTGCCTGTGCGTAGCACGCAGACAGGTCAGACTCAGATTTTAATCCTCAAAATACTTAATGTATTCCTGCGGTTAAAATCTTCGTCTTTCTTGATCTTGCAGAAACTATCTCATTTCTGGATGGACACTAAATAGTACAGAGCGCCAACAGATCTCTGAAGTATGAGGGCAAACGGGTCCTAATATGCAAAAAGAATACTTATATGTTATTTTGGTAGGGCTTCCTGCCCGAGGTAAGAGCACAATCGCCGGCAAGCTGAGTGAGAGTCTCAGACGGGACGGAATAGCTACCAGGATTTTCAACAACGGGGAGCTTAGGAGAAGGTTGTCAAAAGAAAATACTAACTACCCCGAGTTTTTTGACCCTTGTAACAAAGTGGGGGCAGCCTTGCGGGAACGATACGCCATTATGAACTTAAACCACGCTAAAACGTTTATCAATAAAAACGGACGGAAACACAAGGTTTCAATCATTGATGCAACAAATGTCAGCTTAAAGCGTCGCAAGATGATTTGTCAGATGCTACCCGAGGACAGGGTTTTATTCATTGAATGTATTAACAACGACCAAGAAATATTGGAGGCAAATATCTCCAATAAGGTGGAGACACCGGAATTTGCTAACTTGTCTGTAGAGGATGCAACAGCGGGTTTTAAGAGGAGGATACAATATTACGAGGGGATATACACACCTTTGCAGAGTGAAAGGAATTTCATTAAAGTAGATTCATTTAATTACAGTGTCATCAAGGTGGAAGTGGATGGAGGGTTGCCGTTTGTCGACCGGATTAGGGATTTTCTGGTCACTCCTTTCATTAAAAACCTGTACCTTGTAAGGCATGCTGAAACGTATTACAACCAGGAGAATCGTATAGGCGGCGATTCGAAGCTGACTCCCTATGGCCATTTACAGGCTAGAAGATTAGCAGAAAAATTCAAGAACAAAAGGATTCCAATGATCTTCACCTCCTCTTTGAAGCGAACCGTTCAGACAGCCATGCCGATCAAGGAAGCTCAGCAGGAAGCCAAGATCCTGTTATTGGACGAATTTAACGAAATCAACAGTGGTATATGCGAAAGCATGACTTATAACGAGATCCGCGAAAAGATACCGGAGGTGACCGCTGCAAGAAAACAGAATAAGTATTTTTACGAGTATCCCCAGGGGGAGGGCTATGTCTCCATGGAGGAGCGCATCGAACGAGGGATAAAAAAGGTTTTGTACCTGAGCAAACCTTCGGAGAACATCATGATTGTAGGTCATCGTGCTGTAAACCGAATGATCCTTTCTTATTTTGTATATAAGCGTAAAGAAGATATACCTTACATTTATTTGCCCCAAGACTCCTATTATCAAATGGTGATCAGCCAGAACAAAAAGGTACTTCAACTAAAAAAATTTATTTAACGTAAATATTCGGTCAGCAATTCCCGCTCAAAATGAACATAAGTTATTGAAAAAAAAGAAAATGCTCTCTAAGAGTTTACGAAAGCCCCCTCTCTAAAAGAGATAACCTATTAATATTTGCGCACTTACCCTAACCCGCTCCCCCGGGAGAGGGGAGTTAAATCCTACCTCAGAGAAGTATACCCTTTATATAGTCTCCTTAACTGAGACCAGCCTCCGCCAGTATATCGGGTACTTTCCCCTCTTTACCTATGGCCATGATGTGTACACCATCACAGATATTCTCGTCCTTAAGGGTCTTAATCATACGTCCTGCGATCTCGATGCCCTTTGCCAGGGCTTTTCCCTTTTCAGCGCCAGCCATCTCGTCGATCAGATCCTTGGGAACGAATATCCCCGGCACATTGGCGTTCATGTACTTTGCCATACCTGCCGACACAAGAAGGACGATACCAGCCATTATCTTCACATCGAATTGCCTGGCATACTTCATAAACTTTTTGAAATTATCCAGATCATAAATGGCCTGGGTCTGTATAAATTCTGCCCCTGCTTTGATCTTTTTCTCAAACTTGAGGAGTTGGGGTTCAATGGGGTTTGCTTCCGGCGTCACTATAGCCCCTTTACAAAACGTAGGGCGGGCCTCACCCTTAAGCTCGTTGCCCGCAAAGTCTTTCCCTTCTTCCAGCCCTTTCATTGTCTCCAGCAAGAGAACCGAATCAAGATCGAAGACGGGCTTTGCATCAACATGGTCGCCAACAGTTACGTAATCACCCGTCAAAGAGAGGACATTCTTTATCCCCAGTATATATGCGCCTAGAAGTTCCGATTGAAGGGCGAGACGATTTTTGTCCCTACAGGTCATTTGCAGGATAGGTTCCCCCCCTGCTTCCTGAATAAGCCGACAGACCGGGAGGGTACTGATTCGCATAACAGAGCTCTGGTTGTCAGTCACGTTGAGCCCGTCAACCTTATCCTTGAGCAGCTCGATATGGTGTTTCATTTCTTCGATGTCGACCCCTTTAGGCGGTCCAACCTCTGCGGTTATGACAAATTTACCGGATTCAAGGGCCTCTTTAAATGCCTTTGCCATATATTACTCCTTTTCTTTGAAAGCTTCGTGGATTCTACGTCCAGGGGTAGTTTGAACGCTATATTTTTTTGCAGGAAATATTTTTCGAATATTGTCAAGCTTACCGAGTTTATCAAGTCTGTTATAAATAAGGGTCCACGCGCAGTCCTTTTCCTTGCTTAACTCACATTTCCCATCATTCGTGCCGCCACAGGGGCCGTTTAAAAGCCCTTTGGCACAAATGGCGACAGGGCATATCCCTCCTGTGTAAGCCAGTACACAATCACTACAGGCTCTGCACCTCTCACTCCACTCACCCTCCCTTTCCGCAACTCCGATAAATTGAGTGTTTAACGCAGGATAAACAGGTTTTTGGTCGTACATCTCTGCCAGAAACTGGACTCCGGCGCCACAGGCCATGGAAATTACTGCATCGTAATCATCTATGTTATCCTTGATCTTTTCCAGGTATTCCTTATCGCACTGTCTAACCAGGGTAGTCTCGCCTGCTTCAAGTTCCTTCCCCTCTTCTTCAAAAGCGAGTCTCAATTGGGATGCAAGTATCTGTACCTCTTTTTCTCCTCCAGCCATGCAGACCGAAACACACTCGCCACAACCCACTACCAAGATCTTCTTACAACCTTCAATCATTGCCTTTATCTCTTCGAAAGGCTTCCTCTCTGCAACAATCATAAAAAATCCTCTCTGATAAATAGATTTTTGGAAACGTTACGCCGCCTTCTTCTGAATCTTGGTTGGCCCGAGTTTCTTTGCTACTTCTATCATCTCCTCCACGGCATCCTTAAAGGCAGGGGCCATAGAAGAACTCAGGTTGAACATTTTTAGTCTTTCAGGCTCTATGCCGATCTCTTTGAGAAGCCCTTTAGTATAACCGACCCACATTTTGGCCCGCAAATTTCCTTCCAGGAAATGGCATTCTCCCTCCAGTCACCCGACGACCATAACGGCATCGGCTCCTGCCTCGAAGGCCTTTAGCAAGTATATGGGTTCAACCTTTCCTGTACACAACAGTTTTACTATTCGGACATTTGGCGGATACTGCAGTCTCATTGCGCCGGCTAGATCCGCAGCAGCATAAGCACAATAGGTACAGCAAAAAGCCGCGATTTTAGGTTCGGTACTTACCATAGCATTCTCCTCTTACCTCTTTACAAGTAACACGATCCACAAATACCTTCAACAGGCTTGTTGTGGTAACTGAAGTGAAACAATCTCCTATTAAATGGCAGCGATACTTGCCAATATCTCTTCATCTGTATAGTTGTTCAACTGGATCGCCTTTCTGGGACACATACTGACACATATTCCGCAACCCTGACACTCGGCCGGTTCTATCTGCGCCACCCCGTCAGAGTTTATGTACGGTACATCATACGGACAGGCACGAATGCACGTAAGACAAGCAGCGCACATAGTTGCATCAACAACAGACTTCTCAGAAGAAAGGGGAAAAGTCTCCTTAGACATTACAGTTAGTGCCCTGGCAACCGCAGCGCTTGACTGAGCTATTGCGTCTTTTATAGGCTTCGGTCCATGGGCCAGACCTGCCATGAAGACCCCATCTGAGTGAAAATCAACCGGCCTGAGCTTCACGTGGGCCTCCTGGAAGAAACCTTCAGAGTTCACAGGGAGTTTCATTTGGAGGGAAAGAGGGTTCTCTTTATCTCCGGCCACTCCAATTGCAAGAGAAACCAGGTCAGCCTCTATCTCTAAGTCCGCATCGAGTACATGGTCCCTGATTTTTACTACGAGAGAGTCCTTTTCTGGTACGACTTCCGGTAGCTGATTTTTGTCGTAACGGACAAATATAACATTCCTTTCCCTTGCCTTGCTATAATACTCTTCTAACAGACCGTAGGTTCTCATATCCCTGTAAAGGATATATATGTGCATGTCAGGGTTGATCTCCCTGAGCCTCAAGGCGTTCTTTATTGATTCCTGACAACAGATACGGCTGCAGTTGGGGTTATCTTCGTTTCGAGAGCCTACACACTGGATCATAACGACACTTTGCAACCCTTTAAGCTTTTCGTCCTTCCTGGCGATACGTTCTTCCATCTCGAGGCTTGTCAGAACCCTATCATCTTCACCATAGAGGTACTCCTTATCCTTAGGTTCATAGGCTTTGGCGCCGGTTGCTACGATAGTAACCCCATGCGAGATCTCCTCCTCTTTGGAGGAATTAGATTTAACTAAGGTCCTGAAATTCCCGACAAAACCCGAGTGCTCCATCACCTCTGCATTAAAGTGTATTGATATATCCGGATTTGCCGCTATCTTGGAAGACAGGTCATCAACAAACGAGATGACATCGTCACCTTCGATGGTGTAGTGGATCTTCCTTGCTAACCCACCCAATTGATCCGCCTTCTCCAGAAGATGTACTTGAAAACCCTGTTGCGCGAGACTGAGAGCGCTATTCATCCCGGCTACTCCACCACCCACTACCAGAGCAGTATGATCTATCGGCACTGTTTCTTGCTTCAGTGACTTTGCCTTTCTCACCTTGGCCACAGCCATCCTTACCAGGTCTTTGGCCTTTTCTGTGGCCTCTTCGTGAAAAGCCTGATGTACCCATGTACACTGATTCCTTATGTTAGCCATGGTAAAGAGATATGCATTAAGGCCCGCACTTTGCAGGGTCTCCTGAAACAACGGCTCATGAGTCCTCGGGGTGCATGCTGCCACAACAATACGGTTGAGGTTCTCTTCCTTGATCACTTCGACCATCTTTTCCTGTGTATCCTGGCTGCATGTAAAGAGGTTTTCTTCCACATAGACAACGCCTGGCAGACTCTTGGCGTATTTCACTATGGCTGGAACATCCGCTATCCCGCCTATGTTTGTACCGCAGTTACAGACGAAGACCCCCACCCTGGGCAACTGATCCGTTACATCGATCTCATCAGGGAACGACTTTTCCTGGACAAGGCTTCCCCGGGCTGACGCCAAGCTTATGGCCGCTCCACAGGACGCTGAACTTGCTTCCATAACAGATTCTGGGATGTCTTTAGGCCCTTGAAAAGCGCCGCACACGAATATTCCGTCCCGCGACGTTACAAAAGGCTCGAAAGTCCTAGTCTTGCAGAAATTATCTTCAGTTAGTTCAATTTCCAACCGTTCGGCTAGAGCGACAGATTCAGGAGATATTTCGATCCCAACGGAAAGAACAACCATATCAAAGACCTCGGTCTTCACCTCTCCACTTTCAGTAGCGTAACGAATCTCAAGGTCGTCGGTTCCAGGGATTGGAATCACGGTATGAACACGGTTTCTTATAAAGCGTACTCCATGCTTGTCCCTAGCGTCATCGTAATATCTTTCAAAATCCTTTCCAAAAGTACGTATGTCCATAAAAAAGACGGCGCAGTCCAGTCCATTATTCGAATGTTCTTTGGCAATTACGGCTTCCTTAATGGTGTACATGCAACAGACCGACGAGCAATACGGATGGTCGCACTTGTTAATATCCCGGGAACCGACGCATTGCAGCCATGCGATCTTTTTCGGCTCCTTTTTGTCTGAAAGACGGATAAGATGACCCATGGTAGGACCTGTGGCTGAGAGAATCCTCTCGAATTCCATGGAAGTCATTACATTAGGATGCCTTGTATAATCGTAATTTTCAAACTTCGAGGGATCAAAGGGCTGAAAACCGGAAGCCAGGATAACCGACCCCACATCGATAGTCTCTGTTTCTTGCTGCTGAGCATGTGTCTCAAAGTTAACGGCTTCGGCCTTGCAGGCGGTAACACACTGGAAGCATTCACAGCATCCTCCGCAGTCCAAGCAACGGGCTGCCTCACTCTGGGCCGTATCTTCTTCAATACCAAGGTTAACCTCTTCAAACCCGGAAAGCCTTTTTTCCACAGGCAGGGTTGGAATTTCCGCCCTTTCCCTGGTAGGCAGATCATCAGCTACCTCAACCCAATTGGTCCCAATGGGAGGCTCCTCCTGCCATTCCGTAGGAAGCTCCTCACCCTTCAGATACATTGCCATATATCTCGCCACCCTTTTGCCTGCCTCAACTGCCTCAATGACTGTGGCAGGGCCCGTGATCACATCCCCACCGGCAAAGATGTCCGGTATATTGGTCTGGAGTGTCTCAGGGTTAACCACCAGGAGGTTCCACTTCGATACTTCGAGGCCGTGCTTTTCACCGAGAAATTGGAAATCCGGCTCCTGCCCGATGGCCGGGATGATATAGTCCGCTTCGATAAAAAACTCCGAGCCCTCAATAGGGATGGGCTTCCGTCTGCCTGTAGTATCCGGCTCTGTCAGACGAGTTCGGATGCATTCGATGCCGGAAACCTTGGCGCCTTCGCTGGAAATCTTCAAGGGAGCTACAAGAAAATTAATTTTCACCCCCTCCTTTTCGGTTTCCTCTATCTCCTCCGGTTCAGCGAGCATCTCTGCTAGGGAGCGACGGTATAGGATGTTAACTTCACTTGCACCGAGTCGAAGGGCCACGCGGGCGCCATCCAGAGCAGAATGACCGCCTCCGATAACCACAACCTTTCCTTCCAGCTTGTTCAACTTACCCAGATGAACATCTCTCAGGAAAGAGGTGACATCGAGAACCCCTCCGGTTCCTTCTTCCCCGGGTATCCTCAGTTTAAGACCCTTCCAGGCGCCGATGGCAAAAAAGATCGCGTTTGCCCCGTATTCCCGGAGTTCTTCAATGGTTAGATCCTTTCCAATGGCCGTATCGGTATGGATCTCTATCCCGTATCGTTTGAGATTTTCTATCTCTGCATTCAAGACAGACCTGGGCAGACGGTGTTCCGGAATACCGTATCGCATCATCCCACCGGCTTCGGGCATGGATTCATACACGATTACCTTATACCCATCGAGGGCAAGGAAATAAGCTGCTGTGAGTCCGGCAGGGCCTGAGCCTATGACAGCTACCTTCTCATCTCTGGGTGTTATTTCGGGTACTGGGATCTCGCTTAGTTGTACACGATCGGCGGCCACGCGTTTAAGTTCCCTGATGGAAATAGCCTCGTCCACTTCAAGCCGTCGGCAGCTTTGTTCACAACGGTGGGGACAGATGCGGCCGAGTATACCTGGAAACGGGAGATCACGCATGATGGTTTCTATGGCTTCCCTGTACTTTCCAACTTTAACCATGGCCACATAACCCTGCACATTAAGGTTTGCGGGACATGCCATTCTACAAGGCGCAGTATCGAGTTTTTCCAATGCGAAACTGCCTGGGATTGCCTGGGGGTATTGAATATAGATCGCCTTGCGACTCCCTAGTTTCATGTCGTATTCATTTGGTCTCTCCACAGGGCAGACCTGTGCACAATCACTACAGGCAGTGCATTTTGTCGGATCAATATAACGAGGGGTTTTGCACACAGTCACCTGAAAGTTTCCCTTTTTCCCCTCAATCTTTTCAATAGTTGAGCCAGTAAGGATTTCAATATTGATGTGTCGGCCGACCTCGACCAGTTTGGGAGAGATAATTCACATTGCACAGTCGTTGGTCGGAAAGGTTTTATCCAGTTGAGACATAACTCCACCAATGGACTGGGATTTCTCGATAAGGTAAACATAATATCCGGAGTTCGCTAAATCCAGAGCGGATTGCATCCCTGCAATCCCGCCTCCCGCAACTAATACAGATCCAATTACATCATCAGACATCGTCATTTCTCCTGTCCTGTCCTGTAAAAATAATGCCACAAGTCCAGCCTAAAACGTTGTTAGTTGAACCTCAATTTCAACATATAAGTTTGGGAAGTATAATCGAATGGGGGGTGGTTTGTCAACTGAAATATCGAGATATGTGGTTATAGTGTTTTCAGATATAAAATCTATTTCCTTAACCTTCTAATTTCGTAAACGATTGCACGACTGAGGGTGGCTAAAGCCTGGCTCTTTGCCGCAACCAGCGTTTCGTAGTCCTTAGCGGATAAGGGTTCTTTTATAAGGGTATTCTTAATCACAAGTTCATCCGTGCCCCCCTGATTCATTACTGACCAGGTGACTTTCAGTAAAACCTGCTCGCCTAACTGGCCATCAAACTGCTCTATGTCCAGTTTAATGCGATAGGTAGGTGAAAACTGATCTGGCCAGGGGTATACGGCCACTCGATTCGTGGACAAAAGAATAGAGATGTTCTTCGCTAAAACTCGTGAGAAATCCCCCTGCAGGGAGCCGGCCCATCTATGGAATTCGGAGACATTGAGTCTGTTCTGGCTTTTTCGGGTGACGATCTGCGGTCTGGCAAGAAATTTCGGAAACTTCGCTGGCCCAACGCCGATGGAAATGTCATCACCTGCAACTGCTTCAGAAATCTCCTTTTGCATTTCGGCAAATGTGTTCAGAGTATAATACCTCACAGGAGGGGTAATGCCGCAACAAGCCGTAAGCCAAAAGGCAATGAGAAAAAATGCCCAGGCGACCTTCTCAAAGCAGGCGCTATCTTTCATTACGTTCCCCCTTTCCTCGAATCAAAGACTCCGGATGTCGTTCAAGGTAATCCGCCAGTACACTGATATTCTGCGCGGCGTCGGCAATTTCGCCTAGCATATGTTTTATTTCGTAACCCATAGTAGAGTCCGCTTCCAAAAGTCTGTCAATCTTGCTCAGTGTCGTATGCGTCTGCTTCAACGATGCGATCGCCGCAGGAGAAACCTCTTCATCAAGATCTTGTACAAACTTTTGCAGCAGTTCGGTGCTTTTACTCAAGTTCGCCATGGTATTCTGGAAATCTTTGCCGATCTGCTTTAGGGGCAGCTTGTATAGATCATCAATGATCTTATTCACAGCGATGCTGATTTCTTCCATAGGTGTTGGAATAGTGGGTAATTCCGCATAACTATCGCCGTAGACTATCTTCCGAACGGGTGCTTTGGGATGAACATCAAAATCAACGAAAAGCCGGCTGGTCAAGAGGTTACCCTTCTTTAGCTGTGCCCTGAGTCCTTTCTCTACAAGAAACTCCATACCTTCTTTCCCTTTCATCGTTCGTTCGCCGATCATCTTTATCCTCTCCGGTTGAAGCTCAATTAAAACCGGAATCCGAAAAGCCAGATCATTATGGTCGAGATCCAAACTGATTTCAGTGACTTCCCCTAGCTTAATGCCTTTGAATTCTACAGGAGCGCCAATAGCAAGGCCTCTTACCGAGCTGGTAAAGTTCAAAAGATAAGGGATCTTCCTCTCATACGTCTTCTCATAGGTCTTCTCGTGGTTTACGTATAGTTTAAAGGTCTCACCTTCTTCAGATGGAACCCCAACCTCATGATTGTCCGTGGTATCGAAGGCAACTCCACCGATCATCATCGTCACAAAAGACTCAGTTTTGACCTTTATACCGCTTGCATCAACGGACATGTCGAGCCCCCCTGCGTTCCAGAAACGCGTATTCTTAGTAACGAACTTATGATACGGCGCATGAACGAAAACCCTGAGGTTGATGACTTCTCCTTCTTTCTCGAGTTCGTACGCTACTACCTGTCCGACCTTGATCTGCCGGAAATAGACTGGGGATCCGATGTTAAGCGAGCCTAGGCTTTTCGCCCTTAACAGGAAATGGCGACCTGGCAGGTCGGTGGTAATAATGGGCGACTTTTCAAGTCCCTTGAAGGAGCGAGCCCGCGCTCCAGATTTCCCGGGGGCTATGCCGATATAGGCGCCCGAAAAGATAGTTCCAAGCCCAGAAACCTCGCTTGCGGTGACTCGGGCTCGCACCACCCAAAATTGCGTAGTATTAGTTAGATATTTCTCGGCCGCTTTGACGAGGTTTGCGGTCACAACAACACAGGAGAGGTTCCCGCTGAGGCTGATTGATTCAACCTGGCCAACCTCCACCTCCTTATATTTGATCTTGGTCTTGCCTGCTTCTAGCCCTTCGGCGGTCTCAAAGGTTATAGTGACGGTCGGGCCTTTCTCCGACAAGGTTTTATACGCGAGCCAACTTCCGATGAGCGCGGCAACCAGAGGGATGAGCCAGACAATGGAAAAGCGTTTCCTCGTCTGTACAATAGCCTCTGGTACATCTTCGAAGGTTGGATCATTGGTGTCTTGCTCTGTCATATCACTACTCCATCGCATCCCAGATCAACCTGGGGTCGAAGCTCATGGATGCAAACATGGTGCAACCGACCACCGCAGCGAAGAAAACAGCGCCTGGGCCTGCTTCGATCGTCGCCAGCGAACCAAGTTTTACCAGAGCCACTAAAATGGTAACCACGTAAATATCGAGCATCGACCAGCGACCGATGGCCTCGGTGATCCGATAGAGCCGTGTACGATCTTGCGGTCGCCATCGTGATTTCCGCTGAACTGAAATCAACAGGTAAGTGAGGATTAGGAGCTTCAACATGGGCACAACAACGCTGGCAAAGAAAATCACCAACGCGATAGGCCACATACCGGTGATTATGAAATAGATCACTCCACTCATAATCGTATCCGACTGAACCTTGCCCAAAGAGATGACAGTTGTGATGGGAAGTACGTTTGCTGGTATGTAAAAGATATAAGCCGTCAGGACCAGAGCCCAGGTTCGCCTAATGCTGTCAGGCTTGCGTTCATGCAGAGATGCCCCACAGCGAGGACATATTGCATGAGCATGGCCATGGGACCCACTGCTTCTTGATAGGAGGTTGCAACTATTGCAACTCAGCAAGGAGGCGCCAGATGCAGTCATATAGGTTTTCATATATTAAATTTCGGCACCCTTCATTTCCGATGCTCTTCCGCTAATACTTTGAAAATAAAACCAGAAATTTTTGTGCCTTTAATATATGGTTTCCTGGGAGGGATTACCATGAGAAAGGCACAAAACTGGGATCAACCTTGCCCTATAGATTTCCATATATTAAATTTCACTGCGTTATCGGTCGGAACCCTCGACGACGTACTACAATGTACGACTTACTCGGTTTCCTCCCTCTGGCCTTGTGAAATTTAATATCTGAAAATCTATAATATTAATTGTGAATATATATGGTCAGGTAAATAAGGGAAGTTCAAAGACCATTTGAACAAAGATGGAAGTCCAAAACCCCTGCTATGGCAGCAGGGCTAACTGACCATGTTTAGTCATTTAGAGAGCTGTTAACTGCTAAATTGCCCCATGGCCCATAATCAAAGTAATAGCGGAAGAGCATCCTTATTACTAATTTGAATTAAAATTATGGATAGAATATCATTCGTTGACCACTACAGTCAAGTATCAATCATCTGCTACGAGCTATAGGTTGGAATTCGTTGAGGGCATCTAAAACTTAAAACGGGTTAACCGAATATTTACTAATATAGCATATAAAATGGTTTTGGATCCATATGATGCAGAAGATGTTACACAGGAAATATTGATCAAGATGATAACGAAGCTTCCTGCATATGACTCAGGGAAAGCAGCTTTTCGTACTTGGCTTTACCGCATTGTTGTGAATCGTGTGATTAACATGAAAAAAAAGAAGTATGAAGAAGTTATCTCGAACAATGGGCACATTTCTGATTACTTCACAGTTGTAAATAGCGACCACATCCTTTACACAGATATTTCTGGCGGAAAAGTTGTGTGTCATCCTTTCCATGCTTGATTAACTCTTGCGAATCACAGTGGGGACAATGAATACCATCAGGCCAACGTTTTTGATGGGTCTCTGAGTGTTTTATATGAGACAAGAAAGCGTGCATCGCAAAAGCATTTATGCAACTGATGTCTGCAACAGGGTGCATTGATGCAACCCGATACCTTCCTTTCTATTCATTATGCGTTGGTCACAATGGCCATGTATAACTTGCACTAACCGCTAAACATCCAGGTATTCCACATATAATTTTTCTTCGGCACACTCCTTGCGGTCAATGGCAACCAGACCCTTTGGACAGTTACGTCAAAGTTGCAAATATTCTGCACATATCACAGATCGAAGAATCATCCATAAGTTGCAAAAAATGTTTCAATTAATAAAAGAAAAATACATCTTAAGGATACTCTTCATGATTATCTCTCTCATAGGGTTGTAACATTAGGGTCTTGACGAGCCGGGCTTTAACCGATTCGGTGAAAGAGGCCTTTGGGCGTCGAGGAGGAACCTTTCAGGCTATGTGGCTTATGTTGCTCGTAGCTGTCCTCCTCTTGGTTTGGGCGCAATCAGCCCATCCCTTGACAACGTTTTCATATACCACATCACGGCAGGTAAGCTGAGGGAGTAGTTACCACCACAAATGTCGGTCTTTCCGACAGGGTAAAGAGGAAAAATTCCGATGACCAGAAAAAGGATATGGACAGTAATGAGGGCAGAGTTCCTTCACATTCTGAGAGACCCAATAAGCTTGATTATAGCCCTTGGTATGCCGCTCTTTATGCTTTTTTTGTGTGCTTATTGTCTCTCTTTTGAACTGAAAGATCTATCTTTAGCGGTTTTTGATATGGACAAAAGTGTGGAGAGTAAGAGTTACATTGATCGAATCGATCATACTTCATATTTTAAGATCGAATATCACCTCAGAGATTATGATCAAGCGGAGAAGTGTCTCACCGAAGGCAGGACCAGGGCTGTAATAATCATTCCGTCCGGCTTCTCACGGGAGATTAAGGAGTATCGTCCTGCAAAGATACAGACCCTGGTCGATGGATCTGACACAAACACTGCATATTTCATAATTAATTACTTGAGTGCGATCAATGCGACTTATTCAGTTGAAATGGTGACTGAATTTCTCAACAAGAGCGGGTTTGCGGCTAACCTTGAACCTGTGATCCTTTCTACAAGGACATGGTATAATCAGGCATTAAGGGAGTTTACTTATACTGTCACAGGTACATTCAGCCTGTCGATACTGGGCTTTGTTCCCATCTTGTCTGCCCTTGCCATTGTACGTGAGAAAGAATCCGGTTCGATCCAACAGATATTTGTCTCGCCGATTCAATCCTATGAATACATTGCAGGCAAAATGTCTCCTTACGTAATCATGCTCACTCTGGATTTTATCTTTGTTATCATCTTTGGTTTATGGTGGTTCCATCTCCCGTTTAGGGGGAGCTTTACAATCCTCTCTTTTGCTACTCTCTTAATGGTTTTTGGCTGTGTGGCGATTGGATTCTTTATCTCTACCCTGACCAAGAGCCAGCTCACCGCTATGTTACTCGGTATCATATTTACCCTGATGCCTGCCTTTATATTTGGAGATACCCTCTGCCCTTTAGAAAGCAGCCCTGAGGGGTGGCGCCTTATTGCATGGTTCTTCCCCATAAGGCATTACACAGGGATTCTCAGGGCACAAATCCTTAAAGCCTCGGGTGTCCTCAGTTATTGGGATGATGCGCTTTCGCTGGTGGGGTATTGTATTGTCATCTTCGCAATATGTGCATGGGTGGTTAGGAATAAGAAGATCTGAAAGGGGTCAAGACAATGGAACGTATCATCGGACTAATCAAAAAGGAATTCATACATTTTTATCGTGATCCAGTAGCCATGTCCCTTATCGTCTATCATTTTACCGCATGAGTTGTGTTATGTGGCTATTGTTGGATAGTCGACGCAAAGCACCTCAACACGGTTGTTTATGACATGAACCGTACTGCGATCAGTCGGGATTTGATTCAACGATTTGTCTCCACCGAATACTTCGATCTGGCTTTTTATGCCAACAGTATGGCAGACGTGAAACACAGACTGGACAGTGGGAAAGCCATGGTGGGACTCATCATACCACCGGAATTTACCCGAAGTTTGGCGGAGGGGAGCTCCGCTCCTGTCCAGTTCATAGCGGACGGCTCCGACGCTAACCAGGCTGGACAGGCTGTCGGCTTTGCCAAGCGCATAATTGCTACCTATAATGAAGAAGTTATTTTGGAAGAACTGGATAAGCAAGGGATAGTGGTTTCCCATCTTCCGGGTATAGATAACCGGTTGCGGACACTCTTTAATCAGGAGATGGAGGGTGTTTTCTATGTGGTTATCTATCATATTGTGGTTGCGGGCCTCATCGGTGGGCTTGTTCTTTCCTCAACCGCCTTTGTGAGAGAGAAAGAACGGGGAACAATTGATCAGCTTATGGTTACCCCCATCCGTTCATGGGAACTCTTGATCGCAAAGACAATAGTCCCTCTCATCATTGGTTTGATTGCCACTGTCTTCTCCTTTCTTGTCGTTTGGTGGTTTGGTGTTCCCTGTAGAGGGAATCCCATTACCTTCTTCGCTTTCATGGCATTTTTTTTGATGGGTACCACCGGTATTGGTATCTGTATTGGGGTTATCTGTAAGAATATGCTCCAAGCGATCCTCCTGTCCTTCGCTGTATGGTTTGGCGGTATTTTTCTTGCAGGCATTGTCACGCCAGTGGAGAATTATTCAGCGCCTTTGCAAAAGATAGCCGAACTCATACCCACAACCCACTTTAATATAGCTGCCAGCGGCATCTTTCAAAAAGCCATTGGGTTTTCGGTTCTGTGGCCAGAAGCAGTTAAGCTAGTTGGGACAGGGCTAGGACTCCTCGGTATAGGTTGTTTTTTTGCCTGGCGGCAGTTCAGACAATAGAAGAAAACCAGGGGAGATCAAGAAACTGTCTTGCCGTATTTTCTCTCTGCCTTGAGAAGGGAAAAAACCGGTGGTTCATCGCAGATTAGTGGGAAAAATTGTGGGAGCGGCTTTCCAGCCGCGACTGTCGCGGATGGAAAGCCGCTCCCACAGTGAGATTGAAGTGGATAAAAAAAATCAAGGCCGAAGATTTTCCCACTAATCCGCGATGAGCCATCATTTTTAGCACCCCTCGGCGTTAAGCGGCAGGGCAGTGTCCTGCCGTTTAACCTGTTGATAGAACAAGGCTGCCTGTTCACGGAAAGTGGTTCTCTTATCTTTTCTTCTTCTTTCCCTTCTTTTCAAGGAGTTCTCTTGCAAAACATGCGGCGCCGAGAGCCCCCACTATTTGAGGCTCAAAGCATATGTTCGCTTTGAGTCCCACCTTTTCCTCCACCCTTTTCACTACCCCCTCATTTTTGGCAATACCGCCGCTTATAACGAAGTCCCCTTCGATCCCTACCCTCTTTAACAGGGTAGAGACCCTGTCTGCCAATGCCTCGCAAGCCCCAGCCAGTACATCGTTCCTGTGAGCCCCTTCGTGAAGGTATCCCAAGACCTCTGTCCTTGCAAAGACAACACAGGTACTGCTCAACGGAGCCAACTTCTCTTTTATGTCGAGGGATAGTCCTCCCATCTCGTTGAGGGGGGTGTCCAAAAGGTCCGCCATTATCTCCATGGATCTTCCGGCACCGGCCGCGCACTTGTCGTTCATCGCAAAATTGGTAACCTTTCCCTTTTCATCGCATCGTATTGCCTTACAGTCCTGCCCACCCATGTCCAGTATGAGGTGGACACTGGGAAAGAACCAATGCGCCCCTTTGGCGTGGCATGTGATCTCCGTAATGTTCTTGTCAGAAAAAGGCACTACGATCCTTCCGTACCCTGTGGATACGATGAAGTCCATATCATCAAAGGAGACCCCCGCTTCCTTCAAAGCTATGTCCATAGCCTCTTTAGCCGTTTCACTGCTGTCAGGCCCTGTGGAAATAAGACTCCAGCCTAATATCTCATTATCTTTTAGTATTACAGTCTTGCCCGTTAAAGACCCTACGTCTACTCCAGCGGTTATCATCTTCACTCCTCTCTTTCTCTGGCCAATAAAGCGGCGCCTAGGGCGCCGACAATCTCCGGTTCGTCCGGCACTATGAGATCCGAAGCCATCAACTCCTTCAATGTGGCGATAAGACCTATGTTCTTGGCTATTCCACCCAATACAATCAATTCACCCTCCAGGAGGATCCTGTTTGCAAGGCCGTATATCCTTGAAGCTATAGATTTGTGAATCCCCCTCAATATATCGTTCTTCGGTGTCCTCCTATGAATCATAGATACTACTTCAGATTCAGCGAACACCGAGCACATGGATGTAACCTCAATGTCTTGTGTCGATTGCAGAGAGAGTTCACCCATCTCTTCGGGGTTAACGCGTAATGCCTTGGCCATTGCGTCCAAGAAGATGCCTGTTCCGGATGCACATTTGTCATTCAATGCGAAATCGATCACATTCCCTTTTGCGTCGCACTTTATGGCCCGGCAATTTTCTCCGCCGATGTCAATTAAACCGTTCGCTTTCGGGTAAAGATGACATCCTCCTCTGGCATCACACATCACCTCTGTTGCCTGTTGTGCCTCAAAAGGGACCTTTTTCTTCCCTGCACCGGTACACACAATCGACTCCACATCCTGAAATGAAATACCGGCCTTGTTCAAGACAGTATCCATAGCCTCTTGACTAGCCTTTTTGGCATCCACACCAGTAGACCGAACCTCATGAGCCATAATCCTGTCCTGATTCAATACTACGACTTTCGTTGACAACGAACCTACATCTATCCCCACTGTTATCATATCTCACTCCCTTTCAACCTTACAACATTTCTATAAAAGCCTGGACACGGGTTCTCAACTGCCCCAACCCTGAAAGGCTGTGGTCTACCTCGAGCGTTAAGGTCGGCGTCTCTTCCTCCAGCTTTTCCTGATACGTTGGTGACTCATATGTAAAAGTGTGACAGTATTTTATGAGGAAGTAGATGATACCGTCAACCTTGAACTCTCTAGCAAGCTCCTTAAGGTAATCAAACCTCTGCTGAGATGGATGCATGCAAGCACAAACTGCCCTCTCCAAGTTAAACTTTACAATCGCATCCATCGGATCTGGATTTGGCTTCGTTTCATACCAGAAGTATTTCATAGATGAACAGAGATCGTCAACTACCACAACACCCCCCATATCTTCCACGAGCTGGATGAGGGCAGGGTTGTCTATAATACTCCCTGTAATCAAAATCCTCGGACCATCTGCGTTTTCAATCTCTCTCGTTTTCACTTCGTCGATGAGCTGCCTCAACAAGGGGTTGGCCTTTTCCTTGGGCATAAGCATAGAAGCCATCGATACTATTAGAGCCTCACTTCCGGAAATAGGCGGAACATCCCGCTTCCTCAACATGTACAGCTCCTTTAGCAACCTCCTTGTCTCGTCAAAGAGCTCTATTGATTTACGCAACGACTCGTCGGTTATCTTGTTCCCACTCAGGTCTTCCATCATCCCCTTAAACATCTCAAGCTCATGACGATAGAATTTGAACCCTGATTCATCATACATCTTTTGGGGGTTGTTGATGATATAACATGGCACTGAATCTATATAGGTGGACCACATGCTTTTAAGATGTCTTACCCCATCACAGGTGTTGCACAGTATTAGACTGTCCAGGAAATCAAATTTTCGATCCAGGCCGAGATCAAAAAGATTCCTGATGAATTCACAGACACATGGCTGGAAGTAGGAATCGGCTTTCGTAATAGGCTCAGGTGTACCAAAGGTCGGATACGGTAACATGCCCGCTGCATGGATGATCTCCTCAGGCACATAAAGACACCTATGTCCGACCACCTTCTTCCCGTCTGACTTCCAGTCTTCTATTATCCGCTGGGGATTTTCTACGATATCCCTCATTATATCTATTGTTCCCATCAATTACCTCCTTTTGCTTGCCAACAGGGTTTCTATAAAAGATTCGAGATTTATTCTCGTAGTAACATCATCATAGTCTCTTGTATCTAAACCGTCCAGATCGAAGATGGTTGTGGGCACACCGGTCTCTTTGTACACGGCGTCTTTGATCTGTCTCAGATATGGCGGTATGAGTCCGCAACTTCTCTTGACAACCGCTACAACCCCATCGATATTAAAGTCTTTGACAGCACCTACCATATAATTGACCATAGCCTCTGACGTCGGATTGATAAGGTCGACAAGCGTCCGGTAGGCAATACTCTCAAGGGGCTTCTCCGGGTCCATAAAGGATTCTATACCGGAAGGGTCGAACATCCCCCCTTGCGCACACTCCAGCAGACTCTTGGCAAAAACAGCGCCATACTTCTCGACAGAGTCGAGAACTCCCATATTAAAGGTGGGCGGCACCCCAAAGAACATGAGTCTCAGCTTTTCCTCTTCAAGGGCGCCTTCCTTTTTTTCAACCCTCTCTTTCACCTCTTTGAGCACCTTTTCATATAGAGTTATGACTGTGCTGGGGGGAAGCACCTGGATAAGGAGAAGGGCAGTGACGAGACCATCCATTGAGGACATAGGCGCAGGGATAGCCTTCCTCAGCTCGTCTATTTCCTTAAAGAGTAAGAGTATCTGCTTCGAGAGCCGAACGGTTTCTTTGAGCTTGTCCCAGTCCAGATTGAATCCGTGTTCGCCCATGAAGTCCAGGGCTCCCTTGAGCTGACCTTCAAAGTACTCAATAGCATAGTCTGGGGGGTCCTTCCCCCATGTGTTTATCGGGGTATCAATGAAGTAGTAGGGGCAGTCATAACGATCAGCGATACACAGGAAGGCCTTGGACTCAGACATGCAGGGATAATTACCGGCAATTATAAGGTCGGGTTCAACGAACATCCCCTCGAGAATTGGTTCCCTTTCCTGTTCACTGCCAAGGCCGCATCCGATAAAGCACCTGTGGGAGGTACACACGTCTTTAGAAAATCCGTGCTCTTCGGCGATTTGCATATAGTGGCTCCCTATTTGTTGGAAACCGAGTAGGAACGGGACATGCTCCAGGTAAAATACCGGAGCATCCACTGCGTGGAAGATCTCTCTGGGTGTCACTCCATAGGCCCAGATTACCGGTCTCCCTTCCTCCTTGGCTGCTTTAAGTCCTGCATAATAGGCAAACGTAGCCATGAATATCTCTTCTGATGCTTTTAGACCGAATCTTCCGGGAGTAAAAGTCTCTTTTCCCGGAGTAGTTGCTTCTATCGTCATACCTTACCTCCTATGACCGGTTCTTCGACCGGTTTTATAATAAAAGGTTTGTAAAGAAGCTGTTTCTAACAATGTTTATTCTATATTGAACCAATACAAATGGTATCTACCAAACAATCACCCCCTTTCCTCTGAAGCTTTTGCCTAATAGGTCAGCACGGGATGGGATGCTCTTCCGCTATTACTTTGAAAATAAAACTGTAGTGTTTTCAATGGGTTGAAAATTTGATGGCAATGACTTTTCGATTAGAACTTACGGTTTTCATACATTTCCAAACGCACCGATTAATAATGGCTCTTTCCAAAATTGCGTGGGTAATGATATTTAATAGAGGTTATCTCACATACTGATTAACACAACTGAATTTTAATTTTCCAGTGGTCAGAAAAATTATTAGGCTCTATATGGATTCCAGGTTGGTGATTTTTTAGTGACAATCATTTTGGGGTAGATTTTTATTTGGTTTTGGATTCAAGCTACTATTCTGCCAGGCACTACTGTATTCACGGATGAGTATGGCATTTATGGTCGATTGTCGGAGTGGGGCTACGAGTACCAGAGTGTATGTCATGCTAGAGGTGAATATGCCCGTGATGACGATGGCGACGGATTTTGTGAAGTATACGTAAATACAATAGAAGGTTTCTGGTCTCTGTTGCGCTCTTGGCTGCGGCCCCATCGAGGAATTTCTCAAGAAAAGCTGCCTAACTACATTGGGTTCTTTGAATTTGTCCATAACGCAAAAAAACGAGGAAAAAAGCTCATGGACTCCTTGCTTCGTCTTCTCTTTACTAACAACCTGGAATCCATATAGAACCTTTATTTAAATATAACCATACTAGGAGATTCTGCATTTGTCAAATATCGGGAAGGTTTTCTGTTTTTGTGTAATTA
>Ga0209345_10002185_pt1 | contig 22016 bp, 44 predicted proteins | sample Cruoilmetagenom7_FD_187294 | JGI IMG/M metagenome (GOLD analysis project Ga0209345, IMG submission 187294) | Oil polluted marine microbial communities from Coal Oil Point, Santa Barbara, California, USA - Sample 7 (SPAdes) (version 2) | ecosystem: Environmental > Aquatic > Marine > Oil seeps ... | reverse complement strand
TGATATAAATATATTGGCAGGCGATAGAAAGCTAGTGTGTGATAATGTAACAGAGGTTGAGCAAGGCGATGAAATAACACAAGGCTCATTGACTTACATAGTCATTAGTATTGGCGTTATTGCACCAACTTCTGATGTACTGGCTTACATGCCACAAGTGAGATTGAAATAATGCCGTTGCTAGGTCGTGAGAAAGTGGATTACGAGCTAAAGGTCGGAATAAAAGAGCGAGTTAACACCAATTTAAAAGGTGTGTATTTATCTGGCTTAACTAATATTATCCAAGGAACACCAGCAGACGAGGGTATACATAGAAACTCTTGGTTCTTAACTGTTGGCGCAGCTTCTAATTCAAAGACGACAAGTAAAAGCAAATCAGGCGCAAGCTCTATTAGGCAGTTAAGTAAAATGCCTAAGTCAGTGCTGGGCAAGTCTATATATTTTACCAGTAACGCTCCTGCAATGAATACGCTTGAGTATGGAGGCTTTCCATCACCAGTTAAAAAAGGCTCTTACATTAAAGAGTCAAAAAGCTATCAGATACTTTCCGCTAACGGGTTTAGTAAACAAGCCCCTAACGGATGGGTTAGATCAACATTAATTTCAATGCAGAATAAAATAAGGTCTTTATGAGTTTTTTTAATACCAAACAAGCACTGTTGACACAATTAATTAACAACCTTCCGACAGGTTTAACTACTGCCGATATTGCATTCGAAAATAAAAATTTTAACCCTAAGAATAAGCCTTTATGGTTGGCAGCTTATTTTATCCCTGCCACGACTGATGCCACAGCGAAAAGCTCAGCTAGTAGCGATGAGGATAGAGGTGTTTTTCAAGTTAGCGTGTTTGTATCGTTGAATAATGAAGATTACGACAACACGCAATTGCAGGCTATAGACCAGTTGAGGTCAGCATTTAAATATAACACTCAAATAGTGTATACTACACAAACAGTTCAAACACTTGATAGTACCTTAAATAATGGCACAGAAAACGAGTCATGGTTTAAGCGTGATATATCAGTACAATACTTAACATTCAGCACAAGGTAGAATTATCATGGCACAAGAGTTAAACGGCACAGCAATTGTATTAAATAATACAACGGGCGAAGTAGTTGGGCAGGGTGATTTTACCCATACTTTCGGTGGTACTCCAATTGAAATTGGCAACAAGTCTTACGGTGATAATGTGACTTACCTGGACAATGAGTTAGCAGCTAAGCAGCACATATTTTCAGGCGAGATAACATATAATAATGATGCTCAATTTCGCAAGGTTCGTGATGATGCGTTTACAGGTACGCAAGACACTTACACGTTAACTTATACCGGTTCAGGTGTTGTTACAGACGAATCATTTGAAGGATTATTTGTTCCTACAGGTCTTAGTGATGCTATACCGCAGGGGGCAAAGGTTGCTACAACTATCTCGTTTAACTCTAGCGGTGCTGTAACTATTACAGCGGCAGCAGACGTTTAATGAATTTCAAGCTAGCTTATAAGTCTTATAATTTCGGTATTTCTCTTGCTTCATGTAAGAGTTTTACCGATTCAACAGGCTTGGATTTGCATTGCGTATTAATGGATTACATTTATACGTATACCAATTTAACTGGTGAGCCTGAACTTAAAAAGGTATCGTCACTTGGAAAGTTATATTCTCGTGATATCGCATGTGATTTATTTAGCGCAATTACTGATAAAGAATTAAACATCCCTATTGAAGAGTTTCAGGATGCAACCTATAGAACATCATGGGTTCAATCCTCTAATGTCGATGGCTTTAGTGAGCCTTGGCCTTTAGTTATTGTTGGTGTCGCTATGGATGTGAATAAATACATAAGCGAAAATATACACGTAAAAAAAAAGGATACCTCGGAGGGTTAACCAAAAAGTATAATAGCGAACCCTTTGATTATTGGCATTGGTTTAAGTACGCAGTAACAAAAATGAGTATTCAGCCCTCAGAAGCATGGCGGCTGGACTTTGTTGAGTTGATGCAGTTAACAGACCAAGAAACAAATAAAAAGAGCGATATTTCCACAATGCTAAACTTCGAAAGAAAAGCAAACGGAGCCACTAACGAGTGGCTTAATGGCGGTGATCTATCTCAGAAAGTTTAATAATAGAGCTTGATGCTCGCACTGCAAAACTTGACGCTAAATTAAGAGCAACAGACAAGAAGCTAGACGAGTTGGCTGGCTCTGCTACAAAAGCAGATGGCAAACTGAATAAAATGGCATCAGGCGCGAAATCACTAGGTTCTGCTGTCGGTGTTGCTGCTGTTGCTGTTTCAGCGTTAACTGCTGGTACCATTGCGTTAATAAAGCAAACTACCGCATACGGAAGAGAGGTTAAGCTAGCTGCTAATCTATCCGGTATTGCAGTGGAAAAATTGCAGGCTATGGCGTTTGCAACTAGTACAGTTGGTATTGACATTGAAAAGCTCGGTGATATTTCAAAAGATACACGCGAGAAAATAGGCGATTTCTTAAATACTGGCGGCGGTGGATTCCAAGACTTTGTCGATGCCATGAAGCTAACAAAAGCCGAAGCTCGCTTGGTTGCTGATGAATTCGCTAATTTATCTGGTCCTGAAATACTTCAAGAAATGGTTACTAGAATGGAAGATGCTAATGTGTCTGCCGTTCAAATGTCGCACGCCCTTGAGGGTATGGCTTCAGACACCACTAACTTAATACCATTATTAAAAGATGGAGGTGAAGAGCTTGAACGACTAAGTAGCGCAATGGATGGTGTGACCGTTCCGTTAACTGATGGCGACCTTCAAAAGCTCGAGGATTTAGACGTTGCAATAAATCTTGCTGCAACATCAGCCACCAACCTAGCAAATAAAACACTAGTAAACCTTTCTGATTGGTTTATTAATGCTGCCAACGCTGCCTCTTTCTTCTTTGCATCATTAAACGAAGGATCGCGAGCCGACTTGCAAACAAGTTTATTGCCTGTTCTTGAGGGTATTACCGAGATAGAGGAGAAGCTTAAAACTGCTGGCGGCGCTGAAGAAGTGCGCCTTGGTCGGATGCTTGATAAATTAATAGCTGAGCGTGAAGAGATAACGAATGCATTAGCAATTCTTGACGAGAAAGCAATAGCGCCTGAGTTACAGGAAACAATTGTAAAAGATGATAATGGCGGTGGCGGGACTGGCACAGCAGACGAAAACGAAGCAGCTTTGCAGGCTATACGCGACAGGTTCAAAACTGAGGAAGAGCTATTAAAAGAAAAGCTTGATACAGAGCTAGCGCTTGTCGGTGAAAATCAAGAATTGCAACTACAATTGCTTAGCGAATTCGAGGAAAATAGCGCATTAATAAAGCTTGAGGCTAGAGAAAAAGAGCGGGCGGCCACGGAAAAGGAAGAGGCCAGAGCTAAAAAAGCGAAAGACAAGTTAGAGAAAGACAAAAAGAAATTAGATAAAGCAGAAGATAAAAACGCAAAAGACAACGCGAAAAGAGACGCTAAATTCGCCAACGATGCCATGTCATTAGCTTCGTTGGTTTTCGAGGACAACAAAGCTGTAAGCGCAGGTATTGCACTGGTCAACACATCAGAAGGTGTCACAAAAGCTCTTGCTGTTCAAGATTACGCAGGAGCGTCATTAACTGCTGCCATGGGTGCGGCACAAATATCAGCGATACTAGGCGCATCAAAGGGTGGTGGCAGTGTAGCGTCTACTAGTGGACCAAATCAGCAATCACAACCAGTGCAGCAGGATTTTCAGGCTGAGACAGCTGGCCTTGACCTTTCAAGCGCAACAGACAGTGGCTCAACATCAGGTGAAATAAGATTCGCTACAGATACGGGTGATCAACTAATAGACTTGTTGGCTGAAGGATTGAACAGAGGAAGAGAAGAGGGGAGGTTTACATAATGGCACAAGAAAAAGGTTTGTCGATATCAACCAGCAACGTGCTGATAGATGTAACGCCTGTAATAGTTGATTCAGGGATTGGCGAGGAGGCTGCTAACATATCAGATCCTGATCACTCCTTAAATTATACGTGTGGGTCTGCTGTTTCAAACTTCAGCGTTAGTTATGGTGCTCAATCAAATATTAGTTACGTTGGCATATCTGGGCATAACTCAGCGACACCAGCAAGTGCAACAATTCAGCTTTATGATGGCGCATTATTAATAGATAGCGTGGTGATTAGTCGTAATCATAATATCATGTTTACATTCCCTTCTATGTCATTCACAGACTTGAAGGTTGTGTTTATTACTAATCCTGTCACATATCAAATGACATTATCATTTATTGCAGCAGGGCAGCATTTAACTATTTTAACGGGTGAGCAATCAGGATATAAGCGAGCATGGTTAAATAGGCATACAACACAGAAGACAACAACAAACTTGCAGGTTGGTCCGGTAACAGGCACAAGAAAATCTAAAGCACTAAAAGGCACGTTAAGCTTGCCTAATGAGCTAGCTGTATTTGCTGAAGGTGATTGGCAAGATTTTATAGATTTCAGCTTTGAACAGCCTTTCTTTATTAAAGAGCAAGTAGAATTGCCTGAATCTAGCTATATTTGCTTCAATCCAATGCACGACACAAAATCTCACTCCCAAACAAGGGCGTTAGATGTTATCAGTTTAAAATTCACAGCGTATAACGGGTTATAGATGGCGACTTTTGAAGCAACTCAAGACATGAGAATGCAGGAACACCTTGAGGTTCTTGAGATAGACTTACCTGTAATTACCGGGGCATGCACAATTGGCGGTACTGGTGGTTTTGGTACTCCGTTGACTTGTGATCAAGCTTGGACTAATGAGTATAAAACCTATAAGTTCACCAATGAAAACTGTCCTGTTATTTTGCCGGGTAGTCCTTGGCGTTTAATAAAGCAAATAAACGAAACGGTAACAGAGTTAAAGCCGGGTGATGGCCTATCAAGTAGAGGCTCGTTGAAAATAACCTTTACTGATAACGAAGAACAAGATCCTAATGTTGGCGCTCCTGGTGTAACTGATATAGTTAAAAAACAAGGCACGTATTTCGGTAAACTAGCTGCAAGACAGATATTCGAAAACAAAAAAGTTAGACTAAAACTGTATCGCGTACAGCCTGACGGTAGCGTAGATTTAGTTAATGGCGCTCAAACCCGGCACTATGTTGCAGACTCATTTGTGGCAGGAAGCAAAGGAACGTGGACGCTTAACTGTAAGGACGTTTTATCATTAGCAAACCTAACTGAAAAAACTTGGCCTGTCGCAACAGAAAGCATATTACGCCTAGATATAGATGATTCAACAACAACTATACCCGTTGACGGAGATACGGACTATTCAAGCGCTTTTGCTGTACGTATTGGTGACGAGTTTCTAGAGGTTGTTAGTGTTACGGACAATCTTATGCCTACTGCATCGTTAACAGTAAAAACAAGAGGCTCAAGTATATTTGGCGCTGTATCAGGCGAGTTACTAACGAGAACTGTCGCTGACTCTCATAGCGCTGGCGATGAAGTTTTTATATGCAAGGTTTCCGATGATGAAACTATTGACAGTCTTTTAGCTAGAATACTTACTGATTCAGACTTTGATCCTTTATTAATACCTACTACCGAATGGGCTGACGAGGTGGCGGAATGGCATGCAAACGATAAAATAAACACGCTGCATAGTGAATCAAAGAGCGTTAATGAAGTACTTAAAGATATTCTAACAGGCTTTTTAATGGACCTGTGGTTTTCTACTACTGATAACCTAGCTAAATTATCAGCTATTAGCGTATGGAAGCAATCCTCATCGTTGATATCAGAAGGTAAAGAGATTAACGCATATTCAATAACTAAATCCCCTAACGAGTCGCTAAGAGCCTCTAGGGCGTTAGTTGTTTATGATAAAAGAAACTTGGCAGATGATGACAGTGTGGCAAGCTATAAAAAAGCCAGTCAGTTTGCGGATAATACAATAATAAGCGAGGCGCTGTATTCAAAGCACAAGGATAAAAAATTTAAGTTTAATGAGTTTATAGGCACAGATGCAGCCAATTTATTAGCACAAAGATATGTAAGCCGCTTTAAATTTACCCCGTTTATTAGGTCGTTTACTACTGACGAAAGGTATTTAACATTTAAAACTGGTGATGTTGTTGATATACGAACAACTGTTGATCAAGCGGCTGATGGTTCTTTGTCTAACAATATCCGATCACAGATAATTAGTATAACACCTGAATACAAAAAGACAGGCAGGTCTTACAAGGTTAAAGCAATCACTTACGAGGCGGCTTTTGAGGATAACTCAGAAATTGTTTTGGACTCCCCTTTGAGTGAATCTAACCTTTATATTCTTGCAGGCGCACCATCTCAACCAGTAACTATTACTTTTGTGTTAACAGCTTATTCATTTGGATCTACTGGGTTTCGTGCTGGCGCATTCCCTTCAGGCTCTAAGTTGATATTAATACTAGCTAACGGATTTGACGGGCAGGCAGTCGGCGGCAATGGTGGTGATGGCGAAAGTATAAACTATGATAATGAATTAAATCAGTGGTTAAGTGAAGGCTCAAATGGTGATGGCACCAATGGCGGCGTTGTTTATGACGCGCAAGGCGTTGATACCGACATATATTTTTCTGGCGCAACCCCTTCAGTAGCCAACCCTGTTGCTGATGGCTACATAAGAGCGCCGGGAGCTGGTGGTAAAGGAACAACATCTAACGCTGTTGGCACTGATAACACTACTGGGTACGGTGGTAATAATGGCGGTGGCGGTGCTGGTCGTCCTGCTGGTATTGCTGGTAACGGTGGCATTGCAACAAGTGAACAGGGCGGTCGAATTCCAGTAAATGGCGGCTTAGCGCTAAATGGTGATATAATCGGTAATGGTGGCGATGCTTTAAATATACCTCAATCAAACGCTGCTGACGATGGTGGTGATTGGGGGCAAGACACATCAATAGCTATTGCTGGTAGCGGTGTTGTTGATTCAGGCGCTACAGTGGTGTTTTTCGGTGATACACCAACTAGATATATAAATGGCAACGGAGATCATTAAATGAGTGAATCATTAATAAAAACACTGGCTAGGCTAGAGAGTAAAATAACAGAATTAGAAAAGGAAATTGTTTCCGTTAAAAATAAAAAATCAGAACCAGCAGAGCCTGTTGATGTAGAAGCGGAAATAAACAAGATTGTTAATATTCATTTTGTGAATGATTTATATAGGAATAAAAAGTAATGGCACATATAACATTAGCTGGGACATTGCTAGATCCTACTAGCGAATTAGCGGTTGGCGATCAAGTTAGATTTACCCATAAAAGCACTACTGGTGAAACAATTAAAAGCGCTGTGTCACTTTTAACAATCCCACCTACTGGTGATTACTCTATTGATTTGCAATACGGCCTTGTACTTGTTGAATATAAAGACGTAAGAAAAAGTCAGTTTAAAAACTTAGGCGTTGCAACAGTAAATCAAGATAATCCAGCAACCTCTATACCTGAGTTATTGAATGCACTTGTTCCAGTATCGAGCGCTGAACTAATAGAATTCCAAGCAATACTGGCTGATTGTGTGGCAGCTCAAGCGGCAGCCGAATTAGCCGCAACAAACGCTGCCGCTTCTGCTGCATCGATTGACTCTAGGGTTGTTGATTTTACTGTTTTGAATGATGCAATAACCTCAGCAGATCCTATTTTGCTATTTGACGGCTCATCACTAAACGTAGAGGAATACACGCTAGGTGGCGGTGGCGGTGCTATGTGGGACGTTGTTCTTTCAGCGTCAGTGACAACAAACGCCGTTAATATAGTGCAATGCACAGGAATTCCTACACTTGCATTAGTCAGAAGAGAAACGGCAAATATAACACCTAAAATATCATTTATTTTTGATGATGCCCATGAGTCAGTAAAAGGCGTGTTAAAGACCTTGTTTGATGCTAGAGGTTATAAATTCGGCATGGCTATACCAGGGGCTAGCCTAACCAATCTGTCTAGCATTGATTATAACGACATGCTTGATATGACCAGTGATGGCTATGAAGTTATTAATCATGCTTTTACTGGTGATGCGCCAAGTACTACAACTTACGGAAAAATGAAATTTAAAGGGGAGGTGCTAACTGCTCAAACTAGGTTTAATCGCTCAGGTATAAATACCGTCGGCTTTGTGACGCCTAATAGCAAGCTAAATGATGTTTACAAAGATTCGCTGTCTGAGATGATGTCATACGGTTTTACGGAATTTGCAACTACAGAGCCAATACCAAGAGGAACATCACCATATAGTTTACATCGCTTCAACATGGAAGCAGAAACAGAACAAGAAAATATAGATGCTGTTGATAAGGTCGGTGCATTCGGCGGAACGATTGTATTTTATGCTCATGACGTTGTCTTAAATGACGCCCAGTACGATAAAATAGTGGCGATAATGGATAGAGCTGAAGAACTCGGTATTGTTGATATAGTCGGCGTTACTGAAAGCATAAAAAATATAACAGAACTTAAAGATCCGATACTTAAATACAGAAAAGATAACTTGATCAATAACGACCCGAATATTTATTCTAGCGCTGACGCTTCAATAATCGTTAACAACGTGAGCGATCTAAATATAACAATAACACCAGCATCACTAATCAGAGTTGAAGCAACAATTGATTTGCCTGATAATGTTATCGAGGGGGAGTTATTAACATTTTGCTCAACACTAAGAACGATATCAGGAGTTTTTGGTGATGCATCTGCTATTGGTATCGAGCTTAAAGATGTCGGTGATGTAATAGAGGTGTCTAATGAAATATCAGGCGTTGAATTAAACACTAATGTAGCGCGGTATAACATAAGCGCTATAACTTTATCTAGCACAGCGAAAGCCACTGTTTACATGATGATTGATTGCGCACAAGCTGGTTCAGTTGCTTTAATGCGTAATCCTTTACTACGATATGGAAACGATGTTGAGGCTGAAAAATATATAGCGCCCCAAGATATTATCGGGATAACTTCTGTATCTATACCAACGCAACCGATAACAGCAGGAGCGCTGCAAACCGTAACGCTGAACAGCACACCTGATAACGGAAGATTCTCAATAGCCTCTAACAAGCTAACAATAACTAGTGACTGGACTGGCTCTATTCATGGCACAATTACGGGCGGCACTCAAGCTTCAGACGGTGGTTATGTGGCATGGACGATAGGCGGAACAACTGCGAACGGAGGAGCTGGCGGCACGGCTTGTATAAGCCCTATAACGGATGCCGAACAACCTCTGGGCTGTGCGTCAATAGCTGCTTCATTTAAAGTAGGTCAAACATTAACGTTAAGGTGTTTCCCTAGAATACAAAACATAAGCGTCACTAGCTCAACATCAAGAATAACTAGCATGTAGTAAAGCACCTAGCGCCTAATAAGCGCTAGGTTAATTCTTTTATGATGGCTAGTACATGTTCATTACAGCAAGCTATACCAGCAATACCGCCTTTTGATTTAATATCATTAAGGCGGATTAATTGCTCTTCACTTGCTCCGTTATTCTTTTTCTCGAATGATTCAACGTCTTTAAATTCAATCATTACAATCTGACCTTTATCGTTATAACCAGTGGTGTCACCCCAGCCTTTACAAGCTAACTGCATCCAACCACCACGAACTTTTACTTTACCAGCTTGAGTTCTTGTTAGCTCAACTCCCAGTGTGTGAGCATAATCAATACCCTCACGCTGAATAGTATTCTCATTCTTCTTACGCTGTTTATCGCTGAATATCATGCGCCACTACCCATAATCGCATTGTAAACCTCAGTGCTTGGTACATCATACCCATCCATATCCATTCCTGAAATCATCACCTGAAAAATACTAGCTTGTGTACCAAACCTTTTAATAAAGGCTTTCTTTCTATGGGTTACGTTCTCATAATGATTACTGCTTACGTCATGCAAAACAAACGGAACAGGTATGATAAACCAATGGCCAATATCCACTTTGTTATGTTTGGCGCTTCTGCCAAGAACGTGATGTCTTTGTATTTCGCAGCCACTCCATTTTTCACCATAAAGAATATGTATGTTATCTTGCGCCCATTCAGTTATATCAGCCATCCATTGTTTCTGCGCTGCATTAGCTTGCTTCATTGCCACTACAATCCACTCCCGTACATATCAATTAAATATAAAACACTAGCCACTATCATTAACCCTGTAATTATTATTGCAGTAAATAATAGCAGGTAGCTTTTAAGGTTAGGTGTCACACAAATTCCTCTTGTTCAATTGGCTTAAATTCAACCTTGTGATTGAAGCTATCACCATTACCGCCAGCATGTATTTCGAATAACTCACCGCTAGAGTTCCTACCCTCCGCGTAAGTGCCATCAACAAAAGATATGTCAAGCATGTTAATAGTTTCAAGGTAATCACACATCGTTTCATTGTTGTCTGCGTGTGGTTCTTCTGTTGACCAGTAGATATCTTCCATCTTACTTATCCTTATTTAAATTATGCGTATTTAGCTATAAAATCATTAGCTGAAAGTGGAGATCTAACATCTTTTCTTGTCACCATTAATTTATCTCGACAATCTTCACATACAGCATAGCCTTTACCTTTTTTTATGTTTGCCGTAGTTCTTGATGAATAAGCGCCACAACTGCATATAAGCTGCCAATTACCATCACCTAAGTAACCGCAAACAATCTGCTTACCAAGCTTAGTACCTGTGAAATCTTTAAAGTTACTATTGCTAGCCTTTGCCGCTTTCATTGACTTAAACGGCATTGCTTTGATGTGAGTCATTTACTTGTCCTTAAATTTTATATTTACACCTAAATCACCCCAATAGAAAATCATATTCTCCATATAGATTTTAGACTCAGCCGTGTTAAATAAGCTCGTAACTTCCAAGCACTGAATTAACTTCATCTTGCTTTCGTGTCCGTGGCGATAGTAATCCAGCTTATCTAATAGAAACTCCATCTTATCACCATGTTCAACACTATTTAAAAGCAACGGTAATCCAATCTCAGCCTTGCAAAAGTTCTTTACATCCAATGCTGACCTATCACCGTAATGCTTAGCTATTTGGCCGTACCATAGGTGTTGTTGGTTGTTAGCGCTAATGCCTCGCTTCTTTTTCCACTCAGTAATTACTAATCGATATGATTTACTTTGATCGAGCTTTAATAATTCTTGCTTGATGAAGTTACCATTTCCTGAGGTATATTTTAAATCTGATGCCACTAGATAACACCAAGAGCATGAAGCACAACACCAACCAAGCAACCAACAGCAATGGCTATAACAACCTTGTTAGGTGTGTAATCTATTTTATCCTCAACTCTTTTTTGATTGTTCATGTTGCTTTTCCTTATTGTAAGCCTGCATAGCCAACATTACAGCTTTTGGTGCTGACGGGTTATCAATGCGCCATCTTTCAATTGAGCGCTTAGTAACATCTAGGTACTCAGCGCACTCGTTATTTGATAAAGCAGACTCCTTCTGGAGTTGCCAGAATTTAATATTATTCATTATTCCTACTATTAATTTTATCAATTTGCTCAATTGCAAACCCGACACTAGGAAGGTCAAATATTTCAATATCGCCTTTAAATATAGCAACCGATGAGGGTGTAAACACTTGACTGAATGACACTATCCAGCCGTGATAATTAAACTGAGCAACCGCGCCTTTTATTTTCTGTTCACTCATACCATCGATTATTCTATCTGGAATTTTATTACTCATAATCTGAATCTCTCAGTGGGTGCCGATGCTTGATTGCTTCGGCTTGATTGGTAATTTACGACATATTGTCGCACAAGTCAAGCGTTATTCAACTCCAAACTCTTCCGGCAACATGCAGCATCAAGAAGATTGTTGAACGGGTATGATTTACCTCTTCCGTGTGTAGCATGCCAGCGCCCTGTTGATTTATTGTAGTGAACACCTGTTAAGCCTGATTTGTTATTTTTTTGAATAACTCTTGGTTTTGTCGGCCAAGTTGCCATGGCTTCACTAACATCGACACCAGTTAAGCTAAATCTCGCTGGCGCTCTTCTACCAATAACTTTTGTTTCTGTTTTATTTATTAACCCATCTTTTTTCATGCAACCAAGCGAACGATAAACGACTGGCTGACTGATGCCCGTTAACTCTACAAGCTGTAAAACTGTCAATGCTTCACTATCAGTTAAGGCTTTAATTATTCTTTGCACAGTGGTTTTAGCTGGCTTAACTATTTCTGGCTTATCACCCTTTTTTGAATAGTCTGACTTATCTACCGTGTTAGCTTGAATTATTTTGAATGCGTTAAAATCTAATCTCATTGCTTTTTCTCCGATAAAATAAAGTATGCTTTTCTTCCTATGCCACCACTACAATCTTTCTTTATTCTTTCGGATGCTAAAAGGTTAGCTGTAGCCCTTGATACTGTGCATGGGTGCAACTGGGTTGCCTTAACTAAATCCTCCCTGCAAATAGCTGTATCAGCGCTTATATAGGATAAAACAAGATTAACTATGTCGTTACTCACTATAACCTTGCTTTTCGGCTTGGTTTTCGGCTTAGGTTTTTTCTGCTTTGATTTGATTACCCATTATTTTTCGTATATTATTGACTTCTAACATTTTGCTCTCTCTAAGTTGATGTTGATAAACTGGCCCTGTCGCAATGATAGGGCTTTTTTATGTGTGGTTGCTTATTACAGAATATCTATAACCGTACCATTTCTCCTGATCTTCAAAGCAAATCGTCATTATCGTTAACCCGATTAACTCCTGTTCGTAATTATCAAGAAACTGATCCATTGCATCATCGTGAGTTAACGAGATAACCTTTATCATCTTGTCTTTTTTGCGTAGAAAGTCTTTCTCGTTACAAATCATTAAGGCAAATGTTTTCATTCTTTATACCTCCTTGGTTAACTAGTTTAATTATTTACAGGCTTTAATAATACTTCTGGTATTTTAATGCTAAGCGTCTCAAACGGGGGTTCACAGCCCATAACCATCATATGACCAAAAGTATACATCAAGTCATGAAGTTGAAAACTAGAGTAGCCATTTTTATCAGCACCTCTTTCTTTGAATTCTAATTTACATCCTGCACTGTCCTCTAACTCACTATGCAGCCGCCTTAGCTCCGCTCGCCCTTTATCATTTAGCTTAACTTTTACCGAATTATTCATATTGAATTTAAACTCTTTCATCACTCATTCTCTCTATTGTGTATTGGTTTACTGCAACTATTAGGTGATTAATAGTTGCAGTGGCTTGTTAGTAAGAGCTGCCGATAATTGATAACTCGTTTTTATCATCAATAAGAACCTGGAAAGGCCATTCACCAGACTTATTAACACCACCGGATGGATCTTTAACTTGCAACCATGAATAGATTCGTTTGTCTCCGCAAAAGAAGTTGTCCGGCTGCTTGTTTATGCTCTCTCTCATTACCGGCATACCAGCAAGGCATGTCGGTTTTAATTTTGCGCCTATTCTTAATGCGTACTCTGTTAATGTTTCCATTATCTCTCTCTTTTATTTTGGGTTATTTATTTACTGCAACCATTGCGATATATGCAATGATTGCTATTAATGGTTATGCTTCGTCGTTTTGCTTATCAAAGAAGCTTCGTAACTCTTCACAATGACTAGTGACTATTTCTAATTCAATGGTTTGCAAATATATTTTTAATTCTTCTTCATCATCAAAATCAAAAGCATCAAGATTAAACGAGGTTTTAACTCCGCTAATTTTAAATTCTTTGTTGATAGTGAATGCAATACCGTCTTTAGATAAATTAAGTTGCTTAACTTCGTAACCATCAAATAACAATTCTTGCACTTGCTCAGTAGGGTAATCACCTTTAAAGCGTGCAACATCTTTTTCTTTATTGGTTAGCACTAACAAATCACCAGTTTCAAACCCTGCAAACGAAACAAGATCAGCACCAGCATTTAATTGCTCGAGCATATTAGTGGTTAGTGAGTTTGAAATATTACTACAGTGAAGCGTTTTAGTCTCTACCGAACCAAGCGCTTTAATTAATAAGCTAAGCCCGCCTTGAGCAAGCGACTCTTTACAGTCAAAGATTAATGTTTCTCTTTTTTCATGGTAGTAAGCTGAAAACTGAGCCGTCTTTGAAATCATTCGAGCGCAAAAATCAGCAATAACACTTTCGTTTAATTCTTCGATCTCTTCTTTTGATGGTTCGTATTCCATGTCAGCGATTAGTTTAAGTAACTCTTCTTTGATTTGAGGCTTCGGAATATCCTTACCTGCAAACGTAAAGTCGATGCGGTAACCATTTTCAAGGTTAACTAGTTGCTGCTCACTGTTAAGGCCAAGCTTAGACCATTGACTATCAGTTAAAGGCGTAAACAATAAACCTTCCGCATTACTTAAAGACTCTTCTAATACTGCGATTGATGGCAACTGTGCTGCAAATACGTTGATATTTTTCATTTTATTTCTCTCTTCTGTTGGTTGATTGTATTTTGTAACTGCCAACAAGTATAAACACTTAAATAATAAAATCAATAATTAAATTAACTTTATTTGGTTATTTAACTGTGATATAGTTCAATCTATCATTTACTAAAGAGGGTTAAATATGGACAAGCAAGACATGCTAAAGAAGTTAAAAGGATTTATATATGCAGAGTTTGGCACTGCAAAGAAGTACGCAGAGCACAAGGGCGTAACACCGCCATTTGTAAGCTCAGTTCTAAAGGGTAACAAAAGCCCTACAGAAGATATGCTTAATGATATATCGCTAAATAAGAAAGTAATTTACATTGACGCATAAAAAAACGCCCCGTGACAAAGGCGCTTAATAAATAGAACAAGGCAATTATACATGACTGATAAAAAGAAATCATTTCTTCTTTATTTAGACACTTTAGAAATACTACATAAGCTATCAGATGATCAAGCAGGAAAGTTATTAAAAGCTTTTTTAGCATACCATTCTGGTGAGGATTTTAATTTAGATCCAATGCTTGATTTAGTGTTCTTCTCGTTTCAGGCTCAATTTGAAAGAGACTTAGTAAAGTACAAAAATATAGTGGAGCGCAATAAAAACAACGGCTCCAAGGGTGGTAGACCTAAGAACCCAGCTAAACCTAAAAAACCCAGTGGGTTATCTGGCAACCCAACCAAACCCAAAAAAGCCGATAGTGTTAGTGATAGTGTTAGTGGTAATGACAGTGATAGTGAGAGTGTTAATAAACTAACTAATGATCGCTTCGCGGAATTTTGGGATTTATACGGCAAGAAGGTTGATCGCCCCAAATGCGAAAAAAAGTTTAGCAAGATAAGTGATTCAGATATTAATTTGATATTTGCCAACCTACCAGCTTACATAAAATCAAAACCTGAAAAACAGTATCGTAAAGATCCTATTAGATGGCTAACTGGCGAATGTTGGAATGACGATATCATACAGGCAACTAATCACGCTAAATCTACACACTCATTTACTGAGCAAAATTATCAATCGGGGAAATTCTAATGAAAACATGGGAAGAAGTAGCGAACTGTGAAATACATGGTGAATACATCGGTAAGTATTATGCAATCAATGAAGGTAATCGTTTTGGTGGCTGCTGCGACAAATGCCTTAAAATTAAAAATAAAGCTGAACAAGACGCAAAAGACAAAGAAGAACAAGGTAAAGCTAAAGCCAGAAAAATAAGGAAGCGTGAAGATGCTGGCATATCAAAAAGAAACCTATTCAAGACCTTTGATGACTACATTTGCAAAACAGAAGGGCAAACTAAGGCAAAGAATGACTGTGAGCGCTATTTTAAAGAGTTCCCAAGCGATAAAAGCATGATTATGGTTGGTGGTGTGGGTACTGGTAAAACGCTGCTAGCATCTGCTGGTATAGAGTCAATCATTGATAATAACCATTGCGAAATGATTAAGGTCATCGATGTTGTTCGTGAGTTAAAAGCTACATGGGCAAAGGATAGTAATCAGACAGAAGAAAAGTTAATCAAGTATTATGCAAATATAGACTTACTTGTGCTTGATGAGGTTGGCTCTCAATTTGGCAGCGACACTGAAAAGCTATTTATCTTTGATATTATTGACGGCAGATACCAAAACATGAAGCCAACAATCTTGATAAGCAATCTTGATATTGACGGGATTAAAGATGCTATTGGCGATCGCTGTGTTGACAGGCTTCGTGAAGGTGGCGGAATGATGGTTGCTTTCAATTGGGAAAGCTCACGCAAGTAATTTAAAATAAACATAAATAAGGACAAACATAATGAATAAGATGCAAATGCAAGTTGTGATCAATAATCATGAATCAAAAATAGAAGACTTAAAAAACAGGGATGAGAGAATTTTAAATGCTATTAAAAAATGCTTTCCACTACCTGAGTGCACTGACGGACACCAACTAGTAACCAATGAAAACTATAATAATTTGGTTGCTGAAATCAATAAATAAGGATAGATACAATGAAGATATTAAAAACTAAATGCGATCACTGTGATAAACCTCTAACTCCTGATAAGTGGGAGGCGGTTGATTATCCTATTTATTGTAGTCAAGAATGTACAATCGCAGCTGATAAGGCTATGCAAGAATACTTTCAGAAGCGCATGTTTAAATAAACCAACTAAGAGAGAATGAATAATGAATGATGAGAATTTAAGTTTTAACGCGTCACATCCAGAAGCTGGGAAGCATGAGGAGTTTGTTACTAATACAGCCAACCCCTTAATGGAAGGTGTTTATTGGAAATCTAAAAGGCTTGGAAATATTGCTTATGACGTAAACGGGAATCCTGTAAGCGGATTACGGCCTGTTTTTAAGAATATATTTGAAGTTTAATTAACACAACTATAACAACAGAGAGGGTATAAAATGAAAAAGGTAATCTGCCACAACATAAAAATAGAAAGAGTATTCTTTGATAGTGTTTTAGATGGCTCGAAAACATTTGAAATAAGGTTTGATGATCGAGAGTATGCGGCAGGTGATTTTGTGGTTCTTCATGAAACTAATGGAGATAAAGGATTGACTGGTCACACGATAGAAAAACGAATAGGCTTTATAACAGAATACGAGCAACAGGAAGGATATGTTGTATTTAGTCTGCTTGATTTAAGTAACAAACAATAAGCTATAAGGAAAGATTATGAGTGAGCTAAACAATTTCACAATAATGCTAATAGGCTTCGTTGCTTATCCTATTATCAAGTTTGTAACTGTAGCTATATGGGATAAGATTGCCACTAGCTGCGAAGAGGTAACAAGGCCTAGTGAGGATTATATGGATATAGCTGAAAAGATATGCAGTAAAGATAATAGATGAACCCACACTGCGTTACTTAGGTAGCGCATAACAATGAGAGAGAAGAGTTATGAATTTTAGGTTTACGTGTACCCTATGTAAAAAAGAGGTTAAGCGAGGTGAAAAGTTTCGTATTGAAGCTGACTTATATGAAAGTGATAGTGAATTGTCTGGCGAGCTATCAGAGGATGAGATATGCAAGCAATGCATTATTAAAATTGAAAATAAAATAGACTCGATGAGAAAGTAATTAAATAACACCCAATAAAAAAGGCTCATCACGAGCCTTTTTGCTATTCTCTATTTACGATATGGCGTTAACTGTAACAGCCATTCTGCTAGGCTATCCATTGTGAGCCTCTATTATTGCTAGGCATATTGCTTTGTTTGGGTTTATATCATAAATATTTGAAATCTCAATGTTATCCTTGGTAAATAATTGAGCCTCCCAATTTACATCACCATTAGGTCTGTACGGGGATAGCAGGTCGATGTCGAATTTCTTTAATAAACTGAAGCAAAGCGCATCATCTGTTAGCGGGTTGTATTCAGTATGGCGTATTACAACTGAGTTCATGCAGTCAACCTCAACCATTACATACTTGTTGCATTGGCTCATGTGCGGATTAAGCTCTTCTATATCAGCTATACGTTTACATATTTCTAAATCTGTTAAATTATCAATGCTCATTATTATCATCCTTGAGTAGTTGCTCAAAGTAATCTAGGCTATCAACTGGCACACTAATAGCTCTCATTTTTTTATCGTCAATGATATTTCTATTTATGTGTGCTGCTACACCATGAGAACTTTCTTTTCTATTTCGCGTTGCAATAGTTAAATCATCAGTATCGTTTTTAATATCGCTAGCTGCTTTGATTTCGTTAAGTCGGCCGTTGGCTACATGGTTATTGAATGTTGGCTCTAGTGAATTAATGCTCATGATTCACCCCTTGCTTTAGCTAGTAGATCTTTAGTTCCCGCAATGAATTTATGTATAGCTTCGAACTCTGCCATATGCATATCATCAACATCACTAACGTCTGACGGATACATGTTTTCCCATGCAGCAACGTGTAATTCTAGCTCCTTATACATATCATGAGCAGAAGCCATCAAGTATGTATCAGCATCTAATTCATAAAATGCCGCTATTATTTGACACCCGCTTGATATCTCATAAGGTAAATAGTTTTTATGATCTATGTTTATCACCTCAAACGGAGATTTCTTTATTTCCCATTCTCCTTTTGTAAATTTAGTGTTGCTCATAAATATTTGCTCCATCTGACTTTGATGCTTAAAACGTTTAGTACATACTCCACATCGCAAAATTTAGCCGATGTATTTCCATGCCATACTCTTGATACTCTTTCATAAGTTAATTCAGTGCAAAGCTCGTTCAGGGCCATTACTCCGGTAATATCTTTATCAAGCGCAGCGTCTCTTACGATTTTTCTTAATTCTTTACATTCAGTCATTTTTATTCCTTATTTGTGTTGATGTGGTAACTTTACTACATGTGTACGGAATATGCAAATAAGTAAAACATCATAAAGAATTTGATAAATCGCTTGACGGGTTCAGTGATGCGTATTAAGATTACCTCACCAGTAAGGAGTTGGATGATTGAGGGCTAATATCATGGACTAATTAAATACCCGCTTAATTGCGGGTTTGCTGGTAGTAGAGTTTTATAAATACGGAGAGAGAGAATGAACCAATGGATAACAATTAGTATTAACCCGCCACCAGTTGGTAAGCCCATCGCGGTAAGAACAGCTAATAAATATGGTTATGGTTGTAATTACGATACTGTGGATATTTCTAGCGATGTATATGACCAAGAAGAATATGAAACAATGCTTAGTGGTACTGACTTTGCTGAATGGATGGATATATCATAATGGACCATACTATTAAGTTTGAATTTATTGAGCATCGTTTCGACTATCAACTTCCTCTTCTTAATGTTGACTTAGATTTTGTTGTAGATAGAAAAGCTGAAGTTATTGACTGCATGGAGCAGTTAGCGAAAAAGGTATCTGAAATAAATATAGCATCAAAGGAGGGTGTTGCAGATTTTAGTAAAGCTAACGACCTTGTTAAGTATTACTTTTATGCGCTTGCTACTTTAAATGACAAGCAAGAGGTATTAAGTGGTCGCGTTATAAAAGGCGCACCAAACGAGGTTTACACTGGAAAATTATCACAAGGTAAATATACACGATGATTATTAAAATAGAAATTATTCACGATGATCCAGAAAAAGAGTCTGATTTTAAGGCATTTAAAGGTGATGAGTTAACATCACCATTACATGACGCAATAGTGTTTTTACAAGAACAGCAACAAAAGGAAATGGTGGTTTAATATGGGTATTCCAGTATTGATATTAGGTGAGAGTGGTTGCGGTAAATCAACAAGCATCCGCAACTTAAGCCCTGATGACACGGTAATAATTCAACCAGTTAAAAAGCGCTTACCGTTCCGTAATGATTTTACTGATATGACAAAGGAAGGAGGGCAGATAAAAGCAACAGATAGTGCTGAAATGATTTGCAAGATGATTACAGGCGCAGCTAAGGCAGGTAAAAAAGTGTTCATCATTGATGACTTTCAGTACGTAATGGCTAATGAGTTTATGCGCCGCAGCAAGGAAAAGTCTTATGATAAGTTTAATGACATAGGTTTTAATGCTTGGTCTGTAATAAATCACGCTCAAGGCGTTTCTGGTGATATGCGTATCTACTTTATGTCACACGTTGAAACTGACTTGTCGGGTAAAACCAAAATAAAAACAATTGGCAAAATGCTCGATGAGAAAATAACGCTTGAAGGTATGTTTACAATTGTCCTTGGTGCAAATGTTTCTGATGGTAAGTACACCTTCGCAACACAGAATAACGGCAGTAACACGGTTAAAAGTCCTATGGAGATGTTTGAAGATCTCAACATAGATAATGATTTACAAATGATTGATAACACAATAATTGAATACTACAACTTGGAGAAATAGAAAATGAACGAATTTACTTACAATGAAGAATTAGCAACACAAATCGGTGCAGGCCAATATGTAACCAAGTCTGGCGGTTATGATTTTAAAATCACCAGAGCATTTTTTGCAGTCGGCAACAACCAAGTATCAAAAGCGTTAGAGTTGGATTTAGAAACACGTGACGGTTTAAAGTGTAATTTCTTGTCTATCAACTACGTTAAGAATGATGGTAACCCAAACGAGTTCGGGCAAAAGATGATTAATGCAATTATGGGTTGTACACTCGTTAATAACTTAACTAACCAAGGCGGTAATTGCCCAGAATTATTTGGTAAGAACCTTAAAGGCGTTGTTCAGCGTATTGACTACACCAAGCAGTCTGGACCTAATGCTGGTCAAGATGGTTACAAGTTTGAGTTTAAACTGCCAGCAAATATTCAATCAGGCAAGACAGTTAAAGAATCGAAAGACAATAGTGAAGCTAAATCATTCAAGAGCTACGCTGATTCAATCGAAGATAAAGACGAGCGTGTAATTAATCAAGGTGGATTTTCCAACCAAGGACAGAAATCAATGGGAAACAGCCATAACTTTGACAATAGCAAACCTCAACCAGATCCGAATGCTGGTAATAGTATCGACTTTGATGACGACATCCCCTTTGCCCCTATCGGATTAGCTCACAATAACTCGCTAATCCACGTAATTTAACTAACAAACACTAGCAAGGCTAACCCCTTGCTAGTAGGAGAATGATTATGACAGTGTATCAAGTAGAGCGGTATTACATTTATATGGAAATTAAAGGTATTGATATAGATAAGTTGAAATGTTATTTGGATGAAAATGGCCTTGATGATTTTGTTATAGATGTTGACGAGAATACCATCACTATTGATGGGATTGAATGTGATAATGCGGCAGCTCAACATGAAGAAGAAATAAATAATTTAAAATAAAGGAATAACCATGACCCTAAGCATAGCAACCAAGCACACTAATCGTAGATGTAGATATTGTAAAACACCTATATACATTGGGTGTGCTTATTATGACTTAGGGCATGGTAAAATAAAGTGTGATACATGTGAAAGAATGGCCGTGTTAATGATTGCATGGCTACTAATTAAATTAAATAAGTGAGAGAGTTATGCCTATTATGTTATATCCGAAATGTTGGCGAGGAAGAGAGGATTGCCAGCCTATTCATTGTATCGATGGTGTTGACCATGAATTAACGGAGGAGGAGTACCACACCATGAATTACAAGCCATGCTCATTCGTTTGTTCTGGCAAGAACACCTCTGAAAATAGAAAGGTAGATCAAGATATATATCGCCTATGCTTTAAGAATGAAGAAACTGACGAGATGAGTGATAATGACTTGCAAGACTTAACTAGTATTGTTTCTGTTATTGGTGCTGCGCTAAATCTTGACGCATGCCAAAAACACCAGCGCGGAATAGTTGAAATACCAGCTGAGCACACTAAAGAATAACTAATTAAAGCGCTCACAATGGGTGCTGCAGGAGAGGGTATGAGTAAGCCACATATAAAACCTAAGAATGGGGAGCTGTGGATATTTAGCAGCAAGAGCGCATCGATAGATTCTTTGCCGCAATACAAATGCTTAAATATGAATGCAGTTATTGCAATGTTAAATCGAATGAAAGTTAACGCTAAATAAGGATAAAGAAGATGAAATTAAAATTAAT
>Ga0209345_10002184_pt1 | contig 22020 bp, 18 predicted proteins | sample Cruoilmetagenom7_FD_187294 | JGI IMG/M metagenome (GOLD analysis project Ga0209345, IMG submission 187294) | Oil polluted marine microbial communities from Coal Oil Point, Santa Barbara, California, USA - Sample 7 (SPAdes) (version 2) | ecosystem: Environmental > Aquatic > Marine > Oil seeps ... | reverse complement strand
AACTAGCTGACGGCGCGCGAATAAATGCGGGTGATATCCTGGCCGAGATGTCTGGCAACGCCCGCGCTTTGCTGACCGCCGAACGCACGGCTCTCAATTACCTCGGCCGCATGTGTGGCATTGCCACCCTGACGCGTGCTTATGTCGATGCCATCGAAGGCACCAAAGCCCACATTATCGATACTCGCAAAACCACACCCGGCTTACGCGCCTTCGAAAAATATGCTGTCCGCGCCGGCGGTGGCATGAATCACCGCGTTGGGCTGTTCGATGCTGTCTTGATCAAAGACAACCACATTGCCATCGCGGGCGGCGTAAGCCCCGCCATCAAAGCCGCCCGACTGCGCGCCGGCCACATGGTGAAAATCCAGATCGAGGTCGACACTCTCGATCAGCTCGACGAGGTCCTGCAGCAACCGGCCGACGGCGTTCTTCTCGACAACATGCAACCCGAAACGCTGGCCGAGGCCGTGCGCCGGGTTAATGGCCGCATGATCACCGAAGCCAGTGGCGGCGTTTCCCTCAAAACTGTACGCGCAATAGCTGAAAGCGGTGTTGATCTAATCTCCGTTGGAGCGCTGACTCATTCCGCAGCCGTCCTGGATGTCGGGCTGGATAGCGCTGTAACAACGACTTGAATCACACAAAAAACACACACCCGCAAATGTGAATCAGAAGTCGAACGTCTTGAGTTTGCCGCAATTAATTCCAACCTGAACTTCAGCAGGCCGGGCTCGGCAGAATAAACCGCATCAGCATGTTATAGTGTGGCGTTGCATTCGAGATATACGTTAGCGCAGTATGGAAAGCAGGTCTGAATTATGGGCACGATTGAAGTCATCGTTGCCATTGGCGGCTTAATGATTTTAAGCGGCATCGCCGGGGGTATTCTTGCGGGTTTTAAAAACCGTGACATTTCATTGTGGATAGGCTGGTCCTTCATCATCCCACCCGCATTGCTGCTATTGGCGTTTCTCCCAACCATAAAGGGACAGCGACCACGACGCCCGAGCCTGGATGAAGAAGATGCCCGCGTCGGCGACGACTGAATTGTTTCCGTTTTTCAGGGAATCACTCAGGCGAGGCCAAACCAGGACAGGACAGGACAGAGACCCCGCCGTGAGAGAAAATATTCTAGCCGGGCTTGGCGAAACCCATTTTCTCTTTGATCGCCGCATGTGCCGCCGCCAAACGTGCAACCGGCACCCGAAAAGGCGAACACGATACATAGTCGAGCCCCACACCGTGGCAGAATTCAACCGATGCAGGGTCACCACCATGCTCGCCGCAAATCCCTACTTTCAAGTCAGGTTTTACTGAGCGTCCACGTTCAAAGCCAATCCTCACCAATTCACCTACACCGTCCTGATCAATCGAAACAAACGGGTCAATCTCGAAAATCCCCTGCTCGATATAGTTATTCAATATCGGCGCCGCATCATCGCGAGAAAGCCCAAGGCAGGTCTGCGTTAAATCATTGGTGCCGAACGAGAAAAACTCAGCCCCCTCAAGCCCCTTCGCAATCTCATCCCCGCGCAGTGCCGCCCGTGGCAATTCAATCATTGAACCAATCTGATACTCGAATTTCACACCTGTTTCTATCATCACAGCCTCAGCTGTTTTCCGTATCACGTTTGCCAAAATGTCAAACTCCCGCCGATATGCCACCAACGGGATCATCACCTCGGGCACGACCACCGCGCCAGTTTCTTTAGCAACAATAACTGTTGCCTCAAAAATCGCGCGCGCCTGCATTTCCGTAATTTCAGGATAGAGAACTGCCAGCCGACAGCCGCGAAAGCCAAGCATCGGGTTAAACTCATGCAATTCCGAAATCCGCCCGCGCACCTGCTTGGCGGGGAGGCCCAGCGCATTTGCAACGGCGTCAATCTCGTCATCACCCTGCGGCAAAAATTCATGCAGCGGCGGATCGAGCAAGCGGATGGTCACTGGCAGAGCACCCATGATCTTGAATAATTTTGTAAAATCCTGCCGTTGCATCGGCAGGATCTTTGCCAATGCCACACGGCGCCCGGCCTCATCTTCCGCGCAAATCATTTCCCTCATCGCCAGGATGCGCGCGTCATCAAAAAACATATGTTCAGTGCGGCACAGCCCAATCCCCTCCGCTCCAAATTCCCGCGCACGCTCAGCATCCTGCGGCGTGTCAGCATTCGTGCGGACTTTCAGACGGCGCGCCTCATCAGCCCACCCCATCAACACGCGAAAGTCACCGGAAAGCTCTGGCTGCCGCATTTGTACTTCGCCCTTAAGTACCTCGCCAGTTCCGCCATCAATGGTGACTATATCTCCCGCAAAGAACACCTCCTTGCCGATCTTCATCGACCCAGCCGCATAGTCGATCCGCAGCGCACCCGCCCCCGACACGCAAGGCCGCCCCATCCCTCGCGCAACAACCGCCGCGTGGCTTGTCATCCCACCGCGCGTCGTCAAGATGCCAGCCGCTGCATGCATCCCATGAATATCTTCCGGACTGGTCTCAATCCGCACAAGGATTACCGACTTGCCTTTTCCTTTCAGCAATTCCGCTTCATCCGAACTGAACACAATCTGCCCTGATGCAGCCCCCGGCGAAGCGGGCAGCCCCCGCGCTATGACGTGCTTTTCTGCTTCCGGATCAATTGTCGGGTGCAGCAACTGATCGAGCCCTGCGGGATCAACCCGCATCACCGCCTCATCGCGCGTAATCAGTCCCTCATCGGCCATCTCAGCCGCAATTTTCAGCGCTGCATTCGTTGTTCGCTTGCCCGATCGGGTCTGCAGCATCCAAAGCTTGCCATTCTGGATCGTGAATTCAATGTCCTGCATATCCCGGTAGCGGCGTTCGAGCTGATCGAACACGCTAACCAATTCGCCAAACGTCTCCGGCATCAGACTTTCAAGCGACGGCGCCGTCTCCCCGGCATCTTCACGCGCCGCTTCGGTCAGCGGCTGCGGTGTCCGGATCCCGGCCACCACATCCTCCCCCTGTGCATTTAAAAGAAACTCGCCGAACAATGCTTTCTCACCCGTCGATGGGTTGCGCGTGAATGCCACCCCGGTGGCGCTTGTTGGTCCTAGGTTGCCAAACACCATTGCCTGCACATTGACCGCAGTCCCCCACGTATCAGGGATAGCGTGAAGCCGCCGATAAGTCTGCGCCCGCGCGGTTTGCCATGAGCCAAACACGGCGCCGATCGCCCCCCAAAGCTGCTCATTGATATCTTGCGGAAAAGGGCGCCCCAACTCCCGCTCGATAGCCTCTTTGTAGGCAGTGATTACCTCTTGCCAGTCTTCCGCCACAAGATCGGTGTCCACTACAGCACCGGAGAGATTCTTGTGCATATCCAGAATGTCTTCAAACACGCCATGATCGACACCAAGCACTACATCCGAATACATCTGAATGAAACGCCGATAGCTATCGTAGGCAAATCTCGCATCGCCAGATCGCTTGGCCAGCCCTTCAACGGTGACATCATTGAGTCCTAGATTGAGGATTGTATCCATCATACCAGGCATTGATGCCCGACCGCCCGACCGTACCGAAACCAGCAAAGGATTGCCCGCATCCCCTAGTTCCGCGCCAGCCGCACGGCCAATTTTAGCGACCGCCGCTGTTACTTGGGCATGAAGCCCTTCCGGCAACTTTTTATCGCCCTGATAGTAAGCTGCACAAACCTCCGTCGTGATCGTACACCCTGGCGGCACCGGCAACCCAATCCCCGCCATTTCCGCGAGGTTCGCCCCTTTTCCCCCCAGCAGATCCCGCATTGAGGCGTCACCCTCTGCCTGTCCATCTCCAAAGAAATAAACCCACTTAGTGGTCGGAGAACTACCTGCCTGAGAACAGATCGAATCAGAACCGCCTGCTTGCCTCATCGTATGCTCTCCTGGACGAAATGTGACTGACATGTAACGGCCTTTGATGTTCGCCATTCACATAACGCCTTGTCTTCTTCCCCGCAAACGCCATGATGCCACGACCCACAAATTACCGACGCCAATTCACGCGAGCACGCCATGACCGCAGATATCCAAACTACCGATAATCAGACAGCCAACATCCAGGCTGTCCTAGACACCGTTTCAGCCAATCACGATAATGCCCTCAAACGGCTTTTCGAGCTCTTGGCGATCAAAAGCATCTCGACCGACCCCGCCTACGCTGATCAATGCCGAGAAGCCGCCCAATGGTGCCAAGCCACGTTGGCTGAGATCGGCCTCAACGCCTCCATCAAAGAGACCGACGGGCATCCCATCGTCATTGCTCATGACCGCGAGACGATTGCCCCTGGCACCCTGCACATTTTGTTTTATGGCCACTACGACGTCCAGCCACCCGATCCGCTCGATCAGTGGACGACCCCTCCTTTTGAACCGACGATCATATCAGACCCCAAAAACGGTGACATCATCCTGGCCCGTGGTGCCGAGGACAATAAGGGCCAACTATCTACATTCCTCGAAGCGGTCCGGGCTTGGCGCGAAGTCGCCGGTGAAACACCGGTCGCCGTGTCCGTCATGCTGGAAGGCGAAGAGGAATGCGGTAGCCCCAGTCTGCCTGCTTTTCTAAAAGCCTCGGCTCAGGACATCAAAGCCGACTTGGTACTGGTCTGCGACACTTGGCAATGGGACAAAGACACGCCTGCCATAACCACTCTTCTGCGTGGACTGGCCGCCACCGAATTGGTGGTCCACGGCCCCTCACACGATCTACATTCAGGCATGTATGGCGGCCCCGCCATGAACCCTATCCGCGCGCTGGCTAAAGCCTTGGCTGCCCTGCACGACGACACCGGTCGCATCACCATTCCCGGTTTCTATGATGACGTAAAAGAGGTCTCGGAAACTCAGCGCGAACAATGGCAATCGCTCGACTTCGATGAAGCCGATATGCTCAAATCCATCGGCTTAAGCAAACGCGCTGGCGAACAAAGCGCCTCGGCGCTCGAACAAATTTGGGCTCGCCCGACCTTAGAATACAACGGCATTACTGGCGGCTACCAAGGTGTTGGCTCCAAAACTATCATTCCTGCGCAAGCCTCGGTTAAAATCACCTGCCGCCTGGTGCCGGGGCAGGATCCCGACAAAATCCTCCAAAGTCTACGTGAGCATATAACCTCTCTGCTGCCGCAGGACTGCTCGGCGGAGTTTCTCTATGCACATGGCAATGCAGCCATTGGCTTCGAGACCGAAGCCCCCTACATGCGGTTGGCCGCCTCGGCACTCGAAGATGAATGGGGCCGCCCAGCAGTATTGATGGGTTGCGGCGGATCGATCCCGGTGGTTACTTCATTCAAAGACCTGCTTGGTATGGATTCGCTGCTCATTGGTTTCGGAGCCGATGATGATCGCATTCATTCCCCAAATGAGAAATACAATCTCACAAGTTTCAAAAACGGAGCCCGGTCCTGGGCTCGCATCCTTGCCAAACTTGCGGCAATCAAGAAACTTGCAAGCTAATCAAACAAGCCGAATCCAGATAGAAGAGTAACCAACGGGTATTCTCAGATAACAAAATAATTCTGGAAAAATGTATCCAATTGATATTTGCATCTGCCGCAAAATCCCCGCAATGTTTGTCGACCAAAATTCAGCCATGACAATCCCGCATCCAGCCTGTAGCGCCAAACAGTTAAGTTGAGTAAAGCCTCAAAGCAGACAGCCAGACGGACGACAAAAGGACAGTTGATAATGGGCTTCAAAAAATCATTGCCAGGGCTCATCGTAGCTCTGCTCTTAGCCTCATTAGCATGGCCCCAGGTAGCTTCAGCTCAACGCTCATCATACAACCGGGGCAGAGAACACATCGCGGGCCAATTCGACTACTTCCAACTCGTCCTGAGCTGGAGCCCAACCCACTGCGCCGACAATAGCCGTGGCCGCAACGACACACAATGCGGCCTCCGCCGAGAGCGCCCCTACGCCTTTGTATTGCATGGGCTTTGGCCGCAGTATGAACGTGGCTATCCGCAAAACTGCCGCACGGCCCAGAGACCCTTTGTCCCCAACAACGTCATCAACGGCATACTCGACATCATGCCCAGCCGTGGGCTTGTCATTCATGAATATAGGAAACACGGCACCTGCTCAGGTCTGCGCCCATATGATTACTTCCGGGTCTCCCGTGCGCTTTTCAAGCGCATCAAGATCCCAGCCATCTACCGGCAGCCCAAGAAAGTGCTGTTTACGATGCCGAATGACCTCGCCCTACAGTTTGCCCGGATCAATCCAGGCCTCAAACCGGCGATGATAAAAGTTGTCTGCAAACGCGGCCCCGCAAACAAGCTACGGGAAATCCGCATCTGCATATCGCGCAAAGGCACCTTCCGGCCCTGTGGGGGGCGTGCAAGGCACCAGTGCGCCCAGCGAAAAATATTCATTCCGCCTGTGCGCTAGCACCCTCGGAAAATATGCGCTAGCACCCTCGAAAAATGCTTCAGAAAGCGAAAAACTGTCCCGCACTACGCAATCACGCACTACGCAATTTCAACAGCCTGCTAGAAACTGAAAAACGTCTTTGCGAGAAGCTAGCTAGCCGCTTCAATCAAAATGATCAGCCCTCTAGGCCGCTGATTTTTGGCGTCGCTCAGAGCGCCAAGCCATTGGCGCCTGCCCGAGATATCCAACCTCATAAGCTCCATCATCGCGGCCCCATTCATCGCGATCTTCAAGTTGAGCTTTACCGTCTGCCATGTTGCGCTCAAAGCGCTCATCAAGACGGCTTGGATCTAGGCTCCACCTTCCGGCCAACTCAAGCACCTGCGCTTCGGTTGGCACCAGCATCATATTGCCGCCCACATCGCCCTTCCGAGATGAAATCCCTCGCAATTCAAAAAACCTGAGATTGAGCTTCCGCTCCTCGGGCGTCAGTCGCCCGCGATTCCAAATGATACCCTCGTCTCCAGTTGCAAACGCCCGCACCATCTGACCGTCCACTGCCTTGGCCCAAGCATAAAAGTCTAACAACGGAAATGAAAAATAGTAATGCGCTTCACCAAACTTACTGCTGAGTTCCTCAAGCAGCGGCGTGCATTTATCGAGAAATGAAGCACCGAGCGGATGCGGCAACGCCACACCAACGACAAAGGTCCACTCACCAACCGGCGGCGAAATAAAAATATCGTTGTCGGTTCCCACTTCCGAATAAACTGAAGCTATGCCATCCGCCCAATTGGCCGTGCGTCCCGAACCAATTCCCAAGACACGACTTAATCGCTCCGTGTCCTGCGTCTTAACAGCCAGCCATGACATCTTATAACCGAAGGATTTGGGAGCATCAGGTTCAGCCACAGGTGTACTGGAAACCCGCCCTGACATTCGCCGCAGCGTCCAGGTGAACGCCACCAGCCCCGCAATAATAACGGCCATGACAATGGCAAATATCACAAACACGCACACGCCCTCCTCAACCTACCATTCGATAGCGTCCAAGATCGGTGAATAACAACCCGAATAATCTCAACACTTGAGGAAAAATCAATAACAGCTGTGGAGAACCGCGTAATACCGCGTCCAGACCGGCAAGCATCAACAAAGCTCGTTCAGCAAAAAGTGGGTGCGCACAGCCCCGATTAATAGCGGGGAAGCTTAACCAGAGCCATGCACACCTCTCGCCTGCGCTGGACATGTCAAAAAAGGGCTCTGGACAGCATCACGCAGGCACTTTCAACCACTGCCGCCATGACATGCGCGTAGCATTCTCTGCCTAACGCACAAACTTAACAAATGTATGACAGCCCTACCGGATTAACAGCTCATCACATATCACACCCAAACTTTGCCAAACCTGTCCGCAATCCCATCTACAGACTAATACAGCCGCATTTTGGAGCCAAAAACTACTCTCGAAATAAACTCTTCTTGGATATTTGAGTATAAATGCTATCCGCTACCAAACGCTCTATCCAACAAACACCCAAGCTCACAGGAGACGATAGATGTCGAGCAGCGTGCCCCCCGTGCCTGGACAATACCGCCGCCACCCCAACACTTCCGACGAGATCGATTTCATGATTCACGGCCAGGAAATGCAGTTCGTCGAAATCGAACTGGATCCAGGCGAAAGCGCCATTGCCGAAGCCGGCTCCATGATGATTAAAGACCGGCACATTCACATGGACACAATTTTTGGCGACGGCACCCAGCAGGATACTGGTTTTTTTGGCAAAATCGCCTCCGCCGGCAAACGCCTACTGACCGGCGAAAGCCTGTTTATGACGGTCTTCACACATCAGGGCCAAGGCAAGGCGCGACTTTCATTTGCCTCCCCCTATCCCGGCACCATCATCCCCTTCAATCTTGCCGAAATGGGCGGAACGCTGATCGCGCAAAAAGACGCCTTCCTCTGCGCCGCCAAGGGCGTCTCCATCGGCATTCACTTTCAAAAGAAAATCATGACGGGCCTTTTCGGCGGAGAAGGCTTCATCATGCAAAAGCTGGAAGGCGACGGTTACGCCTTTGTGCACGTTGGCGGCTGCGTTGTTGAACGCAAACTGGCCCCCGGCGAAGAACTGCACGTCGATACCGGCTGTGTCGCCGCCATGACCGCCGACATCGAGTTTGATATAATCCGCGCGGGTTCTGTCAAATCCATGATTTTCGGCGGTGAAGGCGTGTTCTTCGCCCAATTGCGCGGCCCCGGCACGGTCTGGATTCAGAGCCTGCCATTTTCACGGCTGGCGGGCCGCATCATTGCCAACATCGGCCCGGCCGGTGGCAAAGGCGAGGGCTCGATCCTTGGCCCAATTGGCGGTATCTTTGATGGCGACAACAGCTAAAATAACAAAATTGGCACCATACGCCTTATGACAAACCCTATAACCACCCCTCGCGTCGTCTTGATCACCGGTGCCGGTCGCCGGATCGGCCGGGAACTGGCACTGGATTTTGCCCGTCACGGCTGGCGGGTCGGCATCCATTATCGTAACTCCGAAACCGCCGCCCGCCAATTGGTTGCCGACATCGCAGAACTCGGCACCGAGGCCGCTGCCTTCGGGGCCGATCTCGCAGACACCGCAGCCGCTAAAAACCTGGTTCCCGAGTGTCACGCACGCCTCGGCCCCGTGACATGCCTAGTCAATAACGCTTCTGAATTCTTGTTCGACAGCGCCTCCACAATGACCGATGAAAGCTGGGCTGCTCATCTCGATGTAAACCTCAAAGCCCCGGTATTCCTGGCGCAAGCCCTTGCAGCCGCCCTACCCGAGAATGCAAATGGCAACGTCATAAATATCATCGACCAACGCGTCTGGAACCTAAGCCCGGAATTTTTTTCATATACCGTCTCCAAGGCTGGCCTTTGGAGTGCCACAACCATGCTTGCTCAAGCCTTGGCACCTCGCGTCCGCGTCAACGCTATCGGCCCGGGTCCCGTTCTGCAAAGCATACACCAAACCACCGCCGACTTCGAGGCCGAGCAATCAGCCACCCTTCTGGGCCGCGGCACGACGCCCAGTGAGATTGCAGATGCCATCCGCTTTATCTTAGATGCCCCTTCGTTAACCGGCCAGATGATGGCGCTTGACGGCGGGCAGCACCTCTCGTGGGCGCACGCGAAAAGCCTGGCATCAAACACGATCTCCCCTGGCCCGACCTCCATTGGCCCGACCTCCACTGTAATTTCATCCAAACACACGACATCGAGGTAATCCGTTGGACCAGATACACGACGGCGGTCTCACGCCCCCAAAAATCATGCCACGCCCCCAGGAGCCACGCTCTCTGAAGACTGACCAAAGAACTGATCAGGTGGCTGGGCAGACGGGGCTCTCATCCAACAGCCGTCGCGTGATTGTGGATGGTTTCGAGTTGGCGGGCTCCGTAGGCATCTACGAACATGAGCGCCGCGCCCGCCAACCGCTGGTCGTCTCCCTTGGGCTCACTATAATCGATAATTACGACGGCCACTCAGACAACATTGAGGACGTTTACGACTACGACATCGCCATCAATGCCATCCGTAATTCGGTTGAAAGCGGCCACATAAACCTGCTTGAAACCTTGGCCGAACGCATCGCCGCCATCTGTCTCAGCGACCCACGCGTACTGGCCATAGATGTACGGATTGAAAAACCAACGGTACTAACCGCCTGCCGCTCAGTCGGGATCGAGATCCATCGAGAAAAAACCTCGGCCTGAGCCCCCATCCCCAAATACCGTATGCGACTCCCGGAAAAATAATCTTAAAAGCCGGTTTTCTCTGAAATGGCCCTTGAAATCCCGCCCAACCGTAACTAATCCGCCTTTCGCCACAATTTCTTCAAAGCCACGCCCCTTTGCTCTGCCCTTCTAGTGGCCTGTATCAAACGATTGACTCCCAAGTGTAGGTCGTCAGGCGTTTGTGTTTCTAGAACACGAACAAAAGGTTGGCCTGAGTTCCGGGGCGATGCTTGGGTCCCAAGCGTCAAGGCCGGAACACTAGACCACGCATGGGGAGGCTCTCGGCTCTCGCAACTATTCGTTAACCGCCCGGTAGCTATAGTTAAAGCTACGCTAACAGTTATTCCAATTTCACCCATTGCTGATCCAGCCAAATCAGGTCCCGCCAAACAAACATCAGGCAGACATCACTTAGCCAAACAAATCACTTAGCCAAACAAACCACTTAGGTAGGCTCATGAACGTTTTGAGTAGAGCTTCCATTGCATTGGCAATGGTAGCAATGTCATTCCCCGCCAGCGCGAAACGGCTACCTCCGCTTCAGCTACCACCGCTTCAAATGACATCGCAAAATGTGTCCCCCACATGCGCCACACCGGGTCGCCTGATGGCTTTCGTGCATTCTCGCAACGCCAAAATTCGCCCGCGTTTCTCCAATATCGCCGCCGTCTATATGCGCCACGGCGAAGAACTCGGCGTTCGATGGGACTACGCCTTTTTTCAAATGATTGTTGAAACGGGCAGCCTTCGTTTCAATGGCGACGTCAACTGGCGGCAGAACAATTTCGCCGGCCTCGGCGCCACCGGCGGTGGTGTCAAAGGCGAACGCTTTGCAACCGTTTCAGATGGCGTCAAAGCCCATCTCCAACACTTGATGATTTATGCGGGTATCCACGTTGCCAATCCCGTTGCCAACCGCACCCGGAAAGTCCAATCCTGGCGCATTCTCGACAAGTGGCGCCGCAAAATTCGCGGTCACATAACATTTGCCGACATAGGCCGCAAATGGGCCCCAGTCGACAGTGGTTATACCCGCGATATCAAAGCGACGGCGGACCGCTTCTATGCAAATTTCTGCAAACGGCCTGATATCAACCCTGGGCTGCAAGCTAAAGCGCACGGCACAGCACCACCCACCAGCCCTGCTGGCGCGGCGCGTTCTAGCCTCGGCGCAACCGGGCAGCATCCGCAATATCTCAAGTCCAATACCGCGATACCTCAAACAACCGCCTCACGCACCTTTTCGCCTCGTCGCCCGCTAGACTCGGGTATCAAAGTCCTAAATAAGACGTTGCCAGAAAAAACGCCGAACAGTCCCACGGCTAAAACCCCCACTCAAAAAACCTATCGCACCGCATCGGCTCCAGGCGCGGCCTCAAAGTTCAAGCTTCCCTCCCGCAAGCCCCCACAGTCAGCCAGCTCTCGTGCAGGCACCCAAAAGCAAACTCAGAAAACCAAGATTGCCAAAACCAAACCTTCCCCAAAAACACCTACTCCAACCAGTTGCCGGGTCTGGACAGCAAGTTACGGCGGCCAAAAAGCCATCATCATCCGTTCAACCGCCAAGGCCGTCACCAACTACACTGTGCTGGACGTAAACAAGGGCCGCGAATCCCGCGAAGCCGCAGCCTATATCGCAGCCTACGCTAAAGGCGGCCACAAAGTTGGCGAGTTCTCAAGCCAAACTCAAGCGCTGGATCGGGCATTCAAGCTCTGCCCAAAAGGCTGATCAAAAAATTCACATGCAGTGACAATCAAATTCCGGTTAAGGGGCACCTACGTGCGCAAGCTCTCTTCAAAAACTAGACGTAAGCACGTTGGCGCACTGGTGGTTATTTTCTCATTGTGTGCACCAGTCTCACGTGCAGCCAAGCTATTCATTGCGACCTTGGCGGCCATTGCGCTCGCTGTAATAGTGCCAGCCTCTGCCGCCACACCACCGCCCATTAGATTGTCAGCAACCAACCACGTGCCAGCTTGCGTCACACCTGAGAGGCTCATCCGCTTCCTAAAAACCCGCAACAAAAACCTCTCGCCCCGCTTCCGCTCAATCGCTCACTATTACCGTAAGCACGGCCGGAAATGGCGCGTCAGGTGGGATTACGCCTTCTTCCAAATGGCGATTGAGACCAACTTCCTCACCTACCGCCGCCCAAATGGCAAGTCGGGCGATGTCAGCCTCAAGCAGAACAACTTCGCAGGCATCGGCACAACCGGCGGCGGCGTGCCCGGCAATCAATTTCCCAGCGTCTCATCAGGTGTGCTGGCGCAAATCCACCACCTCGTTGTCTATTCCGGTGAATTCATAGCCAACCCAGTGGCCCCACGCACGCGATTGAAACAAAACGTTATCCTGGAACTCAGCCGCCCAATCGCTGCCCGCCGTGCCGTCACCTTCCAGGACCTTTCTGGTCGTTGGGCCGTTGATACCCGCTATGGCCGCTCGATCGAACACGTAGCCAATCTCTATCGCGCAAAGTTCTGCCGCAGCCGAGACCCGGCAATTCTTGCCCGAGACACTAGAAAGCCGCACGGACATGTCCGGCCGCTTCTGTCCAAAAAACATAGCAACCCGCGTAGCCGGCCGCACACCGAAACTCACGTCAAGAGCCGCATAAAAATAGCCCAAACAAGACACTCAAACCAGACTGCTCGCATTGCCCAGTCAACTCTCACCGCACAAGCGCCCCAAACCCATGCAGAAGTCTGCAAAGTGCAGGTAGCGGGTGAGCGAGGCGCCGAAACTCTATTGATCCACGCCCGCAGAGGCACAGTCGTGCGCCTAACCGCGCTTGACGTTCGCCCTGGTCAAGAACAACTCATCGCCCAAAGCTTCATAAAGCTCTATGCCCACGGCGGTGCCGCAATAGGACACTACCACACCCGCACCGCAGCCTTGCGCGAAGCCCACGCGCTTTGCAAGCGCATCACTCAGATAAAACGATTTGACACAGCTCGCTAAGCGCCTTCGATAGAAGTTATCGCTCCAATCTCAACCAATCGGCCTGCTTGAATGTTTCCGGTCTTTACGAAAACACTCTAGACAGACGCTGCCCTCTCCACACTAAAGTGCGGCATGACCTCTTCTGCAATCTTTGTGAATTGATCAACCATAGCGCTTTCGGAAGCGCACACCGGGATGCTGAGATTAATATGCTCTAAGCCGGGGAACTTCTCTTCCAATCCTTTGAGGTACTCGATCAGATCGTCCGATGTACCTGCGAACCAAGACCCCTTCTCCAAGTATTTCTCAACCGGCGGCACACCGGCAGCATCCCAATTGCCCCGTTTTGCAATGGCTGCCTTCTGGGCGTCGGTCACACCTGGAAGAAAGCCCATCGGCGCAAACATCTTGGCATGCTCTTCATAGAGCGGCTTGATATCCGCGATTGCCTTCTCGCGCGTTTCACCAAGATACATGTGGATGCCGATATTGACATCCTCGCCCAACATGAGGTCTTTCCCAGCTCGCGCACCTGCTTCCTGATAAGCTTTGATCGGCCCCTCATCCATAGTGGCCGCGCCGCCGCCGATAAATCCCTTCATCCCGAAACGGTGCATGAAGTCGAGTCCTCGTGGACTGGCACTGACAACGGGCTGCCAGCATTCAACCGGCATATTGATGGGCCGGGGCACCATCGTAAGTTTCTTCAAATCGTAACCCCGATACGGGACTTCAGGCGGCAATGTATATTGTTTGCCCTTGTGTGAAAAAGCTTCCTCATTGAACGCCTTAAAAATGATCTCGACCTGCTCTTCAAACAGATCCCGGTTCGCTTCCTGATCAAGCAACGGCCCACCGAAAGTTTCAACCTCCCGCGTGTGATAACCCCGCGCTACTCCAAAAATTGTCCGGCCCTTGGTCATTATATCAGCCTGCGCAAAATCTTCAGCCAACCGCAACGGGTGCCACATCGGCGCAATGTTAAAGCCGCAACCTATCTTGAGTTGTTTGGTCATATGCGCCAAGTGCACTGCCGCCATGAGATTGTTTGGAATAACCTCATAGCCTTCGTGCTGGAAATGGTGCTCAGCCAGCCATAGCGAATGATAGCCCAGGGCATCCATCGTTTTGGCAACCGTTTCCAATTTTCCGAAAACCCCCGCGAGTTGATCATTGCTATAGCGCCGTTCGTTGGCCGGCGTCGCATCCTGACCAACATCCGGCATATCAATGTGACCCGGATAGACGGTGGTAAATTTCGAGATCAAGTTACTACTCCCAGATATTTATTGATTGCTTACAAACCAATCATATGAAGTTGGCCAGATTGAATAGCAGAGCGGTTTTCCTGGATTTTGCTGTGAAATATGGACATTAGCGAGCCGATTTGCTCTGTGAAAACGACCGGCTTCACGTATATCGCAGGCATTGGAGGATACTATAGAAGCTTGAAAACTATTGTCCAATGGCCGCTCCAGCAGTAAAAACCAAGCATACAATTTTGCTGCTAGCCCCCCCAGCTCCTGATCTCACACTCTTTGCCGTCCTTGATATTGCACTCATCGCAGTCAATGTATAACTCATGCCAGAATCCCGAGAGCCATCACCACACGGAGCCGAGCCCGCCCCACCAGTCCCAACCGGACCGGAGGTGATTTCGGCCTATCTCAAAACGCTGCCCAAGAGTCCCGGCGTCTACCGAATGCTTAGCGCAGAGGGCGAAGTCTTATACGTCGGCAAGGCACGATCTCTGAAAGCCCGCGTCTCCAGCTACGCTCGCCTCGGCGGCCACACCAACCGCATCGCACGCATGATCTTGATCACAGCCACGATGGAGTTTGTCACCGTCCGCACCGAGGCAGAGGCCTTGCTGCTTGAAGCTAACCTGATCAAGCGCTTCCGCCCCCGTTTCAACGTCTTAATGCGCGACGACAAATCCTTCCCATATATCCTTGTCACCCGCGATCACGAAGCGCCCCAAATTGTCAAACACCGCGGCGCGCGCAATCGCAAAGGTGATTTTTTCGGGCCGTTTGCCTCTGCAGGTGCCGTCAATCGCGCCATCAACATGTTGCAGCGCGCCTTCCTCCTGCGCACCTGCACGAACAGCGTTTATGAAAGCCGCACTCGGCCCTGCCTACTCTATCAAATAAAGCGCTGTGCCGGCCCTTGCACTGGCGAGATCGACAAACACGACTACGATCACCTCGTTGAAGAAGCAACGCGCTTCCTGCGCGGCGAAAGCCAAAACGTGCGCGAGATGTACCAACGCCTGATGGAAGAAGCATCAGACGCCCTGGAGTTCGAAAACGCCGCCAAATATCGCAACCGCCTTTGGGCACTGGCGCAAGTCACGTCAGAGCAAACCATCAACGCGGACACGATTGAGGAGGCAGATGTTTTTGCAGCCCACCAGGAAGGCGGACAAACCTGCATTCAAGTGTTTTTTTTCCGCGCCCGCCAGAACTGGGGCAATCGCGCCTATTACCCTAAGGCCGACCCCACCCTTGATATCGAAGATGTATTGGAAAGCTTCATTGCCCAGTTCTATGACGACAAACCCGTTCCCCGCCTTATCCTGCTTTCGCATGCTGTGCCAAATGCGGAACTTCTTGGCGAGGCCTTCTCGACTAAAGCCACCCGCAAGGTTGCAATCAGCGCTCCCAAACGCGGCGACAAACGCATCCCCGTCGAGCATGCACTACAGAACGCCCGTGAAGCATTGGGGCGGAAAATGGCTGAGACGTCCTCCCAGCGCACGCTGCTGCGCGGCATAGCCGAACGCTTCAAGCTCGACCAAATGCCACGCCGCATCGAAGTCTATGACAACAGTCATATCCAAGGCACCCATGCCGTTGGCGGCATGATCGTCGCAGGCCCTGAAGGCTTTGTGAAAAACCAATATAGGAAGTTCAATATAAAATCTGAAACCATCACGCCAGGTGATGATTATGGCATGATGCGCGAAGTCCTGACGCGCCGTTTCAAACGCCTGATGAATGAGCCCCCGGCCACCATAGAAATCCAAAGCCAGCAAACGCCTGCTCTGACGCCACCAGCTAGCGATCCCACCTTAGCAAACGATGGCGATCCTGCTCGGAAAACTCTGCTGACAGATACCAATGACCTAACACAGGATGACGATCTGAACCTTGAAGATGATGTCGGCCCCGCCAAACCGGATCTCGTATTGATCGACGGTGGTGCCGGCCAGCTAGCCATCGCCAAAGAAGTCTTCGCTGAACTTGGCATCATCGACATACCCCTCGTCGGCGTGGCCAAAGGCCCAGACCGCGATGCAGGCCGCGAACACTTCCACATCCCCGGACGAAGCCGCTCCATAATGTTGGAGCCGCGCGACCCTGTGCTTTATTTCATCCAGCGCTTGCGTGATGAAGCCCACCGCTTCGCCATAGGCACCCACCGCGCCCGCCGCTCAAAAGCCATCGCTGCCAACCCACTGGATGAAATCGCCGGCATCGGCCCGACTCGAAAACGCGCCCTCCTCACCCATTTCGGCTCCGCCAAGGCCGTCTCACGCGCAGGCGTAGATGACCTAAAAAACATCCAAGGCATTTCCGCCGAGATGGCTCAAAAAATCTATGATTTTTTCAACGAAAAGCCGGATTAGAAAAACCAACGGGCAACCCACTAAAATCATGCCGGTCCAATCGTGCAAGCCCAACTGTGCAAGTAACTTCTTTATCTGGCGTAGTTTTCCTGGCTCTCTGCAGCCCAGACAGTTACGGTCGCGCAGCCGTCCTAAATAAGGCAGCTTGAGGCTAGGGGATCTAAAGCATGATGGAATTACTGCCGGTGGCAATCGGCATGGTCGCGACAGGATGCGTGGCCGGCATTCTCGCGGGCCTGCTTGGTGTTGGCGGAGGCATCCTGGTGGTCCCGGTTCTGTTCGAAATCCTGCCCTTCCTCGGTGTGCCTGAAGATTTGCGCATGCATATCGCGGTTGGCACGTCCCTCGCCGTGATCATCCCCACATCACTAAACTCAGCCCGCAGCCACTATGCTAAAGGCGCTGTGGACCTCACCATCCTCAAGCGCATAGGCCCCGCCGTCCTGCTCGGCGTGCTCGTCGGCTCACTGGTGACAGCCTACGTTGATGGCACAATTCTAAAAATCGTTTTCGCAACAATAGCCTTGGCCGTTGCTTTCCAAATGCTGGCGCTCCCAAAGGGCATGGCCTTGGCCAAAGCCATGCCCGGCACCATCGGCTCCGGTGGCTTGGGGCTTTTCATCGGCAGCATATCAGTAATGATGGGCATTGGCGGCGGCACGGTTGGCGTACCATTGATGACACTCTTCAGCGTGCCAATCCACAAGGCTGTAGCAACCGCCTCGGTCCTCGGTCTCATCATCGGCATACCTGGCGCCATTGGTGCACTGCTTGGTGGCTGGGGAAAAACCGCACTCACCGATGGCTACCTTGGTTACATCCACATCCTAGGCGCAATTTTCATTGCCCCGGCATCGACCCTGCTTGCCCCCTTCGGAGTTCGCATCGCGCACGCTCTATCACCAAGAATACTGAAAATATGCTTTGGAATTTTCTTGGCTTTCACAGCCACGCGGATGTTCAGCTCGCTACTCTGAATTCGGATCCACACAAACCAACAAGCAGACAGAAAAATATGCAGGCGCGGCTCTCTTACGCCAGATCCGGCAAGTGCCGCCGCCCAGTCTTACGCAAAACCTGGGCGAGACGGGCTGGAACCCGCCGTCCTTGCTGCGAAAAGAGGGCCGTCTGAATATTCGATAAAAATAACCGCACCGCATTTTCCCAACTAAACGACAGCGCATAGGCTCGAACAGTCGACCGATTAAGTTCTAAAGCACCCAAAACCGCGGCTCGTAGATCGCAATCAAGAACCCCCGTCACGCCTTGCTTGATATTGTCGACCGGACCCGTAACAGGAAATGCAGCAACCGGCACACCGGACGCTAATGCTTCAATCAGAACAATCCCGAACGTATCCGTCAGGCTGGGGAAAACAAATACATCCGCCGAAGCATAGGCCTCAGCCAACGCGTCAGCCACCAGCTTACCAGTGAAAATGACATCTGGATAACGTGCCTTCAATACCTCAAACATCGGCCCAACGCCCACGACCACCTTCTGTCCATCAATATCGAGTTTTAAGAAGGCTTCGATGTTCTTTTCGACCGCAAGTCGTCCGACATAAAGCAATACTGGCTTCTGATCGCCAAACGCCCGGACATCGCGCGGCCGGAACAGATCCGTGTCTACCCCCCGCGTCCAAGGCATCGTTCTTTCAAATCCACGCGCCTCAAGTTCCCGCGCCAAACTGCGGCTCGCCACCATCATACCTGCGCCCGCATTATGAAACCGGCGCTGCACGGCATAGGCCCAAGTTACGGGTACACCAAAGCGGCCCGACAAATACTCGGGAAAGCGAGTGTGAAACGAAGTTGTAAACGGAATGCCGCGTTTTTTGCAGTAGCTCCGGGTCATCCACCCAATCGGGCCTTCGGTCGCAATATGCACCGCATCAGGCTGGACTTGGTTCAACTTCCGCACGACGTATCCATAACCCGGCAACGCCAGTCGAATTTCAGGATAGGTAGGACATGGCAACGTGCGGAACTCAGCGGGCGTCAAAAACACAATCTCAACGCCAAGTACTTCCGCCTCGTCAGCTAATCGCTCATACGTCCGCACTACCCCGTTGACCTGAGGCCGCCATGCATCTGTTGCGATCAGCACCCGCATCTAGGCGGCAACTCCCACTTCACGTGACCCTTGCACCGGCGTAGACCTTTGCTTCACCACATCCAGCCAGTCGATCATTTCGAACTCACCAGAATGCGTCTCCACAATAGCCGTACAACTCTCAACCCAATCACCCGTGTTGAGATAATGCACACCCTCCATATCCTTTGAGGCCGCGCGATGAATATGCCCGCAAATCACACCGTTTGCCTGTCGCCGTTTCGCCTCATCGGATAACGACTTCTCAAAATCTCCAATGAAGTTCACGGCCGATTTTACACGATTTTTGAGATAAGCTGACAGCGACCAGTATTCGAGGCCCATACGTCGCCGCACAAAGTTCAGTGGCCAGTTGGTCCACTGCGCCACCTCGTAAGCCCGATCCCCCAGAAATGCGAGCCAGCGAATATTTTGAACAACGACGTCGAATTCGTCGCCGTGGACAATCAGATAACGACTTCTATTCGCGGTTTCATGGACGGTATCACGCTCAATAAAAATACCACCGAACTGAGTGCCGCAATATTCCCGCAGTCCATCATCATGGTTGCCTGGAACAAACACCACGCGAGCCCCATTGCGCGCCTTTTGCAACAATATTTGGAGTACATTGTTGTGACTTTGCGGCCAAACAGCTCCGCGCTTAATGCGCCAGAAATCAACAATATCGCCAACCAGATAAATCATCTCCGCGTCGTGCTCGCGCAGAAAATCTATCAACATTTCTGCCTGGCACGTGCTGGTACCCAGGTGAACGTCGGAAATGAACAGCGCTCGGTACTTCGCCATACCTTAAGCTCCTTGATCTTAAGCTCGTTGTGACCTCAATCTCCCAGCCACCCCGTTAGCGCCAGACTATGCCAAACACCAAATAATACCGGGTCCAAATTATTGCTAGGCAGCTGAGGTCAGTTGATACTCTTCTAGAGAGAGAAACCTGGCAAACCCTCTATCAGGGTTTAACGGCAGTTCGATTGCAACATTGTGACAAAGTGGTTGTTACCGCACGAAATTTCAATCCTCACAGATAGCCGAGGAGACTAACAGTTGGCTCAACGTACAGCCAAACCTCATTTTTTCACATGCAGGTACATTTTTCTACATGCCTTCCAAGATAAAAGATCCCAGAAGTGCAAGTTCTCACACTCCCCAAACCCGCTCTCAAATCCCTGCCCGACCAAGCTAGTATGCCAAACTAGTATTCTGGATCAACGATTGATTCCTGGGCATAGGCCCTCAAGCGTGAGTGAATCTAGAGCACAAACGAAAGGTTTTCCCAAAAGTAAAATCAATAAACCCGGTTCGGGAAATAACGATCAACCAGCTCTTGAAGCCTTCCGCTTTCGCGCACCCGCCGCAACCCATCGTTCAGCATTGCCTTAAGCTGGTGATCGGCCTTGCCAACTGCAATACCAACACCGTCACCAAAGAATTTCGGCTCGAAATAAGCTCCACCACGCAAAGCGCAGCAGCCCTTCGATACCGTCCCATTCACCCAGAAAACCAAACCTATGCCGTCGCCGAAAATCGCGTCAATCTTCCCCGTTTGCATTGCTTGGCGCGCAAGTTCAGGCGTCTCGAAACGCCGCAGTCGGGTATTGCGGAAAAATGCTGCCATATAGGCCTCATGCGCCGTCCCCCGCACCACCGCAACCGTCCGCCCATCAAGCCCCGCCGGGGTCACCTTGAATTTAGTGGCCGTTTTGCGAACTGCAAATCGCGCTGGCGTCAGGAAATACCGATCGGTGAAAGCCACGCGCCGCACCATTTTAGCCGTCACCTGGTGCGCGGCAATCACTGCATCGGCCCGACCTTTCTCCAGTGCCGGCAACAACTCGCCCCAAGGACGCGCACGGATATCACACGTCACCCCCAACGCCAGACATAACGCCCGCGCGAGATCCACGTTCAACCCCGTCAGCACTCCATCCTCATCGTTCGAATTGAACGGCGGGAAATCATCCGTGGTGAGAAAACGGATCATGACACGCGTCTTCCCCGTCGGGGCCGCAGCCCCTGCAACACCTCCCAAAATACCACTTGCAGTCTTGGTGCTTCCGCCCACTTCAGCACCACTGCTCTGCGCGAATGCACGCCCCCCCGCCGCCATCAATACCACCATGGCAGCAACGACCAAGCCCAGCCTCCGAAGATGGTGCAAAACATTCCTCAATTTTCACTGCCCTCCGCAAAGGCACCAATTCGCAGATAATCTAAATCGCATTGGCCTAGAATGAAAGCACCTTGCCAAGCGCTACAGACCCTCTAGGCCCTCCTGAATCTAACAATGTCATGTGGCCTCATCACTTGGCCTACATCACCTTCGAGTTCACCGTGAGACAAACACAAACACAAACACAAACACAAACAATCAATCGGATCAGAGCATGCAATCCATAATTTCGTGCCCCATACCGCTAAAATTCTATCCGTGTGTCTCTCAAAAACACTTGAGCCACGGCGGGCTTAAGCTCCAGAATAACAGATGCAATGAACCAGAAGGAAATTCAACTTTTGCAGGATACGACGCGCCCTCCGGCAATGCCCCAGACAACAATTGATCCCTTGGCATTCCTTGTCGGCCACCAGATAGATCAAGACACACTGGAGCAAGCTCACCGGATAGCTCACGAAGTCAACATGCCCCCTCACGTCGTCCTTCTCAATCACGGCTGGGTAACACCTGAAGACTACACCCGTAGCTTGGCCACACAATTGAACGTTGCCTGCATTCTCGATGGCCCCATCACTGATACCAAGTTACATCTAATCGACACGACAGACGCCCCGCCGGAGATCATCGCCCACGAATTGGACCAGTTGGTCAATCAACACAACATTGCCCTTAACGACATTGCGTTGACCACCGCATTGCGGCCTCATTCAACCCTAACCGCGCCCCAGTGGCATGCCGCACTCGACCACGCCATTCACGGTTTGAGCCGGAAGTTACCACAACAATCAGCTCACGCTCGCACTTGGCTCTGGCAAAAAATAGCCGCAACTCTTGCCCTTGGCAGCGGGCTTGGCATGGCATTAATAGACATGGATGTCGCCTATTTCGTCATCACTTTTATTGCCGCCGTGCCTTTTCTGTTTATCGTGGCGCAGCGCTTGGCCAGCTTGCTCACGGCGATCTTCCTAAGCTTCATTACCCCCCCCCCCC
>Ga0209345_10002183_pt1 | contig 22041 bp, 25 predicted proteins | sample Cruoilmetagenom7_FD_187294 | JGI IMG/M metagenome (GOLD analysis project Ga0209345, IMG submission 187294) | Oil polluted marine microbial communities from Coal Oil Point, Santa Barbara, California, USA - Sample 7 (SPAdes) (version 2) | ecosystem: Environmental > Aquatic > Marine > Oil seeps ... | reverse complement strand
CGACACCTCCCATCTAACCGGAGGTGTCGGTTATTGGTTTTCCCATCATCACTAAGACTTAATAATGGCACCCTTATTGCAATGTTTGCGTCATAAGAAAGATAAAAGACATAGACAGCACATTTTGAATAAAAATTAACCATATAGTCAAATTTTCTCAAATATGTGCTAATTTTTTAATCATTCTATTTAAAATATGCTTGTTCTGTAAGTCTAGATGCCTTTTGAGGCTGTACTGCAATAAAAAGGAATTAATAAATATGTCAAAGTTGATGTCTATAGGAACGCCAGAAGAATTACGCGATCCTAACTACACACCCCCCCTTGCACAGGCCATTCCATTGGGAATTCAACATGTCTTAGCGATGTTTGTTTCCAATGTTACCCCCGCTATCATCATTGCTGGGGTTGCTGGTTTTGGATTCGGATCGAACTCACCCGAGTTCCCCAACATGATTTATATGATTCAAATGGCCATGTTTTTTGCTGGGGTTGCAACTTTATTCCAAACCATCGGATTTGGACCAGTCGGTGCGCGTCTTCCTATTGTTCAAGGAACCAGTTTCGCCTTCTTGCCCGTCATGATCCCTTTGGTCGCGGGCAAAGGTGTTGAAGCGCTTCCCATTTTATTTTCCGGTGTTCTCATCGGTGGAATTTTTCATGCGCTTTTAGGGACTGTCATCGGCAAAATTCGTTTCGCCTTACCCCCTTTGGTTACAGGTCTAGTTGTACTGATGATCGGACTTTCTTTAATGCCCATCGGGATTAAATACGCTGCAGGCGGCGTACCAGCCATGGGCAAACCAGAATTTGGCAGCCTTGAAAATTGGGGTGTGGCCTTAACTGTCATTATTGTCACACTGGGCTTTAAATTTTTTGCGCGTGGCATGTTGTCCGTTGCTGCTGTTCTAGTGGGACTTATCGCCGGTTACATCCTGGCCTATTCATTGGGTATGGTAAGTTTCGTAAATGTAGGAAAAGCAGCATATTTCACCATCCCTGATCCCTTGCACTTCGGTTTTGAATTCAGTTTAGCTGCTGTTATCGGCTTTTGTCTCATGGCCTTTGTTTCAGCTGTTGAAACCGTCGGTGATGTCTCCGGCATTACCAAAGGAGGCGCCGGACGAGAAGCAACAGACACTGAAATTACAGGTGCCACCTATGCCGATGGTATTGGTTCGGCCATTGCAGGCTTTTTCGGTGCGCTACCCAATACATCTTTCAGTCAAAATGTTGGTCTGATTGCCATGACTGGTGTCATGAGCCGTCATGTGGTTACCATCGGTGCGATCTTTTTGATCCTTTGTGGTCTTATCCCAAAAGTCGGCGCTATCATCTCGACCATCCCCATCGTAGTTCTTGGTGGTGGTGTAATCGTCATGTTTGGTATGGTTGCAGCAGCTGGCGTTTCCATGTTGGCAGATGTTACTTGGAACCGTCGAAACATGATTATTTTCGCAACCGCACTTTCTGCTGGTTTGGGCCTTCAAATGGTTCCCGAAGCCCTTCAACATCTCCCCTCTACTGCTAAGATGCTTCTCACCACGGGTCTTTTGCCTGCGGCCCTTTTAGCGATCATTCTAAATCTTGTTTTACCCGAAGAAAAAACCGACGAAGTGTAAAGAACAATCAACTTTATAATTAGACAAGACGGGCTTTGATTTTACATCCAAGGCCCGTCTTTTCATTATTTAGGAAACCCACTCGTCCACGAAACTCTGTCGTTTAAAAAACTGGCCTGAATACTGCAACGCATATTAAAGCAAAGAAGGCTTATGTGGAAAAACTTTAAGGTTTTGTTAAGATTTTCGACAAAAGTACCTTTGAAACATCTAGGGAAATTTTACCTAGTGGCAGTTTTGAAAGGGCAGAAAATGTCTATTAATGAAGTTGTTTGTAGTTTTATCACACTCAAAAAATATGACAAACGCAATGGTATTTTGCCTTTTGAGACAGAAAAAATGCTGGATGACATGATTGCGGATAATACGTTGCAAAGTGATGCTCAGCGCTATTGGATAGGTACCAAATAAGCTTCGTTATATCGAACTTGGTTCTGGTAGTGCAGAAAGATAATTTCGTGTATGTCTCTCAAAATTGAAATTGAATTAGGGGGAGGGCCGTAGAGTTTTTTATTCAGCCGCCAAAATCTTTATATCAATATGATCCTCAACCTTGCGAAGCGATGGTATCGTCACTGTTGTATTCTTAAAAAAAGCAAGCCCACTTTTTTTCAAACGTAGAATGGAACGAGAAAGTGTTTCTCCTTGAACCCCCAAAACCAAAGCTAACTCTGATCTTTTTAAAGGCAGCTGTATTGTCGCACTTCCATCTTCGGCCACAGAACCAAATAAATCTAAGAGTTTAGTCACCATGAAATGAAGTAAACGTTCTGATAAATTCATATTAGCGTACATAATTATATCTTCACGCCCACTAAAGATATCTTGCATACAAGTGTTCGTTAAAGCTTTTCTCACATCCTTATTCTGATCTATCATTTTTTGTGCTTCATCTTGTGAAATATGGCAATAACAAGTATCTCGCAATGCAATTGCAGTCGTTGTGTGGTGTCCATCTTCCAAAGAAGAGCGATATCCAAAGGCGCAACCAGGCGTAATTAATCGCGGCGCAAAAATGCCACCGCGCGAATTGACCATGGTAATCAAAACAATTCCAGAGATTAAGTTGTACATACCTGTAGCTTCATCCCCTTGATTAAAGATTTTCCCTTTGGCCTTAATATATTTAATTTTCTTTATTTGCTGGGTTGTGCATGTTTCTGGCTTGGATGCATCTCGCATCTCATCGGTACCAGAGAACCCACATTTATGACAATCTATGCTAAATCCTAAAGCATCCATCTTCATATCTCCCTTATTTTTCGGATTAAGTAACACAAAGGTAGCGTACAATCACCTATCCAAAAAGATAGTAACCGAAAACTTTTACTTTAACAAAGGATGAGACTTTCATTCCAACTGAATTATTTGCCTTCGCCTATAACTGGCTCAACAGGTAAGTAATTTTAGAGCTTCATAATTTAAAACCCTACCTGAATAAGGAAATCACACCCACCCCAACACCAACACAAATCATGCAGGCAAGTGCGAATTTTACCGCCAAAACGAGTTTGCTTTGAGGGGCATCTTTTGTATTTTCTAGGTCTTTCATTTTGGGAATCCTCCTGTCTGTCTTAAAGCTTCGCCCAAGACCATGGCACCACTAACGGCGACGTTGATAGAACGCATGCCCTCACTCATGGGGATAGTAAGGCGCTCATCAGCTGCATCATGGACCTCTTCAGGTACGCCTTGACTTTCACGTCCTAATAAAAGCGTATCGTCGGACCTATATTCAAAATCCGTATAGAGGTGTGCTGCTTTTGTCGATAATAGTAAGATTCGCCCGCCAGCATCGACCTTGGCTGCTTGAAAAGCCTTCCACGAATTATGACGGACCAAATCGACTCGATGCAAATAATCCATACCCGCACGGCGCATACGTTTGTCATCTAAAACGAAACCACAGGGCTCGATGATATCAACACCGATTCCCATACAGGCAGCGAGTCGAAGAATGGTTCCCGTATTTTGAGGAATGTCTGGTTGAAATAGGGCGAGGCGCACGAAAATATCCTGTTTTAACTAAGAATCATTGTTAATTAGTTGCTCTTTTAGCAGCTTAGCGAATTATTTTCACTTTGAAAGGGCTGTTAAACCTTTTCTTACAGCAGAAAATCGATTATACCGTCGGCGGCTTGTTTTGTTCAAAATAGGCCACGTTGTGTATGGTTTTTTCATGTGTTAAGTGCTTAATGCAATAGACATTAAGGGATGTACGAAGAGAAACCAAAGATTTTTTACAACGACTTGGGCACCCCGCATCATGTACGGGGACACGAATGAGGTAATCACATGGCTGATACGGCTACTAACGTAGAAAATAAAACAGAAGGTGGTGAATCACGCCGCGACTTCTTGCTACTCGCGACATCTGCTGTCGGCGTAGCGGGCACCGCAGCTGCGATTTGGCCTTTTGTAGACAGCATGAACCCATCTGCTGACGTTCTGGCACTTGCTTCTACCGAAGCAGATATTTCTCAGATCGAAGAAGGGCAAAGCGTCACATTTGTTTGGCGCGGTAAACCAGTTTTTGTTCGTCACCGCACAGCGGCTGAAATTGAACAAGCTGCGAAAGACGATAGTGCGGCGCTTGTCGACGTACAAAAAGACGCTGATCGCGTTCAAAAAGCTGAATGGCTGATCCTTCTTGGCATATGCACTCACTTAGGTTGTGTGCCGCTGGGTCAAAAGCCCGGCGATCCTCGTGGTGATTTTGGGGGATGGTTCTGTCCATGCCACGGTTCACACTACGATACGTCAGGCCGTATTCGCAAAGGTCCGGCACCATTGAACTTAGAAGTTCCGCCGTATACCTTCCTCGATGACACTCACGTCAAGATAGGATAGGGGTCCAATATTATGAGTTCTCCTGAATGGAAAAATCCAGTCATCAAATGGGTTGATAGCCGCTTGCCGGTCTTCTCATTGATGCACCACTCTACCGCTGGCTATCCAACGCCACGTAACTTGAACTACTTGTGGAACTTCGGCTCGTTAGCGCTTACAGTTCTTATCGTAATGGTTCTCACAGGTTTCTTCTTAGCTATGAACTACGTCCCGCACGTAGATTTAGCGTTTGATTCTGTTGAGCGTATCATGCGTGATGTGAATTACGGTTGGTTGATACGTTATCTGCATATGAACGGCGCATCAATGTTCTTCATCGTTGTTTATATTCACATTTTCCGTGGATTTTACTACGGTTCATACAAAGGTCCGCGCGAGATCCTCTGGATTCTCGGTGTTGTCATCATGTTGTTGATGATGGGCACGGCGTTCATGGGTTATGTACTTCCTTGGGGTCAAATGTCTTTATGGGGCGCGACCGTTATTACCAATTTATTCTCGGCATTCCCGATCGTTGGTGATTATATCGTGACCTTGCTTTGGGGTGGCTTCTCTGTTGATAACCCAACATTGAACCGTTTCTACGCGATCCATTACTTGCTACCATTCGTATTGTTTGCAGTTGTTGGCTTACACTTGTGGGCTTTGCACTCTGTTGCATCAAGCAATCCACTCGGTATTGAGATGAAGAAACCTGAAGACAGCATCCCGTTCCACCCTTATTACACAATCAAAGATTTGTTTGGTATGGGCGTGTTCTTTATCTTCTTCTTGTACTTTGTTTTCTGGGCTCCAAACTTCTTTGGCGAACCAGACAACTATTTACCAGCAAACCCAATGGTGACACCAGCGCACATCGTGCCTGAGTGGTATTTCTTGCCATATTACGCAATCTTGCGTGCTATCACATTTGATATCTTTATCATTCCAGCAAAATTGGGCGGCGTTATTGCAATGTTTGCATCAATCCTTGTTTGGGTTGCCTTGCCATGGTTGGATGGATCGAAAATTCGCTCTGCGAAATTCCGTCCCATATTCAAATGGTTCTTCTGGGTGCTTTTGGCTGACTTTATCTTCCTTGGTTACCTTGGTAAGATGCCAGCTGAACAGCCTTACGTCATCATGTCACAGCTTGCGACTGTTTACTATTTTGCACACTTCTTCGTCATCTTACCTTTGTTGGGTAAGTTCGAAAAAAGTGTGGCATTACCTGAAAGCATTTCTGCTGCTGTATTGAAGAAAACGGAGGATGCGTAACATGCGTAAACTACTTCTTGTAGCTGTTGCAGCCCTCACTTTAAGCATGGGTACTGCTCATGCTTCTGGTGGTGAATATCACCCGCCTTTGAAAAAACAATCTTGGTCCTTTGATGGTATCTTTGGGCGCTACGACCAAAAACAATTGCGTCGTGGTTTCCAAATTTACAACGAAGTTTGCTCAAGCTGTCACTCTTTGCGCCTTGTTGCATATCGCAACTTATCTGCTCTTGGCTTTACTAAAGACGAGATCAAAGAAATCGCATCTGAGAAAGACATCAATCTTCCACATGGTCCAGACGGATCTTTGCTGAATGACGATAGTGAATTTTACACACGTCCAGCAAAACCATCTGATCGTTTCGTATCACCCTATGCCAATGATGCGGCTGCAATCGAAGCAAACAGTGCTTTACCGCCTGATTTGTCTTTGATGGCAAAAGCACGTATCGGTGGACCAGACTACGTTTACAGCTTCTTGGTTGGAAACGTGGAAGAAGTTGAAAACATTCCTGAAGAAATTCTTCATCAAAAAGGCTTCACGCCGAATGAAGACAAAACCTTCAACTTGTATTTCCCAGGCTACAACTCTTCAATGCCAAACCAAATCAGTGATGAGTTGGTCGAATATGAAGACGGAACTGCTATGACTGCAGATCAACATGCACAAGACATTGTTGCATTCTTGAACTGGGCAGCAGAGCCTGAATTGGACGAGCGTAAGTCTATGGGCCTGAAGGTTATGATCTTCTTGATCCTGTTAACTGCAATGCTTTATGCATTGAAGCGCAAAATCTGGGCTAATGTGAAGCACTAAGCTTTATCATTTAAGCTTTGATACAAAGTTTAACCGCCGTTTCCTTTATCGGAAGCGGCGGTTTTTTTGTGCTTGAGAAGATAATCCGTGAAACTACTATAAGGAGTTGTACGCAAGCATTTACACTCAGGTATTCATGCGGATATACAAGCTTATACAATTTGTTAGAATGATTTTAATAAAACTGCCCACCTTCGAAGAAAGAGACTCTACAACCTATCAAGGCCTTAAGCGTTTCACCTATGCTGGCCCAAAAGGATAAAAAAGATAAGACCGTTAAGATTTCCCCAAGTCGTCCTCTGCCGAGAAACGGTTTCATATCTTTGCTCTTTTGGGCCAACATTATTCAAACGCCCTCCCCCCCCTCCGGGCCTTGATTTCGTTGTATCTATTTTTCTTCGAAGGCCTTTTTTTACTTAATTTCCAAAAGAATTATTTTCACGTTAACCATCTGATTACTTTTGTGCGTCATGATGACTTAATGGAATAATCCGCATGCGTTTTAAGTTTTTGGGAGTTTTCGTGACATGGCACAAGCTGCACAAGCCATTACCGTTAAAAAACAAGCAACGAATATCACCACATTACGTCGTTCCGTCCTGAGCCCCGGTTTGGCGTCAGCTGCGAAACGTTTTGGTATTCGCCCCGATGCAGTTAAACGCCATGAAGCCTATGTCAACGAACGCCAAGGCGAACTTGAGCTGGCCAAACTTGAGCGCGACACCTCAAAAGAAAAATACCACGCCCTTAAGGGTACAGTGGACCAACTGGTAGAACGCATCCAAGATGTCGCAGCTGCACCAGCGCGTGCCCAAGCAGGCGATATTCAAAACATCCGTACGCTTTTAAAGCAGGCCTACTATGCGATGGAACGCCAACAGGTTGAACTCAAAGGCATTCGCGCACGAACGCAGCGTATGGAACGCGCAGCAATCCGTGCCGATGACACATATTGTGAAGTCACTAACTTACGCTCTGAAATCTCTGGCTACCAGAAATCGCTCCATATGGTGCGAAAAGATATGGCAACATTGCTCGAAGTCGTAGAAAACGACGGCGGTTTAAAAGACCTTGTCAGTGAAGTCCGTGTCATACGCACAGATGTGGACGATAACCGCACCCGCACACGTCGTCTTGAAAATGGTGCAGAAGAACAATCCGCGCGTACCCAGAAACTAGAAAATGATCTGGCTTTGATGCGCACACTCGTTGAATCAAATATGAATGAAACAGCTGGTGTTGCAGGGGCCTTATTAACCTTGCGCGAAGAAATGACAGGTTTGCGCAAACGCGTCGGTAAATACATTATCGATCAAATGAAGTTCGCGCGCCAAGGCTAGAACGACACCTCTCTCAACAAAAAGTCTCGTCATCCCGGGTCACGATTCGCGATAACGTGAATCAATGAAATCGCCTTTAAGGATCGCGGCTTAGGCCACCTGCTTCGAGGTTTTGCAGGTATGTATCCCAAATTTCGTTCATATTCGCACCCATCCAGTGCAAATAGCTCCAGGTAAAAATACCTGTATCATGTAGATCATCAAAGGTCAGCTTCACCGCATAATTACCAACTTGTTCCACCCCGATGATACCGACATGGCGACGACCTGCGATGATTTTTTTCTCTGATGGGCTGTGGCCTTGGACTTCGGCTGACGGGCTTTCAACGCGCAAAAGCTCGGCAGGAATTTCAAAACTTTCCCCCGTATCAAAAGATATGATCAGTGTTTTTTCTTGTTTTTTGACGCGAAGTTCTGTGACTTCGCGTTTTTCATCTGCCACTGAGCTCATCAAGATGCACCGTCAAGTTGACGTGCTTCATCCGGCAGCATGATCGGAATGCCTTCACGGATCGGATAGGCTAAATGGGCTTGATCGCTGATCAGTTCTTGGGCATCAGCATCATAGCGCAATGTGCCTTTGGTGATCGGGCAGACTAGAATTTCCAACAGTTTTGGATCAACAGCAGGATGTGACATCTCATATATTCCTTTTACGCATGTCCTTGCGAACCATCGTCATGACCATGTGAAGCCATCGACATCATTGTAATGAGGGTTTCTGCACGTTCCGTCAAGCTTACAGCCTCTAACAGCGCTTGTTTCTCGCGTGCTTCAAAAGGTCCAAGCATGGAAAGAGCATTGACCAAATCTTCATCAGGTGCATTTTCTAACGCATCCCAATTCACATCCAACATCTCGTTACCATCATGCGCGGTAATATCTAAAAAACTACGCAGTTCATGTAATAATAATTCACGATCAACGGGGTCTTGATGTTCAGATAAATCGTGCGAATAGGTTTCATATTCAACCACAGCCCGACGATAACCGCGCTCAATTTCCAATTCTTTTATCACTTTAAAGCGACTCACTCCGGCAAGCGTGACCATGAAACGTCCATCATCCAATTCACGAAATTCAACAATGCGGCCCATGCAGCCCACGCTATAGATATTAATACTATCGGGAACAGGATCTGGCACATCATGACACGGTTGGATCATGCCGATGGAGCGCCCTTGGCCCAGCGCATCTTCAATCATTGTGAGATAACGCGGTTCAAATACATTCAACGGCAATTGACCTCGTGGTAACAACAAGGCCCCACTTAAAGGAAAAATTGCCAGTTCTTTAGGTAAATTCGCTAACATTAAAACAACACTGTCGTCAGTTTTCTGCGGTATTCGATGGTTACAGGATCAGACATGCCAATCGCTTCAAAGATTTTCAACATTTGAAGACGCGCGGCACCTTCATTCCATGTACGGTCTTTTTTCACAATTTCAAGCAGTTGATGCAAAGATCGGTCAAATTTTCCAGCACCATAAAGTGCCATGGCCATCTTAAAACGACTGTCATGATCGTTTAAATCAGCTAAAAGATTGGCCTCTAATTCTTTTAAATCCACATAAGTTTGACCCGCCAATTCGATCGTCGCTAGCGCGCTTGCAATATGTTCATTTTTTCTAAGGTCATCTGGAAGCCCATCTGCAATCTGTTGTGCCGACTCGATATCCCCTAAAGCAACATGCGTACGTATAACGCCCGCACAAGCTTCTGGATTGGTTTTATCATGTTGCAGAACTTGCAAGTATATAGCTTGAGCTTCACCCGCATCGCCCATATCTAATGCTTCTCTAGCCTTTTCCAAGGCATGTGCGATGGGATTGCCATCATCACCCATTTGTTTATTGATGAATTTACGCACATCAGATTCTGGAATCGCACCTTGGAAAGCATCAACAGGACGTCCACCCTTAAAGCAATAAACCGTAGGTACAGATTGAATGCGCAATTGTTGAACGATTTCTGGTGCTTCTTGGGCATTCATTTTCACAAGACGAATAGCCCCGCCTGCTGCTACGATCAATTTTTCAAGAATCGGCAGTAAGGTTTTGCACGATTCACAGCCCGGCGACCAAAAATCCACAATGACAGGGACGTCTTGTGATGCTTCAACCACATCACGTACAAACGTCCCGCTTGTTACATCTTTAATTAGGTCCGCCATAGACGGTGTCGCACCCTCAGGTGCATTTGGGTCAATAATCAGTGACATGGGTATCCTCAAAATTCATATGTTGTTGGGAGTTGTACCCCCTAAGCCCGCAGATTGTCAAAGTTCCACTTCTGAATATTCATGCCCGCAGGCCACAATAAACGTTCGCAACGACTCTGGGCTTAATGCAGTGGTCATTTCATTACTTAAAGGATGATAGTTCACCAAGGCTTGATCCATCATAATCTGGTCCAAAACAACGCGTACCCTGTGCGTCTTATCATTGAGCAAGGCAAAGGGCGTGACCGAGCCGGGCGACACACCCAAAACCTCCATCAACAAATCCGGTTTACCAAAAGAAAGATGGTGCGATCCGATCTTTGTTTTTAGTTCTTTCATATTAATCGCTACATCTTCGCGTGCAACGATGAGCCATAACACGCCTTTTTTATCTTTTAGAAAAAGATTCTTACAATGAAGACCCGCTAGATCACCACGCAGCGCTTTGCTTTCTTCCACCGTTTTTAAGGCAGGATGTGTGTGTGTTGTCGCATCTATCTTTAAATCATCGAGGAACAACAGTAATTCTTGAGGCGTAGCGGGCATACTTAGCAAATCTTTCAACAAATAAGGGCGCATTTTAGGGTCTATTCGTACTGCCTTTTTCGCAAATGTTTTACCCTTTTGCAAAAAGATTTCACATATCTGTCTTTTTAACTTGCAAAGTCTCAGGCTTTTAATATTATGCGCCCGCTTCCAAGGGGTTTACCCAAACCCTTAGTAATGGATGCAAGTTTGTTTTGAAGATGTAAGCGGGCGTAGCTCAGGGGTAGAGCGAAACCTTGCCAAGGTTTAGGTCGGGCGTTCGAATCGCCTCGCCCGCTCCATCTTCAACAAACATATAATGCATAAGATGTAAGCGGGCGTAGCTCAGGGGTAGAGCGAAACCTTGCCAAGGTTTAGGTCGGGCGTTCGAATCGCCTCGCCCGCTCCATCTTAGCTTTATAAAAACACCGCCGACCTTTTAGGTTCGGCGGTTTTTTATTGTCTCTAAACTTGACCAATGCGCTCAATTTCTGCATTGTCGGGCCAAATTTACGACTTACTTACTTATGAAGGCATATAACAGATGGTTAAAGCTCAATTGGAATCCGTCATTGAAAGCGCTTGGGACAACCGTGATTCTGTGAATTACGACACCAAAGGCGAAATTCGTGACGCCGTTAACACCACCCTCAATATGATGGATTCAGGCAGCCTGCGTGTTGCTGAAAAAACAACTGGCGAATGGGTTGTGAACCAATGGGCGAAGAAAGCTGTTTTACTTTCATTCCGCTTAAACGATATGGAAACAATCGCGGGCGTTCCGGGTGAAAATGCAAACTGGTGGGATAAAGTCCCTTCTAAGTTTGAAGGTTGGGGCGAAACAGAATTTCGCAACGCTGGTTTCCGCGCTGTTCCCGGTGCAATCGTTCGTCGTTCTGCTTTTGTCGCCAAAGGCGCTATTTTGATGCCTTCATTCTTAAACCTCGGTGCTTATGTGGATGAAGGAACAATGGTTGATACATGGGTGACTGTTGGATCTTGCGCACAAATTGGTAAAAACGTTCATATTTCTGGTGGCGTTGGCATCGGCGGTGTTCTTGAACCTTTGCAAGCTGGTCCAGTTATCATTGAAGACAATTGCTTCATTGGTGCGCGCTCAGAAGTCGCAGAAGGCGTCATCGTCGAAGAAGGTGCGGTTATTTCAATGGGTGTGTTCTTGGGTCAATCAACTAAAATCGTTGATCGTGAAACAGGTTCCATAACGTATGGTCGTGTCCCTTCTTATTCAGTCGTTGTTCCAGGAACACTTCCCGGCAAACCATTCCCAGACGGTACACCTGGACCAGGTTTGGCGTGTGCTGTCATCGTGAAACGCGTTGATGCGAAAACACGTTCTAAAACTTCAGTGAACGATTTGTTGCGCGACTAAGCCGCACCCGTTTACATAAAAATTATAACCATCGGCCCTTTCTTGTTTTGCAAGCTTGGGCCGATGTGCTTTCATAGATACGAATGTCCCCTTCAAACTTATGAGCTTTCAAATGATCGATACCATCGCCTTCACGCAAGAACTTATCAAATGCCCCAGCGTGACACCCAAGGATGAAGGAGTGTTTGATTTGCTCCAAGCTACACTGGTTGACTTAGGTTTCACATGCCATCGCCTGCCGTTTGAAGAAGCAGGGACAGCGCGTGTTGAAAATCTTTATGCCCGCATAGGAAAAAACGCACCGAATTTTTGTTTTGCGGGCCACCTTGATGTGGTCCCAGTGGGCGATGCTGCGGGTTGGACGTACGATCCTTTTGGCGGAGAAATCCATGATGGACGCCTTTATGGGCGTGGGTCTGCCGACATGAAAGGGGCGGTCGCTGCCTTTGTTGAGGCTGCACAGAATTTCTTAAAAGTCCAAGGTGCAGACTTTAAAGGTTCCATCAGTTTCCTGATTACAGGCGATGAAGAAGGCCCAGCCATCAACGGGACCAAGAAAGTTCTTAAGTGGATGGAAGATCAAGGCGAGGTCATGGATCATTGTCTTGTTGGGGAACCCACAAACCCCAATTGCATGGGGGAAATGATGAAAGTAGGCCGCAGAGGCTCTATCAACTCAAAACTCACGGTTCATGGCACCCAAGGTCATGTTGCCTACCCACATCGCGCTGACAACCCTTTACCGCGTCTTGTGAAGATGATGGATGCGCTCATCAGTGACCCGCTTGATACAGGAAACGAATTTTTCGATGCCTCCAGCCTGTCCATCACCACAATCGATTGTGGGAATGAGGTTGAAAATGTCATTCCGGCAGATGCTGAAGCGCGCTTTAACATCCGCTATAATAACATTCATACTGGTGCGAGCCTTGAAGACTGGATTCGCAAAACATTAAACACTGTGGATGAAAACTATACCCTCACCACCCGTATTTCCGGTGAATCGTTCATGAGCCCCCAAGACATCCTGAGCGACCTGATTGAGAGTGCCACAGAAAAAGTCACCGGACGCGCACCGATGCGTTCCACATCTGGTGGCACGTCGGATGCGCGTTTCATCACACATGCCTGCACAGTGGCAGAATTCGGCCTTGTGGGGCAAACTATGCATAAAGTAGATGAGAACGTATTGGTGGAAGATTTAACCAATTTAACCCAAATCTATCAAACCATCTTATCTGAATATTTTAAAGAGGCCTCATGATTGATCTGCGCGCCCTTTTTTATGGCTTAGCGGGCGCAGGACGCTTGGTGCGTTTTGATGTTTCTGGCCTCAATATGATGGTAGGAGGCGTACGCGGTTTTTGGGCCTCGCTTTACTGGGGCATGGCCCTTGTGGCCCCGCTTTTCATTCTTTTAATCATGTTGCGCTATGATCCGACGAAATATGATGGCATGCGCTATATCTTCGTTAATTTTGAGATTTATATCGTCGCCTGGCTTGCCTTCCCCGTTGTGATGGAACGCATATCTTATTTTGTAAATCGCAGAGATTGTTTCCTAAAATTCATCATCGCCTATAATTGGCTGTCGTGTCTTTACAACACCTTCTACCTCATGGTTGGCCTTGCCCAAGCAAGCCATATGATCTCGTGGGAGGCCGCTTCTTCAATTTCAGTCGGGCTTATGCTCATCGGGCTTATCTGGATTGGCTATGCAGCAAAGAAGACCTTAGATTTACCTGTCAGCGCCATCATCGGCATTGTCATTGTTGATCTATTTCTCAGTATGATGGTCAGTTTACTGAGCGCAGGTTTGTTGGCTACGAGTGGCCTAGATTAAATCACTCAGGCCAATGAACGATATAATCTTCTAAATCACCATCGACTTTATCTTCTGAAATGAAGCGTCCTGTGACGCTATGTCCTGTTTTAACGGTGCTTTCAGGATCCCCCGTAACCAACGGGTGCCAATCGGGTAGATCATGCCCATCGCGCAAAAGACGATAGCTACAGCTTGTCGGTAACCAGTGAAGGTTATCAAGGTTCTGGGGCAAAAGTTCCACACAATCGGGCACTAAGAAAGTTCGCATTTGGTATTGAGAGCACTTGCAGCTGTCCGAATCCATCAAACGACAGGCAACATTAGTATAGCAAATATCGCCGGTGTCTTCGTCTTCCAGCTTATGAAGGCAACATTTGCCACAGCCGTCACAAAGCGATTCCCATTCATCTAAGGACATATCTTTTAAGGGTTTCTCTTTCCAGAAAGGCTTGCTCATATTTATTCACTTCTCAAAACAACAAAGGCGCCTCGAATAATTCGAAGCGCCTTTGTCTTTAACATATGCTGTCTTAAAAGTTTAAGACAATTCTTGATCGTGCTCGCGGATAAACGCAGCTACTTCAGGATAAATTTCTTCGCGCCAACGACGTCCATTGAAAATACCATAATGCCCCACTGTTGGGTGCAGCATATGTTTCTTCTGTGCCTTCGTTAGTTTAGTACAAAGCTTATGAGCGGCTTCTGTTTGACCACGACCCGTAATATCGTCTTTGGCACCTTCAATGGTGAACAAGGCCGTCTTACTAATCGCTGATGGCTGCACTTTACGATCACGCCACATCATATGCCCATCTGGCAATGCATGGTCCATAAACACTGTTGATAGTGTTTGCAGATAGAATTCAGCTGGCAAATCCATAACAGAAAGATACTCGTCATAGAAATCACGATGATCTTCTGCCGAATCGCCATCACCTTCAATCATATGATTGAACAAATCAAGGTGAGCGCCCACATGGCGTTCCATATTCATGGACATAAATCCGCTTAATTGCATAAAGCCCGGATAGACTTTACGCATAAAGCCCGGATAGTTAACAGGAACTTGCGTACATACGTTCTTTTCAAACCAGTCAATAGATTTGTCTTGAGCCAAATCGTTCACTTCGGTCGGATTTTCACGCGTATCAATCGGTCCACCCATCAAGGTCATGGTAACAGGGGCGCAATAATCATCATCTTCAGACATCAACGACACGGCTGCCAATACAGGGACTGAAGGTTGACATACAGCAAGCACATGGGTGTTTGGCCCCAAATGGTGCAAGAAGTACATAATATATTCGATGTAATCATCTAGATTGAAATCACCATGGCTTGTACAGACGTCGCGTGCGCTGGTCCAATCGGTGATATAGACATCATTTTCTGGTAGTAAAGTTTCAACCGTGCCACGCAATAAAGTCGCATAATGGCCTGACAGTGGTGCAACAACTAGAATTTTTGGTGCTTGCTGGTTTGTGGCGCGCTTAAAATGCAGCAGCTCACAAAATGGTTTATGTAAAACCACTTCTTCGGTGACTTTAACTTCTTTGCCATCGATCAAAGTCGTGTGTAAACCAAACTCCGGCTTGATGTAGCGACGTGTCACACGTTCAAACAGATGACACCCGGCTGCCATAGCACGCCCCATAGGCGTATAAGACACAGGACTAAATGGAGAGCGCAAGACTTCTTCCATTTTCTCAGCAGCGTGTCTAAATGGAGACCATACAGAATGCTGGAATTCATAGAATTTATATAGCATACGACGTTAATTCCCTTTGAGTGGGTAAGTTTCCATTATTTCTTTTATATAATGCCTTTAAAGCATTTGCATTGCAATATTACTAATAATATTTCAATGGTCAATCAATTTACGAACGAATTATACTTATGAGCAACCCTAAATCGATACATAACGCTGTGAAGGGGAATGGAATATCATTTTTTCTATTCCTGCTTGTACCAATTTATGTGCATTGCACAATTCGTTTGTGTGCGGCGCACAATAACATAATAGTTTCTATTTGTCCTATAGTTTTTATTCACTGTAAAACTACTGAAAAGATATTCTTTTCCCAGATGTGCAATGAGTCCGTTGACTAATGAAAGGCAAAGTCTTATACAGCGGGCTCGTTTACATCTTTTTTAATCACTTTTTTCGGAGTTGAACTCGTGAAACGCACGTATCAGCCCAGCAAGCTCGTTCGCAAACGTCGCCATGGTTTCCGTAGTCGTATGGCTACAGTAGCAGGTCGCCGCGTACTCGCAGCTCGCCGCGCAAAAGGCCGCAAGAGCCTATCTGCTTAATACCTGCCCATAAGTTGAGGTAGAGTATGGCCCCGATTCCACGCTTAAAGAAACGACGTGAATTTCTTCATGTTGCGTCTACGCGCAGAAAATGGGTAGCACCCGGCCTCATCTTACAGGTACGTAAACGCTCCACGCCTTTATTTTTAAGGTCTGAGGCGAACGCACTTGATGGGCAACCAGATATTCGGATCGGATTTACGGTCAGCAAAAAAGTCGGAAACTCTGTCGCGCGCAACCGTGCACGCAGGCGTCTTCGGGCAATTGCTGACCTTGTCTTGTTTAAAAAGGCACGATCTGGTTTTGACCTTGTTCTTATAGGACGAAAAGAAACGTTAACCCGTCCTTTTCTGAATTTAGAAAAAGATCTTAAAACAGCCCTATGGCGAACTGGCGTTCACAAGGACGCCCCGCCTGAAGGGCAAAAGCCAAAACCGCGCAGACCTTCTTAAAAGAGGCATCTGTTGGTAAAGGCTGATAAGGTAACGATGAACCTTTTGGCGCATGGTATGTCGGCATTGGTGAAGCTGTATAAGTACGGTATCTCTCCTATTTTGCCTGGTGCATGCCGCTATAGTCCGACCTGTTCGGCCTATGCACTGGAAGCCATTGAACGATTTGGTGCTTTAAAAGGCGGTAAATTAGCAATGCATCGGATTTGTCGTTGTCATCCCTGGGGTGGGTCAGGTTACGATCCTGTTCCAGAAAACGATTCGCAAACTTGTGGATGCGAATCGAACCATAAATAAGAATTGAACAGTCTTTTCATCACGAAAAGGCACGTTTTAAAAATACCGGGGCCACTCGGCGGAGAAAGCCTGAGATGAACGATCAGAAAAATATGCTTTTAGCGATTGTCTTATCAATCGTAATTCTTTTCGGTTTTCAATATTTGTTCCCACAGGCTGAACAGCCCGTAGGCGAGCAACAAATTGCACAAACCACCACACCTCAGGCCCCTGCAAACGGGCAAACTGGTGATGCATCCTTTGCACCACAAATTCCTGGTGGCGCCAAAGAGATCGTAGAACAAGAAGCACAAACCCGAACAGAAAAATTAGATGCAACAGCGCGCATTACAATCGAATCGCCTCGTCTAACTGGTTCGCTTTCTGTTCAAGGTGGTCGCATTGATGATCTGACGATGACAGATTATCGCGAAGAACTTGATCCTGAAAGTCCTGCTATCACATTATTGAACCCAAAAGGTTTGAAAAATGCTTATTACGCAGAATTCGGTTGGAGCGCACCTAATGTTAAAGTCCCAACAGCTGACACTGTTTGGGCAAGCGATAGCCAAACTTTAAAAGCAGGTGGATCTATCAATCTGACATGGGATAATGCAGAAGGTCTTCTGTTTAAACGTACCATCTCGCTTGATAATGATTTCGTCTTTAACATTAACGACACGGTTCAAAATAACGGCACAGTGAATGTTGATCTTTACCCTTACGGTTTGATCTCTCGCTCCGGCACGCCAAAAACCAGCGGATTTTATATTCTACATGAAGGTCTTTTGGGTGTTTTCAACGGCGTTTTAGAAGAAGTCGACTATGACGATCTTCAAGAATCGCGTGAGAAGAAAATTGAAGCCGGTGTCGGCGGTTGGATTGGCATCACAGATAAATATTGGTTGAATGCATTGATCCCTGATCAAACAGCACAATTAAACCAACGTTTCAGTGCATACCGTACACCTGATGGTCTTGATAAATATCAAACAGATTACTTAGGCCCAAAACTAAGCGCAGGTCCCGGTCAAACCATTTCCTTTAACAGCAATCTGTTTGCTGGTGCGAAAGAATTGAGCCTGCTGACAAAATACGAAGAAGCGCTCGACGTTAAAGAATTCGATCTCGCAATTGATTTCGGTTGGTTCTTTTTCATCACAAAACCATTCTTTATTGCGATGTCTTGGCTTTATAGCCACCTTGGCAACTTCGGCTTGGCTATTCTTGCCCTAACAGTCGTTGTTAAACTTGCTTTCTACCCATTGGCGAATAAGTCATATAAATCAATGGCGAAGATGAAAACATTGCAGCCTAAAATTAAGGCGCTTCAAAAGCAATTTGGCGATGACAAGCAACGTTTGAACCAAGAAATGATGGCGCTTTATAAACGAGAGAAAGCCAACCCGGCTTCTGGATGTTTGCCGATTCTTCTGCAAATTCCGGTTTTCTTCTCACTCTATAAAGTTTTGTTTGTTTCCATTGAAATGCGTCACGCACCATTTTACGGCTGGATTCAAGATTTATCCGCACCAGACCCAACTACCGTCTTTAACTTGTTCGGCCTAATCCCTTGGGACCCGCCACAAGTTTTGATGATCGGTATTTGGCCTTTGTTGATGGGTATTTCGATGTTTTTCCAACAGCGCTTGAACCCACAACCGACAGAGCCGATGCAGGCCAAAATGATGATGTTCCTGCCGGTTATCTTTACCTTCATGCTGGCAGCATTCCCTGCAGGTCTTGTCATCTACTGGGTATGGAACAACTGTTTATCGATCCTCCAACAATGGACGATCATGAAAAAAACAGCTAAAGAAGCTGAAGCTAAATAACTTAAATTAAGGTGCGACGACTTTTAAAAAGTTTTCGCACCTTTTTTATCTCAACCTCTTTTGATAAAGTTAGCGCGCATGAGCGATACAAACGACGAATACAGCCCGGAAGAAATTGAATTTGGCCGCTGGCTTTTTACCCAACGCACAGATTTTATGCTGGGCGTGGTTGGTCTTGACCAACTTCCAGATACCCGTGCTGTCGAAATTTGTTTTGCCGGACGCTCAAACGTGGGTAAATCCAGCTTAATCAATGCCTTATGTGGGCGACAAAATTTGGCTCGCACATCCAACACACCCGGGCGTACCCAACAGCTCAACTTTTTTTCCATTACGGACCAATTGGTTTTTTGTGATCAACCCGGTTATGGCTATGCAAAAGCACCTATTAAAGAAGTTAAAAAGTGGCAAGGCATGATTTTCGCTTACATGCGCGGACGTACGCAATTGCGACGCGCTTATGTTTTGATCGATGGACGCCACGGTATTAAAGATGCTGACCGACCTGTGATGGACTCGATGGATAAGGCTGCCATGTCGTATCAATGCATCATGACAAAAGCCGATAAAGTCAAAAAATCAGAACTGGATAAGCATATTGCGGTCCTTCAAGCAGAATTAGCTAAACATCCAGCCGCACATCCTGATATCCTCATCACCAGTTCTGAAAAAGGAACTGGAATTGAAACCGTGCGCGCCGCAATTGGGCGACTCGTTACAGAATTTGCGCTATAGAATTTAGGAAAGACGCTCATGACGACTGTTGATAATTCAGCCATGACCCAGAAGGAATACCTCTTTCAAGCCGTCACCTTGTCAGAAGCCCTGCCTTATATGCAGCGTTATGCTGGGGAAACCATCGTCATTAAATATGGCGGGCATGCCATGGGTGACCCTGAACTGGCTAAACTTTTCGCCAAAGACATCGTTTTGTTAAAACAAGTCGGCATTAATCCCGTTGTCGTTCATGGCGGCGGCCCTCAAATCGGTCGCATGTTGGAACGTTTAGCTGTTGAAAGTGAATTCATCGACGGACTGCGTGTTACCGATCAATCTACTGTGGATATTGTTGAAATGGTCCTCTCAGGGTCTATCAACAAAGAAATCGTTGGCAATATCAATGCCGCAGGTGGTTTTGCGGTGGGCCTGTCTGGAAAAGATGGCCACTTAATCCAAGCTCGTAAACTACACCGCACGAAGAAAGACCCCGAATCGAACATTGAAAAAGTTCTTGATCTCGGATTCGTTGGCGAACCTGAACTCATCACCCCTCATATTCTAGATACTTTCCTAGAATCAGACATCATTCCAGTCATTGCGCCTATTGGGGCTGGCATAAATGGGGAAACATACAATATCAATGCTGATACGGCTGCGGGTGCCATTGCCTCTGCCATTGGCGCAAAACGTTTGTTGATGCTGACCGATATCGCTGGTGTTCTGGATAAAGATAAAAATTTGATCCAAGAAATGAACGCTGATGAAGCAAGTGCCATGATTAAAGACGGCACCATCAACGGTGGCATGATCCCTAAGATTGAAAATTGTTTAGACGCTGTTAACCCAGATAACGATTCACAAGATTTGGGTGTGAACGCAGCTGTCATCATGGATGGTCGTGTACCACATGCAGTTTTGCTGGAAATCTTCACTGAACATGGTGCCGGCACCATGATCCGAGCCAGTGAATAAATAAAAGTTTAGGTTCTTGCTTTTAGACGAGGGCCTAAACTTTTAATGAAGCAGTGCAAGCGCTTCATTAAAGCGACTGATTAGATCATCACTGACTTTTTTCGAACACATCAAGTAACGTTTATTTCCTGATGGTGCATCAGATAATTCATTAATGACAGTGCCATTCATTGCTGCTCCCAGACTTGAAGACAATCCCATAAATTCTTCAGGTGTTGAAATTATATAATCGAAACGCTTTCCCAAAAGCATTTTGATCATGCCCTCAATATTAGTTGATGTTTTCATGACCACAGGCGTTTGCTTTACCAATAAATCATCAACAAATGCACCGTATGAATAACCCGATTTCACACCTAATGTATAGCGTGGGTCACCAAAGAACCCTTCTAGGGTCGTATGTTCTATCTCATGCGTATCAAGAGCACGTCTGATGATGATTTGAGGGTGATCTTGATAAATAACATCGCTAAATTTAGCAAAAACTTCGCGCTCAGGTTTCTTAAACCATCCAAGCGCACAGGCATGAAGATTGCCTTTTTTGATTGTTTCCATTTGTCTTTGTGATGGATGGATAATCCATTTAGCCTCAATATTCGCTTTATCCAAGGCCTTTGCGACGCGTCCAGCAAGGACGCCCTCTACAATCCCATTTCCCTTGTTAATTTGGTAGGGCGGGCGGTGTTCATAAATGAGTTGCAACGTTTCCCCATAAGCAACACTTCTCATTTGAAGCGCCATAAGCCCCAGAAATGTAAATAATAGAAAGCGCATGTTTTCTCACTTGTTGTGAAGAATCAACTTTTAAGAAATACCATACACTCAGATTGTAACAAGTTTTGATTTATTTTTTCATTTTTTATTCAATTTAGAAAAGATCGAAGCAGCAGCCTAACTCCCCACTCAACTATAATAATCCTTAATATCAAGCATTTATCGGATCACCTTTCTACATTGTCTTACAGTTAATTATTGCAGAAAACGGCCAATATGGTACCCCTATCAATGGGAAGTGAAGGTTAAGGTGGGGTTATTACAAAATGCAAAATACAGATGCGCCATTAATGGGCGAGCTTGATGCGATTGAAACAGCCAGCCTTGATGAGTTGCGCAGCCTTCAATTAAATCGGCTGAAATGGTCGCTGAACCATGCTTACACAAATGTCGCGCATTACCGAAACAAGTGTGATGCCAAGGGTGTTCATCCTGATGACCTGCACAGTCTAGAAGATTTAAACATCTTCCCTTTCACCACTAAACAAGACTTGCGCGAAATGTATCCCTTTCAAAGTTTCGCTTTGCCTATGGACCAAGTAGTTCGCGTGCATGCATCCAGCGGCACAACAGGCAAACCCACGGTCGTTGGCTATAGCAAGCAAGACATCAAAACATGGTCTAAAATTCTTGCAAGGTCTTTGCGTGCAGGCGGTGTTACCTCCCACGATATGGTTCATAACGCTTATGGCTATGGCTTGTTCACAGGGGGAATGGGTTTTCATTACGGGGCAGAAGAACTCGGCTGTACTGTTGTTCCCATGTCAGGGGGACAAACGGAAAAACAAGTTCAATTGATCCGCGATTTCAACCCCGATGTCTTATTCGCAACCCCATCTTACAGCCTTGTTAT
>Ga0209345_10002182_pt1 | contig 22046 bp, 19 predicted proteins | sample Cruoilmetagenom7_FD_187294 | JGI IMG/M metagenome (GOLD analysis project Ga0209345, IMG submission 187294) | Oil polluted marine microbial communities from Coal Oil Point, Santa Barbara, California, USA - Sample 7 (SPAdes) (version 2) | ecosystem: Environmental > Aquatic > Marine > Oil seeps ... | reverse complement strand
CGCCATCCACGCCCCCAATCTCAGATCGGTGACGCCTGCTACCTGCATCCAAAGCCATTCCAGATTTTCGCGGGCGCCTTCACGCCCACCGTCAATCAAACCTGCCTTGAACGCCGCACCATTTAAGGCACCTGCGGACGTGCCGGAGATCCCTTCGACCTCCAGCTCGTCTTCTTCCAACAGCCTGTCCAGCACGCCCCAAGTGAACGCCCCATGGGCACCACCCCCTTGCAGCGCAAGGTTGATCTTTTTGGTTTGTGCCATGTGAATATGCTTTCCGGTCAGTCTGTTATTGTCAGTCGTGGTTCGTGAGCTGTTCAGTTACAGCGCGGTCCAGCCACCGTCGACGCTGATGCTGGTTCCTGTGATCTGATCTGCGGCAGACGAACAGAGGAAAGCTGCCGTGCCGCCCATTTGTTCGACTGTTGCGAACTCTTTGCTTGGCTGACGTTTAAGCATGACGTTCTTGATCACGTCTTCGCGGCTCATGTCATATTCTTTCATCGTATCGGGAATCTGGCTTTCAACCAACGGTGTCAGAACATAGCCCGGGCAGATCGCATTGGCCGTGACAGGTTCCTGCGCGGTTTCCAGCGCGGTGGTTTTGGTCAGCCCGATGATACCGTGCTTTGCCGCGATGTAGGCCGACTTGTAGGGAGATGCCGTCAGACCGTGGGCGGAGGAGATGTTGATGACCCTGCCCCATCCCGCCTTGCGCATCATTGGCAACGCGGCTGCAGTGGTATGAAACGCCGAGCTTAGGTTAATCGCAATAATGGCATCCCATTTTTCCGAGGGGAAGTCAGGGATCGCTGCAACGTGCTGGATGCCAGCGTTGTTGATCAGGATATCGCAAACGCCCGATTCCTCGATCAACTTGCGACATTCATCCCCTTTGGACATATCGGCCTTGATGTAGCGCGCTGTTACGCCGGTCACGCGTGCGATTTCTTCGGCCAGCGCGTGATCTTCATCGCGGTCTGTGAAGGAGTTGAGCACGACATTGGCACCCGCCTGCGCCAGCTGCTGCGCAATCCCCAGCCCGATACCGGAGTTTGAGCCAGTGATGACGGCGGTTTTGCCGGACAGATCGTAGGAAAGGGCCATGTGATGTCTCCTGTGAAAAAGTGATGCCCCATGTATGGCGCGGGACTACTGGAATGAAAATGCAAGATGACGTGCAGTGGTTCCACAAAGGACGGGGAAAACTTGCACCAAAAGCTCAGCCAACCGGCGATTGTCCAAAAAAAACGCCCGCGCAAGGCGGGCGTCAAGTTATTGAGGCAGGTTTCATACAGGCAAGAAACCTATCGAGCAGTAAGGCCTTTATAAGGAATTACGTCCTAAACTCCAAGCTAAAAGTTTGCGCCTGCTGGTAGACCCCGTTAGAGGTTTAGGTAATAAAAAAAAGGGCAGCGCAGGATTGTTTCGAAAATGGCTTTAGATTTTTTCCCGAGGCTACGGTGCTTTGTGGCCACCTCTTCACTGATTCTCTGTGGAATCGATGCACAGGCTGATCCAGCCCATGCCATTGCAATGTACGGCGTTCCAGCCTTGCCTGCCGACTTTACCAGCTTACCCTATGTCAATGCTGAGGCGCCTAAGGGCGGTACCATTACTTTGGGCAATACCGGCGGTTTTGACAGTCTTAATCCGTTTGTCCGCAAAGGCACATCGCCGTGGCAGCTGCCGTTTTTCACCCATGAAACCCTGATGGGCCGGTCCTGGGACGAACCTTTCACGCTGTACGGCCTTTTAGCCGAATCGGTAGAGACGGATGAGGACCGGACTTGGGTCGAATTCACCCTTCGCGAAGGCACGACATTTTCGGACGGTAGCCCCCTGACAGTAGATGATGTGATCTTCAGCTTTGAGCTGCTGGGTACGGAAGGGCATCCACGCTATATCAGTCTGTACCAGCAGATCGAAACTCTGACGCAGACCGGACCACGCAGCCTGCGGATAACCTTCAACGAGGCAAACCGTGAACTGGCCCTGCTGGCCGGTATGCGCCCCATCCTGTCCAAAGCACAGTGGGAAGGCCGCGAATTCGCCGATGCCCCCGTTCAGGACATCCCAATTGGATCTGGTCCCTACACCATCACCGGTTATGAGACCGGCCGCTATGTTGAACTGACCCGAAACCCCGATTACTGGGGCGCCGACATTCCATATCGCAAAGGCACCAACAATTTCGATCGCGTCAAACTGGACTTTTACGGCGACTCAAAGGTTCTATTCGAAGGGTTCAAGGCGGGTGAAATCTCGGCTGTGCGCGAATTCAACGCCGAAAGCTGGCAAACCCAGTATGATTTCCCCGCGATCACACGTGGTGATATCGTCAAATCGGAAATCCCGCACAGCAAACCATCCGGCATGACGGGGTTTGTCATGAACACACGGCGCGCGCCTTTTGATGACTGGCGCGTGCGCGATGCCCTGATCAAAGCGTTCAATTTCGAATACATCAACGACACACTGACCGGAAACGCGCAGCCGCGCATCACATCCTATTTCTCAAACTCCGTTCTGGGGTATCAGGAAGGTCCGGCTCAGGGCCGCGTGGCCGAGCTTTTGCTGCCCTATCAGGACACGCTACCAAACGGCACCCTTGAGGGATACTCCCTGCCCGTTTCGGATGGCTCTGTCCGAAACCGCGCCGGCATTCGCGCCGCGATGGAGCAATTCGAGGCAGCCGGTTATATGGTCAAAGACGGTATCCTGCGCCGTGGTGACGGTACGGCTGTTTCATTCACCATTCTAATTGCCAAAGGCAGCACCGAAGACATCGCCATAGCCGAGCTGTACCTGCGCGCGTTGGAGCGGTTGGGGATTTCTGCCAGCATCGAAACTGTGGATGACGCCCAATATTTTGCGCGGACCGGTGATTTTGATTTTGATATCACGACATTCCGCCGCGCCCTATCACTGAGCCCCGGAAACGAACAAAAGTTCTATTGGGGGACAGAGGCGGCCGAACAGAAAGGGTCGCGCAATCTGATGGGCGCACGCAACCACGCGATTGATGCCATGATCAACGAAATGCTGGGCGCGCGCGACAGTGCGGATTTTGTTGCCGCAACCCGTGCGCTGGACCGTGTCCTGACAGCGGGCCGCTATGTCATCCCGTTTTGGTCCTATACCGAAGGGCGCATCGCCCACGTCCGCGAGATGAAATACCCTGCATACCTGCCGATTTACGGCGACGGTGCGCAGTGGATGCCAGAAGTATGGTGGTGGGACGAAAACAACTAAACCGTCGCCGTCGCGATTAAACGAGCGATGTGACCCAAAGAATGGTCGCATCTTCATCCGAAACCGAGATCACATTATGTCCCATGGCGGCGTCGTAATAGGCACTGTCGCCGCGGCGCATCTCGATCGGTTCATAGAATTCGGTGAACAACTTGATCACGCCAGTCAGGACGAACAGGAACTCTTCTCCGTCATGGCGAACCCATCCTTCGAATTCTTCCATCTGGCGGGCACGGATGCGGGCACGGTAAGGCAGCATATTCTTTTTGCGCAGGGTGTCTGCGAGCAACTCGTGTTCGTAGGTCGCGGTGGCTTGCGCGGTTCCCTCACCTGATTTGGTGACCGCCATGCGCCCGTTGATCTGTTCTGCCGCCGGTGGCGTGAACAGCTGCGGTACGGAAATTTCCAACCCGACGGCCAGCTTTTTAAGCGCATCATAGGTCGGTGACATCTGAGCGTTTTCGATTTTTGACAGGGTAGATCGGGCCAGTCCGGCTTGCGATGCAGCTTGCTCCAATGTCCAACCGCGCGCCTTGCGCAATTCGCGCACGCGCGCGCCCAGATCAACGGGCGGAACCGTATGGGCAGCCCCGTCTTCACGGGCAATCTGGATCATGGATTTTGCGGCGTCCTCTGTCATGTCAAACTCTATAGAGAGTCCCCGAGAACCTTGCAACGGACCCACGCAAGCGGTAGCGAAGAACCTATGATATCCGTTTATGATCAAGGGCCACCGCCGCCCTGCCCAACCCCCTTCAACATGGCCGCGCATGTGCTTGCACAGGCAGACAATATGTCCTGCAAAATCGCGCTATCTGTCTTGGGAGAAGAGGATTGGACATATGCCGCTCTAAAAGCTGCCGTGCTTGGAACTGCAACGGGACTGCTGGAAACAGGCGCGGCACCAGGCGACCGCGTTTTGATGCGGCTGGGAAACACCGTCGACTTCCCCCTAGCCTATCTAGGCGCATTGGCAGCCGGATTGGTGCCGGTTCCAACCGCCTCTGCGCTCACATCGCGCGAAGTTGCACCGATGATCGCGACCCTTGATCCCGTTCTTATCCTGCATGATCCGGATGTTGCTTGCCCACATGATCCACGTATTGTGCCGCTTGAAGCTCTCCGCGCGATGCGGACACTACCGGCGGCGGACTTCCATATGGGCGATCCTGAGCGTGCTGGCTATATCATCTATACCTCCGGCACCGCTGGAAGCCCCCGCGCGGTGGTGCATGCCCATCGCGCCATCTGGGCGCGCCAGATGATGTTTGACGGCTGGTACGGTCTTCACACCGACGATCGGGTGTTGCATGCAGGTGCGTTCAACTGGACCTATACCCTTGGCACCGGACTGATGGATCCGTGGACGAGGGGCGCTACGGCACTTATCCCCGCAGCTGGAACCGCTGCGACCGATCTGCCCGCGCTGATTGCGCGGCATGAAGCGACAATTTTTGCAGCGGCCCCCGGTGTTTACCGACAGTTGCTGTCCCAGCCTGAAATCGCCGCGATGCCAACCCTCAGGCATGGCCTGAGCGCTGGCGAAAAACTACCCCCTGCGGTACGCGCCCGTTGGGAGGCCGCGACCGGCACAACCGTCTACGAAGCTTACGGTATGTCGGAATGCTCTACTTTCATCTCTGCCAGCCCAGACCATCCGGCGGCTCCGGATGTTCTAGGCCGCCCGCAACAAGGCCGCCGGATCGCGCTGTTGGGCGAAGACGGACCTGTCCCGCTGGGGGAAGAAGGCAATATTGCGGTGCATCGCAGTGATCCGGGCTTGATGCTTGGCTATCTTGATGCGCCAGAGGAAACCGCTGCGAAGATGCAGGGTGACTGGTTCCTGACCGGCGATCAGGGCAGCATGGATGCCGATCACCAGATCACCTATCTGGGCAGAAACGACGATATGATGAATGCGGGTGGTTTTCGGGTCTCTCCGGTAGAGGTCGAATCCTGTCTTGCCCGCTTTGATGGCATCACCTCCGTCGGCGCGGCAGAAGTATCCGTAAAGCAGGATGTGTCCGTGATTGCCGCCTTCTATACCGCTGCGGCCCCTCTGGACGAAGAGGCGTTGCGCCGTTATGCCGAGGCAAATCTGGCGCGGTACAAGCAACCACGCCTTTATATTCATTTGCCGGCACTGCCTATGGGCGCCAATGGCAAGCTCCTGCGCCGTGCTCTGCGCCAGCAATTCGAGGCTTCCCGATGACCGATACAGTCAAGCTCGACATTATGTCCGACCCAATCTGCCCGTGGTGCTACATCGGTAAGGCCCATTTGGACCGCGCCCTTTCAGCACACCCCGATCATCCGTTTGTGATTGAATGGCACCCTTTCCAGCTTAACCCCGACATGCCGCCTGAAGGCATGGACCGCCGCGCCTATCTCGAAGGTAAATTCGGGGGGAAGGAAGGGGCTGTCAAAGCATATGCACCGGTTGTGGAACATGCGAAAAATGCAGGGCTGAACATCAATTTCGAAGGCATGCAGCGTACCCCGAACACCATGAACGCCCACCGCCTGATACATTGGGCCGGTATCGAGGGGCGCCAGACCGCCGCTGTTTCCGCACTGTTCAAAGCGTATTTCGTGGATGCCCGCGATATCGGCGATGTCGAAGTGCTGTCAGATATCGCAGACGGTATCGAGATGGACGCCTCTGTTGTGGCGCGCCTGTTGGAAAGCGATGCCGATATTGACGATATCCGCGCGCGTGATGCCCATAGCCGTCAAATGGGAATCAGTTCTGTCCCGACGTTTATCATCGGCGGCAAGCACGCGGTTCCCGGCGCCCAGCCACCAGAGCTTTGGGAAAAGGTGATCGCCGAAGTTATGGCCCAATAAGCCTGTTGCAAATGGGCAGCAATCTCTGGCAAGGGTAATAAAACACTAGGCGGCGGTATGGCTGTGGCCTAGGATTCGACCTTAAGGGGCAAAAAGCCTCAACTAAAATAAGAATACCTTTGAGCAGGTGTGCAGGCAGAGAACAGGCAGACGTCCCCAACGGGCGATCCCCTTTTCCATATACAGAAGGCGACAGCTTTGTCGTTACACGGCTCATATCGCGCGGTTGCGCGGGTTTCGGTGTATTGAGAAAGGCAGCCTAATGATTACTCCCCTCACGTCTCGTATTGTCCTCACCTATGGATCATTCGATCTGTTCCATCAGGGCCATGCGCGCCTGTTGCAGCGATTGTCCATGATGGGCACTGAATTGATCGTTGGCTGCTCTACCGATGCCTACAACGAAAAGATGGGGGTGCCTGCTGTCACATCCTATGCGCAACGCCGTCTGATGCTGGAAAGCTGCCGGTTTGTCAGCCGTGTCATCGCAGAGCAGGACTGGGATCAGAAATATACCGACATCATCAACTACAATGTCTCTGTCTTCGCGATGGGTGAAGACTGGACTGGCCAGTTTGACCAGTTCGAGGACATCACACAGGTCGTCTACCTTCCCCGCGCAGAGATCATTGGTACGCGCAAACCATTCCATGCCGTTCAGCACAACCAGATGAGAGCCGTCGCAGCCGGTTGATACTGAACAAAAAAATCTTCCGGCATTGCCAGATCTGCAACCGTGGGTTAACCAAGCAGCAATAGTTTGTGACCGACCTTGCGTGCATCGGAGCCCCCTTGCCGTTATCGACGACCCCCTTTCCGATGAGCCGGACAGAATTTGTGGCGCTGCTTGCCATGATGATCGCTTGTGTCGCCTTTTCCATTGATGCCATGCTGCCGGCGCTCCCGCAGATCGCAGAAGAACTTACGCCTGACGCGCCGCATCGCGCGCCACTTATTCTAAGCATGTTTCTATTGGGTATGGGGATTGGCACGTTTTTTACCGGTCCGCTTTCAGACGCCTTCGGGCGAAAACCGGTCATAATCGGGGCAAGCATTTTGTTCATCGTTGGCGCAGGCATCGCATGGGCCAGCCAGACGCTTGAGGTGGTATTGGTGGGCCGGATACTTCAGGGATTGGGTGCTGCGGGACCACGCGTCGTTGCAAACGCTATCGCGCGCGACCGCTACTCCGGCCGCCAGATGGCGCAGGTCATGTCGGTTGTGATGATGATCTTCGTTCTTGTTCCAGCGGTTGCGCCGCTTTTGGGTTCGTTCATCATCGGCTGGAGCAATTGGCGAGGCATTTTCATCGCTTATATTTGCTTTGCGCTGATCTATTCGACATGGATGATGGTCCGCCTGCCTGAGACGCTCCCAAGGGAAAACCGTCGCCTCATGCGTTTGGGTCTGATGTTCAGCGCGGTGGCGGAAATGGTGGCGCATCCGGTTGTGCGTTTGTCCATCTTTGTTCAAATGTTGGTCTCCGCGATGCTGTTTTTGACGCTCATGTTGGTGCAGCCAATCTATGATGTCGTTTACGCGCGCGGCGACGAATTTCCGTTCTGGTTCTTTGGCATCGCGATCATCGCGGGCTCGGCAAGTTTGCTGAATGCGCTGGTTGTTGTCCGCTTCGGGATGCAGCGGCTAGTGACGCTGGCACTGACAGCGCAGATCGTGATTTCGGGCTGTTTTCTAGTGCTGAACCTGACAAGCGGCGCGTACGGTTTCTACTTTTTCCTATTCTGGCAAACCACCATCTTCTTTCAAGCGGGGCTAACAATTGGCAACCTGAATGCCCTGGCGATGGAACCGATGGGCCATATTGCCGGCATGGCAGCGTCAGTCATCGGGGCCATTTCAACCATCGGAGCGGTCCTGATTTCCGGTCCTATCGGGACAGTCTTTCAAGGCGACGTGCGCCTGCTGACATCTTCGGTGCTCGTGCTCGCTGTTATCAGCGTGGCATGCATGCTGGCGATGCGCCGCGTGGCGCGCAGACGTGCACCCGCTTAGGAAGCTTTTGCCTTTTTCGCCGCCTTCTGCTTGGCGATCACGTGCTCTGCCAGATCGCGGGCAATCGCAAACGCACCCTTGATTTTATCCGCGTCGGTTTTCCAATCACGGCGCACGACGATCTTGTTATCTTTGACCTTGGCCAGGCCACGCTGGTCCTGAATGAACTTCACCAGCCCTTCGGGTGACGCGAATTTGTCATTGTGGAACTGGATCGTCGCGCCCTTTGGCCCGCCATCCAACTTCGCGATCCCTGCGCGTTTACACATGGCCTTGATACGCACGACCAACATCAGCGTATTTACCTCACGCGGTAGCGTGCCGAAACGGTCAATCAGCTCGGCTGCGAAGCCTTCCAGCTCAACCTTGGTGGTCAGTTCAGACAGGCGGCGGTACAGGCCAAGGCGGACATCAAGATCGGGCACGAACGCCTCCGGGATCAGAACGGGGACACCAAGGTTGATCTGTGGTGCCCACTGGCCGTCATCATCGACGACACCTTCCAGCTCACCCGACCGGATTTTGGCAATCGCGTCTTCCAGCATAGATTGATACAGTTCGAACCCAACATCGCGCATTTGTCCCGATTGCTCTTCGCCCAACAGGTTCCCTGCCCCACGAATATCAAGGTCTTGAGAAGCCAACGTGAAACCAGCCCCCAACGTATCAAGGCTGCCCAACACACGCAGACGTTTCTCAGCCAGCGGGGTCAGTTTCGCACGCGGCTTTGTCGTGAGATAGGCATACGCCCGCGTTTTGGACCGGCCGACACGGCCCCTGATCTGATAAAGCTGCGCAAGCCCGAACATATCCGCACGGTGGATGATCATCGTATTGGCGGTCGGGATGTCCAGACCACTTTCCACAATCGTGGTCGCCAGAAGGATGTCATAGCTGCCATCATAGAAGGCATTCATGCGGTCATCCAGTTCACCCGCAGCCATCTGGCCATGGGCGACGACATAGGTCAGTTCGGGCAGCTGTTCTTTCAAAAAGGCTTCGATCTCTGGCAGGTCACTGATGCGCGGCACCACATAGAAAGACTGCCCGCCGCGATAATGTTCTCGCAGCAGCGCCTCGCGCAGGGTGATGGTGTCGAATTCGGACACATAGGTCCGGATGCTCAGTCGATCCACTGGAGGCGTTCCGATGATGCTCAGATCACGCACGCCTGTCAGGCTCAGCTGCAAGGTCCGCGGGATTGGAGTTGCCGTAAGGGTTAGCACATGCACATCCGTGCGCATCGCCTTCAGCCGCTCTTTGTGGTTCACGCCGAAATGCTGCTCTTCGTCGATGACCAATAGGCCAAGATCCTTGAACTTGATGGTTTTGGCGAGCAGCGCATGCGTGCCGATTACAATATCAACGGTGCCTTTGGTGATCCCGTCACGGGTAAGATTGGCATCCTTTGCGCTGACAAAACGGCTCAGCTGGCGCACCTCGATCGGGAAACCGCGAAACCGCTCTGCAAAAGACTTATAATGCTGCCGCGCGAGCAATGTCGTGGGCGCGATTACGGCCACCTGAACACCGGACATCGCCGCGACAAAAGCCGCTCGCATCGCGACCTCGGTTTTGCCAAAGCCCACATCCCCTACCACCAGACGGTCCATCGGACTGCCCGATGTCAGATCATCAATCACATCGCCAATGGCCGACAGCTGGTCGTCTGTTTCCTGATAGGGAAAACGCGCGGCAAAGGCGTCCCACATGCCCGGAGGCGGCTCAAGCACGGGCGCACGGCGCAAGGCACGCTCAGCCGCAATGCGGATAAGCTTGTCCGCCATCTCGCGGATACGCTCTTTGAGCTTGGCCTTCTTGGATTGCCAGGCACCGCCGCCTAATTTATCCAGCAGGCCCTCTTCATGGCCATATTTGCTGAGCAGCTCGATATTCTCGACAGGTAGGTAAAGCTTTGATTGCTCTGCGTATTCAAGCACCAGACATTCATGGGCCGCACCAATGGCGGTGATGACTTCCATCCCCAGATAGCGGCCAATACCGTGGTCCACGTGGACCACCAGATCATTGGGTGTCAGTCTTTGGACTTCCGACAGGAAGTTCTCGGCACGGCGTTTGCGTTTAGGGCGCCGGATCAGGCGGTCGCCCAGCACATCCTGCTCTGAGATGACGGTAAGATCCGGCGTCTCGAAGCCATGCTCCAGCGCCCAGACGGCCAGATGAAGACCGCGTTTGCCGATGCGTGTGGCATTGGCAACGGGGATTGCTTCGGCAAGCCCTTCTTCCTCAATCAAACCTGTCAGCCGCTCTCGCGCACCTTCGGAATAGCTGGCAATCAGCACCGGCCCAATTTCGAGCTTTGATTTAATGTGGGATGCCAAGGCGCCGAAAAGGCTGATCGATTCCTGTTGCCGCTCCGGCGAGAAATTTCGCCCGATGCGCCCGCCGGCATCGACCACCCCAAGACCTGTGGGCTGCGGCAAGGGTGCCAGTTGCAGCACACGGCGATCTGCAACAGCGGTTTCCCATGCTGCATCATCCAGATACAGCCCGTCGGCCGGAGCAGGCTTGTACACGCTGTCCATTTTGGAACGGGTGGCCATGGCAATCTTGCGGGTCTCGTATTGATCCGCAACGCTGTCCCAACGCGCCAGACGCATCGCTGTTAACTGATCATCCAGCGTGATCGTCGCTTCTGGTAGGTAATCAAAAAGCGTCTCAAGAGACTCGTAGTAGAAGGCCAGCCAATGCTCTGCGCCCTGATGCTTGCGGCCTGCGCTGATGGCTTCATACAATGGGTCATCTGTGCCAGCGGCACCGAATTCGATCCGGTAATTCTGTCGAAAGCGGGTGATCGCCGCGTCATCCAGAATAACTTCGGACACCGGAGCCAGCTCAACAATATCCAGTTTTTCAGTCGTGCGCTGGGTGGCCGGATCAAAGCGTCGAGCACCGTCCAGAACATCGCCGAACAGATCAAGGCGCACGGGGCCCATATCACCGGGGGGATAGATATCAATAATCCCGCCGCGCACCGCGTAATCGCCCGGTTCCATCACTGTGGGGCTTTGAACAAAGCCCATGCGCACCAGAAACTCCCGCAGCCCTTTTTCATCGACACGCGCCCCTACCCGAGCGCTCCATGCTGCATCGCGCAGAACGTCACGCGCAGGCACGCGCTGTGTCGCGGCACCCAAGGTTGTGAGCAGGATGAACTGGCTGGGCATTCCGTGCACCAGCCCTGCCAACGTGGCCATCCGTTGGGCCGAAATGTCTGCGTTTGGCGACACACGGTCATACGGCAGACAATCCCAGCCGGGAAACACCACGACTGGCATATCCGGTGCGAAAAAGCGCAGCGCTTCTTGCATAGCGACCATACGCTTGTCGTCACGGGCAATGTGCAAAACCGGACCAGAAGATTTAGCAACTTCGGCCAAGAGAAGTTTGGCGTCAAACCCTTCGGGAGCGCCGGACAGCGTGATATGTGTTGGTGATTTCATGTGGAGTGTGATGTGGCGCTTGGCGCGCTGCTGTCAACCGCCAAAAGGGCCGACATTTAGGTTCTGGTACATCCCCCAAAGGGCGGTCACGAAAATCGCAATCATCCCGATAATCTGGGTGTACAGGCGGTGACGCATCAACCGGCGGCGCAGCTTTTCTCCGCGCGCGTCTTCTTCCTGAATTAGACGCGCTGTTGAAATGCTTAGCAAACCCACCAAAGACAACGGAAAAGCGAGCAGGATCACCGCTTGGGAAAATTCATTGCCGTATACGAAGCCAAGCAACGCCAGCATCGTCAGGAAAAAGCAGGCAAATCCGGCGATCCACAAACCCGACATTTGCGCGATGAATAATATCCGGTTGGTGTTGATGCGCACGAGGTCTTCGAGATCAATCTCGGTCTGGCCGCCGTGACGCTTGGCGCGCAGCACCATATCAAAAGGCACGCCAAGCCCGTAATGGCTGGTTGTTGACCAAACGACAGCCATCGCAATCCAGAACCAAAGGTTCGAGAAAGAGCGCATGTCGATCAATTCAAATAGGGTTTCGTACCAGTCCAAAGCAATGCTCGTTATTCACTTGTTATGTGTCATAGCGAGCCTTGCAGCAGATTCCTACCCCTCGAGACCTCTTGAGCATGGCAAAAATACATGACAGCTTTGCGGGATCAACCAAAAGGACCCCACCATGCAGCCCATCCAAGCCCCCTTTCCTGCCACTCGCCTGCGTCGGGTACGCCAGAACGAAGGATTTCGCGGTCTGGTTCGCGAGAATTACCTGTCGGCGGCAGATTTTATTTGGCCTGTTTTTGTGCGCTCCGGTGAAGGTATTGTTGAGGATATTCCCTCCATGCCCGGGGTTTCCCGCCGGTCCGTCGACAAGATCGTAGAAGTGGCTCAGGAAGCTTGGGATCTGGGCATCGGCGCCCTGTGTCTGTTTCCCTACACCGGTCTTGAAGAACGTACAGAAGATTGCGCCGGTGCGTGGGACCCTGACAACCACGTGAACCGTGCAATTCGTGCGATCAAGGCCGTGCTGCCCGATCTTGTCATCATGACCGATGTGGCGCTGGATACCTATAACATCAACGGTCACGACGGTTTTGTGGTGGATGGCGAGATCATCAATGACACCACTGTGCAGGCGTTGGTGAAAATGTCTGTCGAACAGGCACGCGCAGGCGCGGATATCATTGGACCGTCGGATATGATGGACGGGCGCATTGGTGCGATCCGCGCAGGGCTTGAGGCGGAAGGCCATCAGAATGTAATGATCCTGAGCTACGCTGCGAAATACGCCAGCGCCTTTTACGGCCCGTTCCGCGATGCGGTCGGTGCCTCCGGTGCGCTGACGGGCGACAAGAAGACCTATCAGATGGACCCCGCCAACAGTGATGAGGCATTGCGCCTTGTGGCCCGTGACCTGTCTGAGGGCGCTGATATGGTGATGGTGAAACCGGGCCTGCCCTATCTCGACATCTGCCGCCGCGTAAAAGACGCGTTCGGCGCGCCGACCTTCGCCTATCAGGTGTCAGGCGAATACAGCATGATCAAAGCCGCCGCAGCGGCGGGCATGATCGACGAAGAACGCGTGATGATGGAAAGCCTTATGGCGTTCAAGCGTGCCGGCTGCGACGGTATCCTGACATATTTTGCGCCAGCCGCGGCAAAACTGCTGCGCGGGTAAAGCTGTAGCTCAAAATGGCATAAAACTGTAGCCCCCAAACCAGTCTCTCAGGGCCGCAATTCCTTCCACGTTTTGGCGCGGAAGATAGATCAGGGTGAGACCATCCAGCGGAACTGTTGTCAGCATGACGCGCCCGTTTGTATCGGCCAAAAGCAAGGGTTTACCTTGTTCCGGACTTTGCTCACTTGCCATACGGTATATGATCGCCATCGCGTCCTGAATGGATATATCCAGCGTCTCTCCGGTCATGTTCTCAAATGCTTTGGCCGCGTCCGTCAGCAGAGTTTCCATTGATTTGTCGCGGTCCGTTGCCTTGAATTCCCACAACGGCACATAGGCTGTTGCAAACTGCACGTTTCCATCCTGCTCCATATAGTTGACCGTGATTTGCCGTTCCGGATCAGCACATCCTCGGACAGACGCGCTTTTGAACTCCGGATAGGCCGCTTCTGCAGCCTCGTACCAGTGCTGCAGCTGCGTGCGGTACGCATCATTGAGCGGGCGCTTTTCTGTGAAATCGGTCCAAGCGTCAAGCAAAACGGTCTGCTGCTTTTTGTAGTTCTCGGTTACTTGGTTCTTATCAAATTTGAATCCGGAGGCCGCTTGCTGTTCCAAGCTGAGCAATTCCAGTTGAAACCCCCGCCTCCCGCAGCGATTGATGAAACGCACTTCCCTTCACTGGCGCAACATCCTGCGCGGGCAGCGCCATCAGATAAAATGCAATAATCGCAAAGTCTTTCATAATCCCGATCTCCTCAGACAAATACCGGCCCGCCTGCATTCCTGATGCTTATTTATGGCGTGTTGGGGCGGAATGCGGGCCTCTTCCGGCCTGCTGGCTGTTGAATTACAGCCCTATTTTCCCGATGTGGCGCCGGAGGATACAGCATCTTTCCGCCCAATCGGTCAAAGGCGATGACATCCTGCAAAAATCCGCCTATAGTATGTTCAAGTCGGACAATACCGGCAATTCGAGCAGTGTAACGAGACAGGCAAATCACATGACCCATTCTATTCTTACGCGCCGCGCATTTGCGTTGGGCGCGGTTGCTGGCACCAGCACTTTGGCCGCTTGCGGGAACGGCATCGGCTCCGGCGGGGCCGGCACAATTGATGCGCGCGTCGACAGGACGCTCGAAGAAATGTACCGCACCTTCCCCAACACCCGCACCCTCGCGGATAAATCAAACGGCATGCTTGTGATGCCGCTGGTGACCGAGGCTGGCCTTGGTCTGGGCGGCGCTTACGGGCGCGGCGCTTTGCGGGTGAACAACATTTCCGTGGACTACTATTCGGTGACAAAGGCCACGGGCGGTTTGCAGATCGGTGCACAGCAATATGCGCACGTGTTGTTCTTTATGACAGATGATGCGTTGACGAGCTTCCGTCGTGCGCCAGGTTGGGCCGCAGGCGCCAACATCGAATATGTCATTTCTGATCGCGGCGACAGCGTAAGTGCAGACACAAATACTGTGCTGTCCCCTGTATTGGCTGTTGTTTTTGGCCGCGCGGGTCTTCGGATCGGTGCGACGCTTGAAGGCAGCAAGTATACGCGGATCATCCCCTAAACGATTTGTGGCACCACCTTAATGTGGTGCCACATATTCCTGTTTTTAAACGGGTTTTCTTCAGCCCATTTTTCTGAGGCGCTTGATGAGGCTTGAGGTGTCCCAGCGGCCACCGCCCAGTTTCTGCACGTCCTTGTAGAATTGATCTACCAGTGCCGTGATCGGCAAACTCGCGCCCGTCTCATCTGCCGTGTCCAGACAAATTCCCAGATCTTTGCGCATCCAGTCGACGGCAAAGCCGTGATCAAACTCATCATCAAGCATTGTCTCATAGCGGTTGGCCATCTGCCAACTACCCGCAGCGCCTTGACTGATCACCTCTACCACCGCGCGCCCGTCCAATCCTGCTTTCTCGGCGAAATGCAAAGCCTCAGACAGGCCCTGAACCACGCCTGCGATGGCGATCTGGTTGCACATCTTGGTCATCTGGCCCGCACCGCTGTCTCCGATGCGGCGACAAATTTTGGAATAGACCTCCATCACCGGCAACGCTGCATTGAACGCGGCTTCGTCCCCACCGCACATGATCGAAAGCCGCGCATTCTCCGCGCCGGCCTGACCGCCGGAAATCGGCGCGTCAACAAAGCTGATCTTCGCGTCTGTGGCTGCGGCATAGAGTTCGCGTGTAACAGCAGCGGAAACGGTGGTGTGATCCACAAATACCGCCCCTGCCTGCATGCCCGCAAATGCACCCTCATCGCCCAGACAGACAGACCGCAGGTCGTCGTCGTTGCCAACGCAAGACATCACGAAATCAGCCCCCTCGGCAGCTTCGCGCGGTGTCGCGGCGAAAGCACCGCCATAGGTTTTGGTCCAGTCTTCGGCCTTGGCCGTCGTACGGTTATACACCGTCACCTCATGACCTGCTTTCTGCAGGTGCCCCGCCATAGGAGCCCCCATCACGCCCAGACCTAAAAACGCCAGCTTCGCCATGTGCTTTTCCTTACTATGATGTTGCGCTATTGCTGCGCATATACCTATCACCGTGGACCGCAGGGTCAAACACGGCACGGGGCGGTTTCGGAGGGTTCTATGGCTTTGGTTTTTCGCTGGCTTATTCGGCTTGCAGCGGGGTTGCTGGTGTTAAGCGTGCTGGTAGTGACCGCTGTGTACTGGCTCGCCTCGCGGTCATTGCCTGACTACAACGCGGAAATAGAGGTGCCAAATCTTGAACGTACGGTCGAGATCGTGCGCGACAATGCCAACGTACCCCATATCTTTGCCCCCCAGGACGAAGATGTCTTCTTTGGTCTTGGGTTTGCCCATGCACAGGACCGTCTGTGGCAGATGACTACAATGCGCCGCACTGCGCAGGGTCGCCTGTCAGAGGTTTTTGGCGCAGCGACGCTTGATACAGACAAACTGTTGCGGCGTCTCGACATCTACGCACTCTCCGTTGCCTCGATGGAGGCGTTGGACGCACGGACCCAGAACGCCTTGCGCGCCTATGCGGACGGCGTGAATGCGCGGCTGGACCAAATCAACTCTGATGCGTTGGGACGCGGCGCACCGGAGATGTTCCTTTTCAACGCACCGATGGCACCATGGCGGCCGGCCGACAGCATCGCGATCGTCAAACTTATGGGTTTGCAGCTGTCCGGTCATCTGGACGCGGAAGTGATGCGTGCACGCGTGTCTTTGGCGCTGCCAGACGCCGCACGTTTGCGCGATATACTGCCAGACGCCCCCGGTACAGGCGTGGCTTCCCTGCCCCAATATGCGACCCTTTTTCCCGATGTGCCCCGCTTTGCCCAGACGCAGCCTTACGGCGCCCATCCGCTGTCACCGTTCAAGCGGACCGCCTTTGCGGGGGCCTCAAACGCGTGGGCCGCTGCGCCATCGCGTTCCGCTTCGGGGGGCACTTTGCTTGCCAATGATCCTCACCTTGGTTTCACCGCCCCTGCCATCTGGTATCTTGCCCGTCTCGAGCTTGAGACAGGTGGCGTAATCGGCGCGACGATCCCCGGCATTCCCGTCGTTCTTAGTGGCCGCTCTGCGGATCTGGGGTGGGGGATAACATCCTCTTATCTGGATGATCAGGATGTCTACATAGAAGAGCTGAACCCGGCGAACCGCGAAGAATACCGCACGCCAGACGGGTTCAAGAAATTTGTCAAACGGGCTTCGATCATCACGGTCAAAGACCTTGATCCGGTGACCCTGACACTGCGCTGGACGGATAACGGCCCTGTCCTGCCCGGAACGCACTACAACCTTGCGTCGATCACGCCGCCGGGGCACGTCGCCTCTGTCAACTGGACGGTATTGAGCCCCAACGACACCACCATGCAAGCCGCGATGGAGCTGATGGGGGCCAAGACAGTTGCCGACGGGATCGCCGCTGCCAAAGGCTTTATCGCGCCCTCCCAGAACCTGACGCTGGTAGATCACGAAAACATTGCGATGAAGACTATTGGCGCTGCCCCCAAGCGTGATCCGAAACACCAGAGCAAAGGCCGACTACCAAGCCCCGGTTGGATCGCGACAAACCGCTGGCAAGGGACCCTGCCTTTCAGCGCCAATCCCGGTTTTGTTGCGCCTGCGGGCGGGATTTTGGGCAATACGAATAACAAGATGGTCGATCGCCCTTTCCCTAACCATGTGTCTTATGAGTGGGGCGACACGCAGCGTGTGCAGCGCTGGCAGCGGTTGATGCAGGGCCGTCAGGTCCACACGCGCGACAGCTTCATCGAAGCCCAGCTTGATACTGTCAGCTTTACCGCGCGCTCCTTGTTGCCATTGATCGGTGCCGAGCTTTGGTTCACCGGAGAGGCTGCGCCAGAAGGCACATCCGAAGCGTTGCGCCAGCGTGCGCTCAGCCTGCTTGCCGGCTGGTCGGGTGAGATGAATGAACACATGCCAGAGCCGTTGATCTACGCGACGTGGCTGCGGGCGCTACAAGATCGCCTGATCCGCGACGAACTTGGCCCGCTCACAGCCGAATTTACCCACGTAGAGCCCCTGTTCATCGAGCGTGTCTTCCGCAACGTGGAAGGCGCGAATGCGTGGTGCGATGTGTTCCAGTCCGCGCCGGTAGAAACCTGCGCAGATATGGCGAGGCTTGCGTTGGATGACGCGCTTTTGCAAATATCTCAGGAATACGGCACGGCATTGGAATCCCTGCGATGGGGTGACGCCCATCAGGCGACCCATGACCATCCGGTTCTGGGTGAAGTTCCCTTGCTGCGGTATTTCGTCAACATCCGGCAAAGCACATCTGGCGGCGACCACACGCTGATGCGCGGTCGCACTAAAGGAACAGACCCCGATCCGTTTCTCAACGTTCATGGCGCGGGGTATCGCGGGGTTTACGATTTTGCCGATCCGGATAGTTCGGTCTTTGTGTCCTCGACCGGCCAGTCAGGACATTTCCTGTCCCGCCATTACGATGATCTGGCGCAGATGTGGCGGCGTGGCGAATATATCCCGATGTCACTGGACCAGGAGCTTGCTCGCGCAGCATCTGTCGGCGTGACCCTGCTGATCCCGCTTGCCCCATGAGCAATCGTGTCATCCTGTTCAACAAGCCCTATGGTGTGCTGTCGCAATTCACGGACAAAGGCACCGAAGGATCGCCCCGGCCGACCCTGTCCGGCTTCATTGATGAGCCGGGGTTTTACCCTGCTGGCCGTCTGGACCGTGATAGCGAAGGCCTGATGGTTCTGACAGATCACGGCCCTTTGCAGGCGCGGATTTCAAATCCGAAATACAAGCTGGAAAAAACCTATCTGGTGCAGGTTGAAGGCACACCAGACGAAAAAGCGTTGGAGGCATTACGCCGCGGTGTGGCGCTGAAGGATGGGATGACCCGCCCTGCCCGCGTTGAAGTCACTAACCCACCAGATAATCTTTGGCAGCGTGACCCACCAGTGCGATTTCGAAAATCTGTTCCCGATGCGTGGCTACAGATCACAATATCAGAGGGTCGTAACCGTCAGGTGCGCCGGATGACCGCGCATGTCGGTTTGCCGACCCTGCGCCTGATCCGTCTACAGGTCGGCAACTGGGAGCTGAACCAACTGCGCCCCGGTGCGTGGCGCTTTGCCTCGGCTACAGGTGCTTGAGAACTAGCTGGTAAATAGCCGCGCAAGCGCCACACCGGCGGTTGCGGAAAATCCGGTAATGAACGTGCCCCACGCCAAATCCGCCATGACCAACGTCGTGGTCCAATCCTTCAGTATGGCGTAGTTGGTGAATTCGTAGGTGCCATAGGCGGCCGCCCCGATCAACGCTGCTGACCCGAACACCCACAGCAGGGATTTGTCGGCCGACAACGCGGGCCAGGATACGAACCACATCACCACAAAAACCAGAAACGCATAGAACAGGAACGCCGGCACCACGCGGAAGTTCTCTAGCATCAAGGGGCCAATTGCACGCTCAAACAAAGGTTTGATGAGATAGCTTAGACCGACAAAGTCTACGGCTAGAAAGACAAGGAAGGTCATAACATAGGCAAGGGTATAGGACATCGGGGGTCTCCGCTGGAACACTTACTAAAGTGATATGTAGCGACTGAACCGGAATGCGAAGAAATTTTTACAGACGCTGGTATGCAGCTTCTACATCAGCGGACCATCGCACTGTCAGATCAAAGCCGTCTTCCGTCTGGGTTTCTGACATCACCACGTCTTGCGCAAAAAGCCACGCCCGCTTACGGCCTTCGGCAAAGGTCAGTGACAGCTCTGCTGTGCGCAGTGCGCCTTGCAACGCCTCCGCGACTGCGGTTTGCAAGGCATCAAGCCCCTCACCCGTGATCGCAGAGATAGCCAGCACGTTTTCGTCGCGTGCGGCACGCTCCCGCATGGCATCGGCTCTGTCATCGGGCAGCAGATCGAGCTTGTTCCAAACCTCGAAGGTGCGCGTTTCTTGCGGCACCCCAAGAGATTTGAGAATTTCGCGCACGTCATGCGCCTGTTCCTCTGTCTCGGCATGCGAGACATCGCGGACATGCAAAATGATGTCAGCGGCCAACACTTCTTCTAGGGTCGCGCGGAACGCGGCCACAAGTTCTGTGGGCAGATCGGAAATAAACCCAACTGTATCGCTTAGAATGATTTCCGGCCCGTCAAGCAGCTCAAGACTGCGCATCGTAGGGTCCAGAGTGGCAAAGAGCATATCTTTGACCAGCACGTCCGCACCGGTCAATCTGTTGAAAAGCGTCGATTTACCGGCGTTGGTGTAACCCACCAGGGCAACAATCGGATACGGCACCTTTGCGCGGGCCGCGCGGTGCAGCGCGCGGGTTTTAACAACCTTTTCAAGCTGCCGACGCAACCGGACAAGCTGTTCGTCAATTGCACGGCGGTCAGCCTCGATCTGTGTCTCACCAGGGCCACCCACAAAACCAAGGCCGCCGCGCTGCCGCTCAAGGTGGGTCCATGCCCGCACCAATCGGGTGCGCTGATAATTCAGGGCTGCCATCTCAACCTGAAGCACGCCTTCACGGGTAGCGGCACGGTCACTGAAGATTTCCAGAATCAGACCTGTCCGGTCGAGCAGTTTGACCTTCCACGCTTTTTCAAGGTTTCGTTGCTGTACCGGACTGACAGGACCGTCAACCAACACAAGCTCGATCTCGTTGTCGTGCAGAATTTCGCGCAGTTCGTTGATTTTGCCGGAGCCAAACAAATGGCCTGCATTCACCGTCCGCAGCGGCACAACGTCAGAGCCGATTACCTCAAGGTTCGGCAAAGCCTCCGCCAAAGCGACGGCTTCTTCTAACGCAGGAACGGCGTTGCGCCGGTCATTGTCATTTTTGATGTCAGGATGCAGGACCCATGCGCGTGTTTTTGCGGGGCCGTCTGTCTCGTCAATCTGGAATTGTTCTTTGCTCAAGAAGCGTCTTCGCCCTCATACAAGCTGATCGGCTGGCTTGGCATGATCGTAGAAATGGCATGTTTGTAGACCAGTTGCGATTGGCCATCGCGGCGCAGCAGAACGCAGAAGTTGTCAAACCATGTAATGACGCCCTGCAGTTTCACACCGTTGATCAGGAAGATTGTTACCGGTACTTTGGTCTTGCGTACGTGGTTCAGGAACGCATCCTGAAGGTTCTGTCTATCAGACGCCATAGTTTGATCTTTCATTTTTTCTTGTCTTTTGCCGCAATCGGCTAGTCCCGACGGACTATGAAGTGCCTGTTTAGAAGTTTCCACCCCCAAAAGTTGGCAACGGCATCGCGTCCTTTGACGCCGTGTCAGCTACGCCACAGATCAGGGGTAAGCAAAGCGATAATTGCCAATGTTTCAAGCCGTCCCAAAACCATCGCACCGGCCAGTATCGCCTTTGCTGAATCACTCAGAGAAAGCAGCGCAATTGGCGCTTCTCCCCCTACCTCGGTCAGCGGACCGGTCGTTGACAACATCGCAATGGACAGCACCAGAGCATCATCAAACGACACCCCCTCAAGGGTCAGCGCCATGGTCACGCCTGCAAATGAAAGGGCGAAAAGCATGAAGAATATCCATGCAATAAAGGCCCCTCCGGACTGCAAACGCCGCCCCGCCACGCCAGCCCCCGAAACGGAATGCGGATGCACCAGGCGCTCCATCTCCCGCAGGGCGTTGCGATAAAGCGCATAAACGCGCAAAAGCTTCACCCCACCAGCGGTTGTGGCAACCCCGCCCCCGACCAAGGCCAGCCCCATCAATATCAGTCCCGGAGTCCCGAGCCCCGACCAGCTTTGCGTCTCGCTCCAGTAAGCCGAAACAAAGCCCGTTGTGGAAAGGAAAGAAACCACCGTAAACAGCGAACCCCAAAGCGCGCTAAATGCCGATCCAAATGTATTGGCACTGTCGAGATCAAAGGCGCCAACAAAATGACGCGCGAACAAGACCAACGGTACCAAAATTACAATGCCAAGGCCAATGCGGAATTCCGGATCGGTGCGCAGCCCGCCCTGAGTCGCCGTCATCGTGTCCGAAGTGAATGTCAGGCGCGACAGCGCAAAAAGCATGAACATTGACATGATGATCTCTGCTACCAGCCCGCCCGCAGGCGCGGAACCGGTGGCGGAGATGCCGGATGTTGCCATCACAGACATCGCATAGCAAAGTGCATTCAATCCACTTTGACCGGTGATTGCCAGCAACACCCAAAGGACCACCGTCAATCCGACATACAGCGGTCCGAGCGTCTGTAAAGCGCGACCGATCTTGGCGCGCGCACTGATCGGCGTGGTGTTATGCAAGCCGGTCTCACGGCGGCCTG
>Ga0209345_10002181_pt1 | contig 22053 bp, 16 predicted proteins | sample Cruoilmetagenom7_FD_187294 | JGI IMG/M metagenome (GOLD analysis project Ga0209345, IMG submission 187294) | Oil polluted marine microbial communities from Coal Oil Point, Santa Barbara, California, USA - Sample 7 (SPAdes) (version 2) | ecosystem: Environmental > Aquatic > Marine > Oil seeps ... | reverse complement strand
TTTTTCAAAAATATTAATTTTTACTAAGATCAATTTTAGCTCAAATTTTTCTATAAAAATTTTCACAGTGGATTATATTGCAATATGCAGTTACTTGTTTTTACAAATGGAGTTGTAGACTATCCCGAAAAAACAGAAAAAAAGGAGAATATTAATGATTAGTAAAAAAAATGTTATGCACATTATTTTAGTTTGCTTGATGATGTTTTTATTATTACAGGCAGCATCTGCTGCTGCACAAAATAAAGCTTTTTTGTACTCAAAAATAAATTTTGGCGGAACAGAAATAAAAATCAACACTAACGCCCAAATTGCTGATTTAGGTTTGTATGGTTTTAATGATACTCTGGTGTCTTTAAAAGTCACAAAAGGATATGCTGTTATTTTATATAAAAATAAAAACTTTGGGGGAGAATCAAAAATATTTTTAGAAAACGCTGTATATGTTGGAAATGATTTTTTTTCACAAGCCAGTTCTGTTCAATTAAAATCTATTGCCTCTTTGGGGGGAATCAAAATTGTAAACAGGGGAAGTTCTTCTGATTATAATGCAAATTTATATCTTACAGGAATTATCGATTTAGCTGATACAAAAGAAGTGCGATTGCAAAGGCTTTGGCATGCGGATGGTGGTTATTATTTATGGAGACTAATCCCTGATTATTATTATAAATGGTATCAGGTTCAAAATATTGGAAGCACTTATGATAGAGGATATAATTGCTGTATTGGTGGAGATATAGACAAGCCTGGCAATAATGAAATAGAGCTTTACAGATGTGAAAATAAGAAAAAGTTGAAATGGAAATTTGTTCTTTTGAATAATGGCTGGTATAAAATAGTAAATCAGCTAAGCACTGATAAAAGAGGAGCTGAGGTTGTTTTAAACGGTGATGTAAACAATAAATATTCAGAAGAAGTTCAACTTTATAATTTAGGACATTATGGAATGAACTATTACATGCAGTGGAAAATACTGCCCCGTTAAAATACTGCACCGTGAATATTAGGTGATCTGCTTCAATTTAAAAAATATTTTTACAATATTTTTGTTTTGCATCGCCATATGTAAATTTAAGTGCCTTAAATATAGATCTTGCATTACAAAAAAACAATTAAATGTTGTTATGAATTATGCTCTATTTTGTTTTTGCTTAAACTGTCAGTTCGCCTTGTGAAAATTTTTACTATAGCGATTTATATCACACCATAAAAGTTTACTTTTGAGTTGTATTGTGGTGATTACTTTGTCACTCCGGTTTTCACAGGAGTGACAACTTTTTACGAATTCATCAAATCTTTAAAAAACTATTTTTATGTAGTTAAATATAAAAAATTTGAACATCGACAGGCTGTTACGGAATGACAATTTCTTTAAGTTCAAGGCGGAAAATTAATTTGACCGCAGGCATACAGATAGTATTTAAGATGAGCAAATTGATTTTCTAACGCAGAAATTGGATAAACTGCGTTTTGTAACAGCCTGTCGATACACTTTCAAAAAGCTAATTTTTATCCGTCTGCGTATTTTTTAAAGCCTAAAAAAGGATATTTATAATGGCACTTACAGGAATAGAAATATTTAAACTGCTGCCCAAGACAAATTGTGGTGAATGCGGGGTTCCCAGTTGTCTTGCCTTTGCTATGAATCTGTCTTCAGGGAAGATCGAACTCTCGGCTTGCCCCTATGTTTCCGAGGAGACAAAAGTTAAACTGGCGGAGGCGGAAAAATCTCCGATTAAACTGGTTACCATCGGTGTCAGTGATAAGGCACTAAAGGTAGGCGGTGAGACGGTTATGTACCGCCATGAAAAAAGGTTTGAGAATCCCCCAGGTTTTGCCATCCTAATTCTTGATACTATGGATGATGCTGAAGTAGATGCCAGACTGGAGAGATTTCGACAGCTTCAATATGAACGAATAAGTTTTCTCCTTCGTCCCGAACTAATAGCTGTAAAAAATGATTCCGGAGACGCTCAAAAATATGCGGACGTGGTTAATAAAGTAAAACAAAATAGCGATGCGGACATTATTCTGATGAGCAGCAATCCCGATGTTCTGTCCGCTGGGTTAAAGGTCTGTGCTGACCGGAAACCGCTTATATATGCCGCTACCCCGGATAATGTTGATCGGGTAGTCGATTTAGTTAAACAGAATTCGTGCCCTGTGACGGCAAAGGCCTCCAGCCTGGAGGAACTTGTTGAGCTGACGACAAAATTAACTGTAGCCGGGATAAATGACATTATTCTTGATTCCGGGTCAAGAACTCTCCGCCGGGCATTTGAGGATCAGATATTTATCAGGAGAGCTGCCATATACAAAAAATTTTGTCCCTTGTGCTTCCCTACTATTGTCTTTCCCTGCGAGATGGCTGATGATCAAATGATGGAAACGTTGATGGCCTCTGCTTTTGTGGCTAAATACGCCGGCATTGTTGTTCTTTCTGATTTTCAAGGAGAAACCCTGTTCCCGCTGTTCCTGGAAAGGATGGGTATCTATAGCGACCCCAAACAGCCGCTGATGGCTCCTGAGGGGATATATGAGATTGGTGAACCAGATGAAAACTCCCCTGTCTTGCTGACCTCAAGCTGGGCTTTGACTTATCTTAACTTGTCTTCTGAGATCGAGGCTGCTAATATCCCTGCCTTTCTCTGCGTAGAACAGATAGAAGAAATAGATGTAATGTGTTGGTGTCATCACTGCCTACGCAGCACTCAAATAGGTAGACTTAGTTGTAATGACACCAGTCAGTTCATTAAAAAATGCGGAATTGAAAATAGAGTAAAGCATAAAAAGCTGGTCATCCCCGGAAGAACTGCCCGATTTAAAGCTGAGCTTGAGCAGGCCCTGCCGAAATGGGAGATTATCGTTGGTCCAGATGAATCAGCTCAAATAGCGGGCTTTTTACCGGAGTTTGCTGAGAAATTAAAAAAACTGTCCGAAACTTAGATTTCAGTTCCGATTTTATAAATAAGGTGAAACTGTCTTTCATGTTTGTTGTGCCACAAGGGCATGGAATTAGTAAAAATATGAATTATAAAGGTTATATTATGAAACAAATATTAGTTGTTGCTGGAGTTATAGGGATGTATTTGCTGTTGCAGCTGTATATTCTGCCTAAATTGGGTTTTATAACCTGAGCACAAAAAAACTGCCAGGTGGCAGTAAAAAAGCCAATATCGGAAAATCAGAAATAAATGATTTTTTGTCCACGTTTCTAAATTAAAGAAAGTTTCAATTTACCATACCTTGTTTTTAATGATAAAGGCACTTTGCATGGGTATTATCATTTATTAAAAAGTGCCTTTTTTCATATCGGAAAATACAAACGATTTTTTCAACTAATGTTGAGCTGAAGAATTTGTTGCTTTTTTATCTTTTTCAATTACTTTTATGTTTTTACTCTTTTTTGCCTTAGCATTTTTCAATAATTCATTTATTGTGGCCGTTTTATTAATAATAAGTTTGTGCTGGGCATCATTTATATCAAGGTTTGCAGCTTTCTCAAGGTATTTTTTTGCAGTTTCAAGGTCTTTAACAGTTTCTTTTGATATAGACACATCCGTTCTGTAAAGAAGATTCATTATATTAATACTGTTTAAGCGAGTATTTGCAAAGGTACGTTCTTTATCTGATGTGGCAAACTTTACGGCTTTATTTGTGTGTTGCACAATACTATTATAATCAAGCAGACCCGGAACATTTAATACAGCATCAGCTTTATCAATAAAAGAGGTATAAATGATACTGAATGCTTCTTTTTTGGTATAAACAGGCTTAACAGGTTTTTGTATGACTGCACCAGGTATGCTGATAAACATTTTTTTTCCTAATGGCGAGAAATCGCCTTGCCAGATTTTGAGCACCCCTTGCTCTATATTAATATAATATCTATGAGTATTAATATAGCTTGCGCAAATTACAAGCAAGATCAAAACAAATATTGCGGTCTTGCCATATTTGAATACTTTCTGCAAAATATCAGAATCTACAACTTTTTTATCCGGTGGCAAAAAGTCAACATCTATCTTTGGACTTTCTTCCTGTTTTGTTACCATAGGTTTACTCCCTGCGTCAGGCTTAATAGCGGTTACTGGAATTGTTTTGAGTTGTGCAACATCCTTTTTTGAATTTTTTCTTTGTTCGGGAGAACTGTCAATTTTCTTTTTCAAATCATCTTTGTTGTTTGTTAAGATTGATTGACTGGCATTTTTTTGTTTTGAGGTTGACCCGGATTCAGGTACAATCTCTTTTTGAGTTTGTAAAGAAGATATATTTTCGCTATCAGTCAGACTGCTAAGGTTAAAGTTTTTAAGCAGCAGTTTTTTTATAGTTTCAGGATTATTTTTATTGATATTTAAAGCGAGATCAGGAGCATTAAATACTGGAGAAGAATCAGTTTTTAGGATAAAAATAGAATCAGGGATCCATGGGTCGAATTTTTTGGCAAGAAGTTTTTTTATAGAAGGCGGTTTTGTTTTAGAATCCGAAGCAGCGATTAACTTGTTTTTTTTTGATTCAGTTTTTTTTACATTGCTATTGATATTCAGGTTGTTATCAAAAACATTTTCGCTATCAGTCAGACTGCTAAGGTTAAAGTTTTTAAGCAGCAGTTTTTTTATAGTTTCAGGATTATTTTTATTGATATTTAAAGCGAGATCAGGAGCATTAAATACTGGAGAAGAATCAGTTTTTAGGATAAAAATAGAATCAGGGATCCATGGGTCGAATTTTTTGGCAAGAAGTTTTTTTATAGAAGGCGGTTTTGTTTTAGTGTTTATAGCAACTTTAGTTTTAGCAATTGTTTGGGTTGTGGAATCTATTTTGCTTTGTTTGTTTGTTTTTTTATTAACCTTTGTTTTTGAGTTTGCCTTTTTTTTCGTTAAAGAAGAAGCTTTAGCGGTTTTTTTTGAAATTTTTTGTTTAGAAGGTTGATATGAGAGGGGTATGATGTTAAATTTTTTAAGCAGTAGTGTTTTAATGCGTTTTTTATCTTTTGTGTTATACTCTGATAAAAAATCAGGAGCAGTAAAATATTGCAATAAACTTTCGTTAGATGTTGAACTAAAATAAGCATCAGGTGTCCATGTTTCAAACTTTTTAAGAATAAGTTTGGTTAATACTTTTTTTTTTGCAGCAACTTTTTTTTTTGTGGTTGTTGCCCTTTTTTTTGTTTTTTTTACACCTTTGGCTTTGACTTTTACAGTTGTTGCGGCTGCTGATTTGCCTCCGGCTGTATTATTTTTTGCAAGTTTGGGTTTTTTTTTCGTAACGGTTTTTTTTTTTGAAGTTGAGCTGGTCGATTTTTTTTTGGGGGCCATAGCAACACCTTAAAATATGTAATTTTTAGCAGATAGAAAAAATGTTTTTCAACAGTCTGCTTGCGGAATACAAATTTTGAAATAATTTTCATACAATATATTGCGTATAAAAATTATTTTCGTTAGTTCTGTAACAGCCTGTTGATGCTTAGAATTTTCAAGCTATTTTTTTATTTTAATTACGATAGTATCATATAATCTTTTATGATTTAAGTTATAGTATAATAAAAATTTTATATTAATGTAATAGCTCATGTTTGTAAATAGTTTTTCAGTATATCAAATAAGGAAATGGATAAAGAAACGAATGTGCCATGTAAGAAATATGGAAACAATATTAATGAAAAAAAATGATGAAATGATGTTTCATAGGAGAAAGGTAATATGGTGACAGAATTTGAAAAAAATATTATAGAACGTGTTGCAATAGGCGATATTTTCCGAAGAAAGGCAACTGCAATGCCTGAAAAAGAAGCAATCTGTGAATGGCGCAATGACAAAAGAATTGGTGTTAGCTATAAACAATTAAATGATGATCTAAATAGTTTTGCCAGATCTCTTCGTTTTTTAGGGTTAAATCAAAATGACAAAGTCGCATTAATTGCTCCAAATTCCATTGAGTTTTGCATAAGCTTATTTGGATGCATGAAAGGGGGCTTTATAGTTGTTCCTGTTAATTTTATGCTTAATCCGAAAAACATTTCTTACATATTAAATCATGCAGAGGTCAGTGCTATTGTTGTAGAAGATTCATTGACTTTGCTGGTTGATTCTCTTCTTGATGCTTTGCCTAAAGTAAAACATTTGATAACACTTCCCTGCACAGGTGCTGTAACTTCAGACAGGTATTTAAAATATTCTGAGCTGCTTGCATCTGAATCTGCTGATGAAATTGAAGATATTATAATAAAAGATCGCGACACTGCTCAGATTATGTATACTAGTGGGACAACATCAAATCCTAAGGGAGTAGAACTTTCCCATCTTTCCATTTTTTTGGCAACTTTGACAAACTCTATTGAAATAAATTTACAGCCTGGCGCATCAAGCTTATGCTTAATGCCTTTGTTTCACATGGCACAGCAAATTCTTACTACAACTTTGCTGCATCTGGGTGGAAAAACAGCAATATGCCATGCATTTGAACCGAAGTCGGTTTTGGATCTTATTCAGGATGAAAAACTTGAATTTGTTTTTCTTTTACCCATGATGTGGAGAGCGCTTCTTGAATATCCTGGTGTTGAAGATTATGATTTTTCCTGTCTAAAAAAGGCACTTTATGGAATGGCGCCCATGGATCAAAGAAGTCTTGATCGTGCAACAAAAGTGTTTTCTGCAAGCTTTGAGCTGGGTTCAGGACAGACAGAAATGGTGCCTTTAGCCTGCATTTTTAAATTTGAGTGGGCAGGAATAAAACAAGGTAACTACTGGGGAGAACCTGCTCTTACAGTGGATCAGGCCGTTATTGATGAGCAAGGTAAAATTTTATCTCAGGGCAAGGTAGGTGAGATTGTATGGAGGAGTCCACAGGTTCTGAAGGGTTACTATAAGGATAAACAGGCAACCAGCGAGGCAAGAGCTTTTGGATGGCATCATTCAGGTGACCTAGGCTATATTGATGAAGACGGGTTACTGGTATTTGTAGATAGAAAAAAAGATATGGTAAAAACAGGTGGTGAAAACGTACCTTCTGTTAAAGTGGAACGGGCCATAATGGAAAATCCTAAAGTCGAAGGAGTAGCTGTTGTAGGCCTGTCACATGACCACTGGATAGAGGCTATAACGGCATTTGTAATTCTCAAAAAAGATGTAAGTGTTACAAAAGAAGAAATTATTGATACCTGCAAAAAGCAGCTTGGTAGATTTGAAATACCAAAGCAGATAGTTTTTGTGGAAGACATTCCAATTACAGCTACAGGCAAATTTAAAAAGAATCTGCTTCGTGAACAATATAAGGATTTATATTCCGGACAATAAATACTTTGATGATGGTTTTGTATCTGGGATAATCTTTTTACTTTTTTTACAGAATTTGATAGTTAAATTAAGGTATTTTGCAGATGAATATTATAAATGATTTTTTACTAAAAAATAAATGGATGGACAAAACATTGCTGATTTTCATTGGTAAGGCTTTTGCAGCCATTTTGTTTTTTTTTATTATCTGGTTGATAATAAAAAAAATTCTTGATGTAGTTGAAAAAAAGTTAAATAAATCAGATGGTAAGTGGATAAATCTTCAGACAATGCAAATAGGGCGTAAATTTATTTATTATCTATTTCTGCTTATAAGTTTTTTGAGCTTGTCTTCTTTGTTGCATGTTGAGTTTTTAAGCAAGATTGTATTTGCTGTGTTTATAATACTGCTTGCTCAACCGCTGCAAGAGTTTACTCTTTTTGTAATTCAATATGTTCAGAAAAATATTGCAAATGATACGAAAACAAAGATTGATGATATAATATTTGATCTGCTCAACAGATTTTTAGGAATAATAATATATATTGCTGCAATCTTTATTTCACTTGACCTTCTTGGCATCAACATAATGCCTTTTGTCGCAGGTGCTGGAATTATAGGTATTGCTATTGGCTTTGCAGCAAAAGATACACTGTCAAATGTAATCGCAGGGATATTGCTGATTATTGATCGTCCTTTTGAGATAGGAGATCGCATTGAAGTATGGAGTTCCCCTGCTGGAACATCCACATGGGGAGATGTTATTGAGATAGGTCTTCGTGCAACAAAGATAAAAACAACTGATAACATTCTGATTATTGTTCCAAACAATGAAATAATGAAACGGGATATCTTAAACTATACAATGACATCATCAATGATAAGAGTAAGAATAAATATAGGTGTTGCGTATGATTCTGATATCAGCAAAGTTAAAAAAGTGATTCTAAAAGTGGCAGATTCCTGCACCTGGGTTTCAAAAAAGCCTTTTCCTGTTGTAGTTGTAAGAAATTTTGGAGAATCATCAGTGGACCTTCAGCTCAGGTTATGGATAGAAAATGCAAGAAAAAGAATGAACACTATTTCATATATTACAGATAAAGTTAAATATGCTTTTGATGAAGAAGATATTGAAATTCCATATCCAAAAAGGGATATAGTTATTCATAACAAGATTTAGAAACAGGTCCAAAATTATATATCCTGGCTTTAGGATATAAACAGCTGCAAACTGTATGAGCATAATGTACTTTTCGCAAGATTAAAAAAATGTTGGTTTTTTTGCCTTAAATAAAAAAAATACTTGAACATCGACAGGCTATTGCAGAACTAAAGAAAATAATTTGTATATACAATATATCGTATATTAATTTGTTATAGATAGGCTATATTGTATGAACAATTTCGGAATTTGCATTCCGTAACAGCCTGTCATGTTATATATTGCGGGAAAAAAAGATTGTCTGTGAAGTTTTGTTGGGTTGATTTGAAGATAAAGTGGAATTTGTAGCTGCAATTTGCGATGAAAATACAGCTATATTTTTTCTGGTATTTGTTTTTTGTTTTATTTCCAAGTTGTTAGCAATTTTGTAAAAATGCAGAATTGTTTTTCCATGTTTATGATATTTTATTGTCAATTTTATGTTTAATGTTGTATTTTTATTAATTTGCTTGAGTGCTGGTTCTACTTTTCTTATAACTTCAGAAGGATATTTGTTTGTCATTGAAAGTTTTTCTGCCAGTTTCATCGTATCTATTCGCCATCTATTCCTGTTTTTTAGTGAATTAATTAGAATTTTATGCAAAGATTTGGATGTCAGATTGCCTGGTTTCATTATATTTTCCTTTCTTCCTTAAAGTTTGTATAATTATCTAATTCTACAACGGAATTTAGGTTTTAGCACAATATATAGCATCTATGCAGCTAAGTTGCGTTACAGGGGTAAATAAAACAAATTAGATGATTTGTTTTATTTAAACACAAAAAGATTTAGGTAAAAAATAATTTTACTACAACTAAATTGTTGAAAATTTATAGATAAGATATGCGGTAGCAAATATAGATAATAATATAATTATATATAATTATAATTAGTTTTGGTAAAAGTCAATAAATTTTTACAGCTTAAAGTTTTTTATGGATTTTTCTACTCATTAATCAATATAAAGTTTCAATATAAAGTTTCAAAAATCTACTTTGGTTAATACTTGAAACTAAATTGTCTTTTTGATAAGCTATCTAACTTATATGGCAAAAGCATATAATGATTATTATATGCTTTTGCTTTTAAGAGTATATTTGATAATTTATTGTTTGAGTTTATAAAAAAAATTAGTATTGCTGCAACCAAGGAGGTTTTTGTTAATGGTTCCACTGGAAAAATATAGTTATAAGGCCAAAATTCTTCAGAAGTATGCCAGAGGATGGTTATTACCATATTTGCGATCTAGAATGCATAGCTCCAAATTTCATCCCATTGTAGCCCATTTGTTTACTGAAGGAAAATGTAACATTCATTGCCACTATTGTTATTCATATTATAACAAGATGGATGGAATGACTTATGATACTGCTGTGAAAGCGATTGATTATTTAAAGAAAGTCGGATGCCGTGTTTTTGGCTTTATGGGTGGAGAACCTCTCATGAGAAGCGACTTTGTAATAAAGGTTGTTGAATATGGAGCTAAAAATGGTTTTTTTGTTGATTTGGCAACTAATGGATTATTATTAACTGAAGATATCATTGATCAGCTGGGACAAGCTGGCATTGCCTCAATAAATCTGGCTGTTGATTGCGTTGAAAAAAAACCAGGTCTTCCCAAATGTTTGTCGCAAAATAAAAAGATATTTGAATATTTAGTAGAAAACAGACATAAATATGGATATCTATTGTTTTTAAATGTTAATATAACCAGCAAGAATATGGACGATGCCAGGCTGTTAACGGAAATAGCCTGTAAAAATGAAATAGGCATTGATTACCATATTAATGAGGCACCTATTGATGAGGAAGGCAGGGAAGAATATGGTGAAAATAAATTTTTATTAACCAAGGCAGACTGGAAAGAACTTGATTTGTTAATAGATTTTATTATTGCAAAACAGCAGAGTAATGATTGTACTATTGTCAATTCAAAAGATCATCTTTTGGCTATGAAAGATTTTGTGCGTGGTAAACTCAAGCCATGGAAGTGCCACGCAGGTCATAATGCATTAGTGATTTGCGAGGACGGAGCAATAGTACCATGCATGGGTTTGTATCCTTTTCAAAGAGATTGGGGCAGCATTGATGATTATAAGTTTGATCCTGAAAGATTGGCAAATCAAATAAAGGAGTGCAACTCAAAATGCCTGTCAACTGTGCATTATCAGCTGAGCGGAGCTTATAATAATTTTTTTGCAAATGATGCGTGGAGAACCTGGACATGGCGATAGGATGAATTTTTATTTATCTTGTTTTTTAACAAGTGTATATTTTATCATACTGTGAAGTCAAATTATGGCTGCATTTTTTATGTGTTTTATGTGCGTAACATACGAGTTATTTGGATTGCTTTTTTACAATTATATTTGTTGAACTTGTTTTTTGTGGGAGTGAAACTTTAGTATAAGGGGCAAAATAATAAAAGTGGCAAAGAGATTAATTGTCAGACCCAATACAGCAACTTTTCCCAAAGACTGTAGTCCTTTATGTTGCGCAAACAATAAAGAGCCAAATCCTATAACAGTTGTAAGGCTGGTAAGGCACATAGCCATGCCTGTTTGATAGAAAGCTGAGCTGATTGACATTTTTTCTTTATAGCGATGATAAAAATGTACACTGTTGTCAATGCCTATGCCAAGTATCATGGGAAATGCAACAATGTTAATAAAATTTAATTTAGTATCAATTATACTCATGATACCTAACAAAATAATATTTCCGCAAACAATCGGCAGTATAATAAGACCCATTATTTTTGCCTTTTTAAAATGCATCCAAAGAATAAAAAGAACAACAGATAAAGTAACTGATATTGCAATTATACTGTCTTTTGTAATAATTTTTAATATATCGGCAAGGATTAGACTTTCACTGCAAGCTTTAAGATGTTTCCCGTTAATTATAATACTGTCTAACTCATCTGCAAATTTAAGTACTTTTTTCCCATCATTTAGAGGTATCCCCGGATAAATTAAAACAAAACGGTCAGATGGATTTTTTTGTCCTATAAAACCAAAAGTCAAATAAGAGGGAAACATTTCTACAGATAAAAATTCAGGATCAAAATAGTGTTGTATTTCTTCAAAAATTGTTTTTTCCCTGTTTTCCAGAAATGAGAAAATTTTATGTTGAGAGCGTTGTTTGATGCGGTGAATAATTTCAATTTTTTCTTTTTGATTATTGGGAACAAGGCTATATAAATCCCGTACAGCTTTTATGGTTTTGCTTTCTTTTTTAATAAATTCCGATAAAATCCGGACAGTTTGTTTGCTTTCTTCTGGAGAGTTTACTATTACAATGGTAGGTGTTAGTGATACATCAAAAAGATCATTAATTCTTTTTTTAAGTTTAAAGTCTTTTTGGGTTGAGGCGCCTATTTTGTCAAAATCATATTCGAATTTCAGGTTGAGGGAAAATATTCCCAATAATAATATCAGCAGAATTGATATGCAGAATATAATAGTCACACCTTTTGTGTTGCCCATAAGTTTTTTAATCAATTGAATCTTTGGAAGTTTGTGAGTTGTTGTTTGTATTATGGGTTTAAAACGTTCATATAAAATTATTGTGGAGGGAAAGGTCAGCAAATAAGATAAAAGTGTTAGAACTGTTCCTAATCCTGCAATGAATCCAAATTGGTTAAAACCTTTAAACTGTGTAAAGATGAGCGAAAAAAAAGCAGCAGCTGTTGTAAGAGAGGCTGTTACAGAACTTATTCCAGTGGATGACGTATAAGTCGAATATATAGCATCATAATGATTTTGATGAGACCTGAATTCCAGATATCTTTTGAAGAAATGAATGCCTATATCCATTCCAAGCCCTAAAAGAATGGCTACAAGAAAAACTGTAAAAAGATTTAATTTTCCAATTATAATGTAAGTTGCTCCAAAGGTCCATGCAATTCCTATTAAAAGCGGTAACCCGATTATTGTCACCGCTCTAAGTTTTTTAAACAAGATGCTTAATGATAAGAAAATAAGAATGGCAGCTATTGGAGCTGTTACACTAAGGTCTTTAATTATAGTTTGATTTTCACGAAGCAAGGTCATATAACGACCTTTTAACTGGATGTTTAGTTTTTTAGTGTAGCCATTGGTACATACTTTTTCAATCTCCTTTTTTATGGAAGAGACAAGTTGAGCTGTTGCCTTTATATTACCTGATACTTCTTTGGGTTTAATAAGCATCACAAGCAAATCATTTTTTTTATTAACAAGATATTCCCGTCGCAAAAGAGCATACTTGTCTAAAAGTTCGTCCACCTGGTCAAAATCAGATTCATCCTCCTTTTCTATATCATCAAGTAAATCCACAAAAAATGGATTTAGTCTGGCTGCTTCTTTATCTATTTTTGTTTGGAAAAACTGGTCAATTTCCAGTAAATCTTCAACCGAAAGAAACAAAAGAGCATGCTTTCTTACAAATTCAAGATCATTTTTATAATAGATAAATCTTATTTGGGGATTATTTTGAATACGCTTATAAAGATTGTCTGCAAATAGCTTCATTCTATTAAGGTCATTTCCCTGAACAACAACCATCAAGTAACCAATACCACCACTTCTTTTAGATATTTCATTTATATTTTTTACATGTATAGCTTCTTGAGGTAACAGCGCTGTTAACTTGCTGTTTATTTGAAGATGGGAGGCAAGAAATAAACCAATAACAGAAAAAAATATTGCAATACATAAAACCGATTTGGGATATCTGATCAAAAATTGGACAAGCAATCCAAACACACGTGTCATTATTACCCTTTTTATTTGTTGATGAAAAAAAGCAGAAGTTTTATATAAAACAGGTCAACTATTTTTGGAAAAGCATAAATAAAATGGAAAGATTATTGTATAAGATCATAAAGCAGCTTGATTTCCTGTGGCCATATCCTATCGTCAATCGTTTCTAAAATCATTGGTATTTCTTCAAATCTGCTGTCATTTACTATAAATTTAAACGGCTTGATTCCAAGCATGCCTTTTCCAATGCTTTCATGCCTGTCTATTTTGCTTCCCAATGCTTTTTTTGAATCGTTTAGATGCATAGCTTTCAGGTATTTGAATCCTACTGTTTTATCAAATTCATCAAATGTTTTTTCAAAATTTTTTTTTGTTCTAAGATCATAGCCTGATGTAAAAGCATGGCAGGTATCAAAACAGACTCCAATACGATTTTTATCGTCAACTTTTTTGATGAGATAAGCAATTTGTTCAAACTTAAATCCCATATTGCTTCCCTGTCCTGCAGTATTTTCAATTACAGCTGTAACATTGCTGGTTAGATCAAGAGCAATGTTTATGGATTCAGCAATTCTATCCAGGCAGGCTTTTTGAGAGATTTTTTTTAAGTGGCTGCCAGGATGAAAGTTAAGCATAGTAAGCCCTAATTGTTCACAGCGTTGCATTTCAACAATAAAAGCATTTCTTGATTTTTCTATTCCCTCTTTTGCAGGATGACCTAGATTGATCAAATAACTGTCATGGGCAAGTATATGGTTTGCACCATAACCACTTTTTTTGCAATTTTGTTTGAATGCTTCTATTTTGTCTTCAGTCAAAGGCTTGGCATTCCATTGGCGCTGATTTTTTGTAAAAAGTGCAAAAGCTTTTGCCCCTATTGCCTTTGCATTTAAAGGTGCGTTTTCTATTCCACCTGCTGTTTTTACGTGGGCTCCTATAAATTTCATTTTGCTTATAACAATTAAGATTTATTTAGTTTAGGTTGATAATTGCAAAGAGGTTCTTGTGCAAGATAATCGCCTGTTGCTTCATATGCTCTTGCCCTGCATCCGCCGCAAACTTTGACATATTCACATCTGCCGCATTTCCCTTTTAAATTACTGAAATCTCTAAGTTTTAAAAACACATCTGAATTTTTCCATATGTCGCCAAATGGCTTTTTATTTATATCTCCACAATCAATATCTAAAAATCCACATGGTTGTACAATTCCTTTGTGAGAAATAAAGCAAAAGCCTGTTCCACCCAAACAGCCTCTGGTGACTGCATCAAGACCAAATGTGTTGAAAGTAACTGTTTTTCCTTCTTTTTTGGCTTGTTGCCGCAGTATCCTATAATAATGTGGAGCACATGTTGCTTTTAACTGCAAAGAAGTCTTGCTTTTTTGTTCGTAAAACCAGTGTAATATTTGTTCATACTCATCTGCGCTTATTTCCATATCACTAATGTATTTGCCTCTGCCGGTTGCAACAAGAAGAAAAATATGATGAGCCACTGCCCCTATTTGCTCTACAAATTTAAAGATACTTTTAATTTGATTAATGTTTGATTTTGTAATAGTTGTGTTTATTTGAAATTCAATGCCTGCTTTTTTGGCTATTTGAATTCCGTTAATTGCTTTTTCAAAGGCTCCTTTGACTCCCCTGAATTTGTCATGGGCTTTACTGGTTGCACCATCAATGCTTATGCTAATTCTTTGAATCCCGGCATTATTGATTTTTTGTGCGTTTTTTTCATTTAGCAATGTTGCATTAACAGCCATAGCCATTTTCAGACCCTTTTGTGTTCCATAGCTTGCAATTTCAAATATGTCAGATCTAAGTAAAGGTTCACCACCTGTAAGTATTACTATGGGCTTTCCCACTTTGGCTATCTGATCTAAAAGATTTAAAGACGATTTTGTATCAAGTTCGTTTTGATATGACTCCATTGTTGCTGATGCGCGGCAATGAATGCAGGAAAGATTGCAATTGCGTGTAACCTCCCATGCAACAAGGCGAAGGTTGTCGTTTGTCTGTGTTTGATTTTGTTTGCTGTTTGACATGTGCTTTTTTAACATATAAAAATTGTATGGTTTATATTATTTTTTTAAAAAAAATTAAATTGATATTTTAACTTTTTATTTTTTTTGCAGCTTCAATTGCAAAATATGTCAGGATAATATCTGCACCAGCTCGTTTGATTGAGGTCAAAGTTTCAATCATCATCTTTTCTTCATCCAGCCAACCCATTTTAGCGGCAGCTTTTATCATTGCATATTCACCACTTACATTGTAGGCAGCAACAGGAAGGTCGATTTCTTCACGAATTCTGCGTATGATATCAAGATATAAAAGAGCAGGCTTGACCATAATAATGTCAGCACCTTCTTGCATATCAAGATTTGCTTCTCTTACTGCTTCAAGGGTATTGGCCGGATCCATCTGATAGGTTTTGCGATCCCCAAATTTAGGTGCTGAATCTGCAGCAACGCGAAAAGGTCCATAACATGCTGAATAATATTTTGCCGCATAAGACATTATTGGAATATCAATGAATCCGTTTTCATCAAGCACTTTTCGTATTATGGCAATACGACCATCCATCATATCAGATGGAGCTATCATATCTGCTCCTGCATCAGCATGGGATAAGGCAATTTCAGCTAAAAGAGTGCAGGTGTCATCATTTACTATAATTCCCTTGCTTACTATACCGCAGTGACCGTGATCTGTGTATTGACACAAACATACATCTGTGATTACTGCAAGTTCAGGAATTGTTTCTTTTAGCTCTTTTACAGCTTTTTGAACTATTCCGTTTTTTGCATATGCACTTTTGCCCAAAGGATCTTTTTTTTCAGGGATTCCAAAAAGCATAACACAGCATATACCTAAATTATATGCTGTTTTAGCAGTTTTGATAAGGTTATCAACAGATAATTGATACTGGCCCGGCATTGAGGTAATAGGATTTTTTACATTTTTCCCGTTTCTAACAAAAAGAGGAAGGATAAAATTACTTGGCGATAGTGTGGTTTCGCGGATTATTTTGCGAAATGCTCCCTTTTGTCGCAACCGTCTTGGCCTGTAGTGTGGAAATGGCATTGATGCCCCCTGATCTTTGAGCTCTTAATTTTGAATATCTAGAATTTTTGATTTATGAAATTTCTTTATCTGATAGATAACAAGCTGGATCATGTGCCCAAACATTTCCTGTCACAGCTTCTGCACGCACTCTAAAATTTCCTGCACATAAATCCAACCACCTACAGGTTGAGCATCTGCCCTGGACATATTCTTTTTTGTTTTTAAGTTTTTTCATTAAAGGATTTGAAAGGTCTGTCCAGATATCAGAAAACGGTCTGTCTTTGACATTCCCAAAGCTGTAATGACGCCAGAATTGATCTGCATACACTTTTCCATCCCAGCTGATGCAGCCAAAACCTCTACCTGAGCTGTTCCCTTCGTTCATCTTGAGGAGTTCAAGTACTTTTTCTGCACGTTTGGGATTTTCCTTTTGAAGCCTTAGATATACAAAAGGCCCGTCAGCATGATTATCAACGGTCAATACTTCTTTGGGTTTTCCTTTATCATGCAGTTTTTTTGTTAAATCCATTATCAAATTAACAGCACTGCGTGTTTCATCGTGAGATAAATCATCCTGCATAAGTTTTGAACCGCGCCCGGAATACACAAGGTGGTAAAAGCAAACTCTTGGTATATCCATATCTTCAATAAGATTGAAAATGTTTGGTATTTCCTTTACATTGAACCGATTTATTGTAAAGCGCAGGCCAACTTTTATTCCTTGTTCTTTGCAGCGTTTAATGCCTTCTATAGCTGACTTGAATGCACCTGGAATGCCTCTGAAACGGTCGTTTATTTCCTGCATTCCATCAAGACTTATTCCAACATAGGAAAGACCAATATCCTTGAGGATACCAGCAGTTGTTTTGGTTATTAAAGTACCGTTTGTAGAAATTACACTTCTCATACCTTTTTGTACAGCATATGCAGCAAGTTCAGGAAGATCTTCACGGGTTAAAGGCTCTCCCCCTGAAAACAGTATCACAGGTGATCCGAATTGAGCCAGATCATCAATTAAACTTTTTCCCTCTTTTATGGAAAGCTCATTGTCATATGCTTTATCTTTAGCATGTGCATAACAGTGGATACATTTGAGATTACATCTTTTTGTAACATTGTATACCACTACCGGTTTTTTATCCTGAGAAAATTGCAGCATATGGGAAGGCAGTTTTGATGACATCCTTTTGTAACGCAGAGTATCAGATGGCTCAACTGTTCCGCAATAAAGTTTTGAAATACCAATCATAAGAAAAATACCATAAAGTCTGTTTAAGATCTGTCCATCCGAATAAGAAAAACCCCTGGCATATTTGTTCAGGTTTAGTAGACTTTTATCATTGAAGATTGGTCAATACAACCTGAAAATTAATATGAAACAAATATTATTTATTTGGTTTCTGTTTTTTTAAGCTCTTTTTTTATTACATTATTTAAAAAGGTTTCAGGGTGTAAAAGAGATTCTTTGGATATTAAGAAATTATTTTTTCCTGTTTTATCCTTTATTAATTTAAGACCAAACTCAAAATTATCTGACATTTGACTGTTGATGTCTTCTATGCTTACAGATGAATTAACAATCTGTTCTAAAATATAGTCAATAGCATTGTCTTCTAATTTTATGTGAAGATCAAGCTTTTGATGAAAATATGATTCGATATTTTTAATCTTATCATAGTGTGTTTTAATTTTTTGAATAATGTTTTCAACGCCAATTATATGGTTCGTATAATATGTGGCAATAATTTTTATACGATCCGGTAAAAGTGGGATATTAAATTTTTGTGAAAGTATGTCTTTTTTGTTCTCTATATATTTTTCAATATCTTTTTGTTCCATTTCAAGGAGTCTGTCATAGGTTTCTTTGATTATATTTTGGTGTGAATTTGATAAAAGATTTTTGAGTGATTTTTCAGGCTCTTTAATATATTCAAGGGTCACTGGAAATTTTTTAATATCAGTTGAAGGTAACTTTTTTTCGAATATAAGCAGTGCGTTTTCAAAGGCGCTTACAAGACCCCTTGCTCCTGTATTTTCCCTGAATGCTTTTTGGGATAGCTTTTTAAGGACATCATCATCAAATTTAATATCAATTCCGTATGCAGCAAAATCAAGCTTTTTGCCAAAAATAATTGGATTGTTGGGATTTTTTAATATTTCAAAAAGATCATTTTCTGAGAGATGTTCAAAAACAGCTTTGACAGGTAATCGTCCGATAAATTCTGATTCAAATCCAAACTTAATCAAATCTTCTGCCCGAACGTGAGTTAAAATGTTATAATCATCGTTACTGTTTTTGACTCGGGCACTAAAGCCTATGCTTTGAGCGTTGACACGTTTTTGGATAATTTCTGACAGATTGCCAAAGGCTCCACTCATGATAAACAGTATATTTCCAGTATTTATTATGTTTTTGCTTCGCTTCCCTGTTTTACGAAAGTGCTCAACTTCCTGAAGCATTGAAATGGGGTCATGGGGAACTTTTAATTCAACATCTGTTTCTTCCATGGGTTTAAGAAGGGCACGCTGGACACCTGTTCTTGACACATCTATTCCCATAAGATTGTTATTTGATGCAATTTTATCAATTTCATCCAAATACACAATTCCGCATTGGGCAAGCTCAATATCATCATTTGCTTCTTTTACAAGATCGCGGATTAGATCTTCTACATCTCCGCCTACATAACCTGTTTCACTAAATTTTGTAGCATCGCCTTTAACAAAGGGAACACCAATCTTTTGGGCAATTAGTTTAATCATATAAGTTTTGCCGACTCCTGTGGGGCCGAGCATGAGAACATTATTTTTGATGCTTCCAACCATATTTTTAATATCATCTAAAAGAAAATCTTGCTGCGTTACTCTGTTAAAGTGAGTACAAATTTTTGTGGCCAGAATCGCTTTTGCATTATCCTGTTTCACAATATACTGATCCAGGAAAGAAACAAGATCTTCAGGTTTAAGATCAAAATTTATTTTTTTCCTGTTAGGTTTATTTTTTTTCTTGGAATGTACATCTGATTTATCTGGAAGTATAGTAGGTGATACAATTTTTACATTGTCTCCAAATTTATTTGAAATAAATTTGCTGAGTTCTTTTTCAATTTCTTTCATATCTGGTGTTTTCTGGTTAATATTTTTCATAGCACTAAGTATAATCATTTTTTTTTTCGTTTCAAGTAAAAGAGACGAAAATGCTCTTTTGACTTTTCAACTTGCTTAATAGATCAATAAAAATAAAGTTTTTTTTAAATATGTATTTATGATACCTTGCAAACAGTATAATGAATTTATGTGAAATTTGAAACATATAAATATTTATTACAAAAACAGTTAAAACATGGTTGCTTTGTGAGTAAAAAAAAATACTACAAAAATAATTTTACAACAGCTGTTGTTGCAGATCAAGATGGGAAGATATTTGAACTTGATGGATATGGGGCAGTAGGAATGGCTGGAACATTACTTGTACCTTTAACATTGGGAAATACAATTGAAATGCCCCATGGAGGGGAACTTATGTATCTTCCGGGAAGAAAGCCGATATTATACAATCTGGCGCAGGAGCAATTTGAAATACTATCTGAAAATCCGTATTGTAAGGAAGAAGCTTTATTTCCTGTTGCAGCTTTTAATTCTCCTGGATATATTGTTTCTTACATAAGTGCTTATCAGGAACATGACCATGCAAAATTGCTTCCTCTTTTTTCATATGGGTCTGTTGGGTGGTATGGAAAGGGCTTTAGATCTTCTTTAATACTTGTAGATACAGAAAGGCGGCAGGATTTAAGGCTGATGAAGCAGGAAGAGATAATTAAAGGTGTCAGAAAGATCAGAAAGGTGATGCCTGAAAACAGATTAAGAAAACATTTGGAAAAATGTGCATTGGAATATGGGTGTCCTGCTGCAAAAAATTTTTTTATTGGAAGATGTGAGGCTCCACTACCTACTTCAAAACATTGTAATGCAAATTGTTTGGGGTGTTTATCACTTCAAAAGGAAGGCAACGTCAAAAACAGCCAGGACAGGATTTTATTTACACCTTTACCTGAGGAAATTGCACAAGTTGCACTTTATCATATAAAAAATGTGAAAAAAAGTGTTGTAAGTTTTGGCCAGGGCTGTGAAGGTGACCCTTTGCTTGCTGGTGACGTAATAATTAAGGCTATTTCCATGATTCGTTCTGAAACTGACCAGGGTACGATAAATTTAAACACCAATGCCAGCAAACCTGAAATTGTGAAAAAAATGTTTGAAGCAGGCTTAGACAGTATGCGTGTAAGCCTTAACAGTGTAAGAAATAAGTGTTATAGTGCATATTTTCGTCCAAAAGGATACAGTTTTTCAGATGTTAAACAAAGTATAGATATTGCGCTAAGTAAAAAAAAAAATGTAGCAATAAACTATTTAAACTGCCCTGGGTTTACCGACACTCCAGAAGAAGTTGAGGCATTTATAAAATTTATTGACCATCACAGGATAAATCTTATACAATGGCGCAATCTGAATTTTGATCCCTGCCAATACTGGAAGGTAATGTCAAGCGTTACAGAGCATGGAAAACCCATTGGAATAAGAGTGCTGTTAAAGCTTATAAAAAAAACATTTCCTTCTGTCAAACATGGATACTTTAATCCTCCAAAAGAAAATTTTTAAAATTAAGTTATTTAATTTATTGCAGCCTTCACATTTGCAATTACTGTTTTTGTTGTTTTTTGTTAACGATTTTATCGCTGGATTTAGGTCCTCGTGAAGAAATGAAAGCAGGGCAGGATGCGCTTCGTTTTGAAATGAATCAGCGATTTAAGGCTTTGGAAAGTCAATATGATCGTATATGGAATTTGATTTTGGTTGTTCTGGCAGGAATTATGGGATTGATAGGGTTTATTATCTGGGATCGAAAAACAGCCTTCAGGCCATTGGAGAAGAAAATAATAGAACTTGAAGCTAATTCGCTTCGGGATCTGGAATTACGTCATGAACAAAGTTCCTTACCAACTCGTTTAATGTATGAGTCTGTTGATTTACTACCAAACACACACGCAATCCATAACATGTAGTATAATTCGACACCGGAATACACCGCATGATGTGGGTCAATTTTAAAAAATCGACTAAATCAACAGACTCATCTATGCACTGCGTAAACTTGCAGAAAATAATTCTGAATTAAGAGAAATCCTTCGCAGCTTCTTCCTTCTTTAAAGTGAGAATGGGGCTTTTGGAGTGATATAAAAACAAATGGACATCAAATTAAAAGCAGTATAAACTATTTTACTATCCTGCAAAAGGCATGAAATATTTTATTCTGCTTCCTATTTGAAATACCAGTGTTGCAAGAAAAAAGCTGAGTGCTGTATTGAAAATTATTGAAAATGCGCCCCATTTCCAGGATCCAGCTTCTTTGACGATACATACTACTGCAACAAAACAAGGTGCGTAAAATATTGTAAAAATAATCAAGCTAAATGCAACTAATGGATTCCATTCAGGAGAATTAACCAATGCTTTTGATAAAGGCTCAATTTTTTCAGGATCTTCAATTGCCCCAATAGAATAGGCAGTACCAAGTGTGGATACAATAACCTCTTTGGCTGCAAACCCGCCAAGCAATGCTATGTTAATTTTCCAGTTGAACCCAGCTATTTTGCTAAATGATTCCATGCCTGTTCCTATTCGGCCTGCTATGGAATTTAACAGGTGTTCTTCCGCCTCTTGATTGTCAATGGAATTGAGTCTGTTTTGCAATGAAACAGT
>Ga0209345_10002179_pt1 | contig 22065 bp, 20 predicted proteins | sample Cruoilmetagenom7_FD_187294 | JGI IMG/M metagenome (GOLD analysis project Ga0209345, IMG submission 187294) | Oil polluted marine microbial communities from Coal Oil Point, Santa Barbara, California, USA - Sample 7 (SPAdes) (version 2) | ecosystem: Environmental > Aquatic > Marine > Oil seeps ... | reverse complement strand
ATCAAACTCCCTGCTTTCTCTTGTACTTGTGTTACGAAAAATAGTTCCAGAAACCTCTAAAGGACTTACTTCCCGTCTAACCCAAGCAATATAATTACAATAATCTCCTTCAACTTTACCTAAAAGGTCAAGAGGAAGCCCTTCCAACTTATTACGCTGAAAAAACTCTATCCCATCCTTACAAGCACCTAAGTTTCTTAAGAGACTTGTAGTTAAAAATCTAATCTTCATTTCAAATTCCCTGTGTTAAAAGTTTGACTTGTCAAAGACTTTAAATCTTCTGCCAATGTACTGTCCTCTAAAGCGCCTTTAGCAGACCCTTTGAAGTCCTCCACCAATTCGTTTAAGTGACTTAATTTTGCCCCTTCACCGTAAAGTTCTACAAGTAGTCTTTTTACTTCTTCTGTCCTACCTCTTGCGTAGGTGCCAGCCATTTCTGGATCTTTCTTGGTTTTACTGAGGAGTGGTGCTGCTATGATTTTTTTAGTTACTTTTTCAAGCAATTCCCTGTAGTCTTTCTTCTTTACCTCTGTAAGGGTCTGCCTCCTTAGTCTCAACCCCCTCTCTATTTGGTGATCTAAGGAGGGGATTTCCAATACAATTACTTTCAGGGCGTCGAATACTTCTTCTAACGCCGTGGCTAGGCCTTTCTCTACTGCTTCTATTTTCCCACCTATCTCCTCGAAGTTGTCCCGAGACAGTTTAATGGTACTTTCCAAAACTTGGCACTGCTGCTGCTCTGTGAGGGGGTCGTAATCTGTTTTGGTTAGATCCACAAGTGTTCTGGTGTACTCCTTATGCCCGGCGACTGAACACTTAAGCAACTCATCTACGACAAGTTTTGGCAGTACGTAGTGCCCTGGTTCTTGGTCTAGGCGTGTTAGTAAGGTGGTGAGGTACCTTTGTTGGGCATTTGCCTGCCTTTTCCTCTGTAGGCCACTGAGAGGCTTCTCAGCAGTATCGGCGCTGCATGCCTTGCAAACATGCTTTCTCTTTAAGTCAACAGACCTCAGAGTCTTGCGGTGGTTGTGAGGGCACGACACCACAACAGTGTCTAGATACTTTTCGACCACTGTGAATGGACTACCTACGATATTAGAACCCTCATGTAGGTCTTTGAATCGGTTTTTACTATAATCTGGACTTTCGCTAGGTTCGTCGAATATACTCATTTTCACTTCCTTATCAAAGGGTTAGGCGTGGGGTTAGGCGTGGGGTTAGGCGTGGGGAACCTAAAACTAAATATAATTGTATACGAAAACGGCCTGAAAAAAATAATTCCCCAAAAACCTAGTGCGTACCCATTAGAATAGAATTCGTTTAGTCAGCCAGAGTAAGTAAGTAAAAAAGAGGTAAAAATAGTCCCAACAGGCCGTATTTAGCACTTAAGGATTATAGTAAGTTATATTACATAATTATATTATATATCATATAACTTATTGTTTAATAACCCTCATACCTTATAAAACCCCGCCTAAACCCGCGCCTAAGCCTCTTAATGCATAAAACCAAAGAAAGTTACACCACTTTCTTTGGTGGAAAGTAGTGTTTATTTCTCTATAGCTTTCAATAACTTACAACTACGCTAAATACTGATTAAAATCGTGTATTAGTTTGACCCCTAATCGAAAAACCCGTTAGAAGGTCAGAATCGTTAAAATGGCCTATTTCTACCCGGAAACAAAAAAAGCAAAACTAATATATAGTTTTTTATTTTTTTTTATTTGGTTAAAAAACGTACGAAAAAGGCCCAAAAACACGTAATTGTGTATACTTTTCACTAACGCCATGCCTAAGCCTCTCCCTAAACCTTATTTACCTCTTGACAACCCCAAAAATTACTTATATGCTGTTGCCTCAACAGCATATAAGCTAAAAAGCTAAAATAATTATATATACGAAGAAACAAGCCCCACCACAGCCAGTACAATATCCACTGTAATCCACGCCTGCCACGGGTTGGGAATCCCCAGCAAAACGTCTTCTATATCTGTTAGGGTGATCTCAGAGTCACTTCTCTGTCTGTAGAGGTACTCGCCTAAACTACAGCCTTCTGAGTAGGTACTCTGCTTTAGGTAAACTAAGATCCCCACTCGGTGCTCCTTATAGAAGGTCTCGATACTCTTTTGCGACCTGAACCCTGGGAACTTCTTACACTTGCGAAACTGTTTTAGGCCTAGGCCAGATTGCCTCAATACTGCCTGCTCTAAATTATTCATTTTGATTCCTTATGAAAGTTTGACTTGTCAAAGTTTTTGCCCAATTTGCAATCACCACGCCTGCAAAGAAGGTACAGAAATAACTCTACCAGCAGTACCTCTTATAACGTTGGGGTGGTCGGTAGCAGCGCTTAGAACGTCACTACGTTTAAGGGTCTGAGCTACTACTTTTGAGGTGATGTACCTCACACCTTCTTTAGGGTAGGGGACGTTTACACAGCCTTCATAGCAGGCATAACAAACATCTTCGCTAATATCACTCCAGTGAGTAATTAGGCGCGCCACTCTACCGCTTGGTATGTAGACGGTGCCGTCGTTCATGACAATAGTTTTAGGAGTTAAATTAATCGTGTCCATGTTGATCCCTTACAGGTTGTGGAAAGTTTGACCGGTCAAAGTTTTTTCCGGTAGGTACAGAAGCTCGTAATCTACAAATTCCGGCACTACCAGAACACTGGGGCAAGCTAACGTAGGGTAATAGTAAGTGTCCTCCTGTCCGTTGTCGTAATACCGGCCTATAAGCCTACCCAAGTGGTCGAAACTTAACACGGCGTAAGTATTGTCAGGGTTAATGACTAAGGCGGGCAGTTTATTGTCATTAATGTACAACCATTTTTGGCTATACTTAGTGACCTTAAACGCAAGGCAAGCTCTTTCTAACTGCTGTACGTAGCTCATGGCGTGGTCCCTATGTTGCGTTACAGGAAAGTTTGATTAGTCAAACTTTCCCGTATGATTTTCTAGGCGGCTTTGTTAGCGGCTTTGTTAGCGGCTTGTTTAGGCGTATTCTTTTCCAACTTAAGTATTAATTGTTGGGCTACCTGTAAAAGTTTCATACTTTCTTCGCCGCTTAAATTCATATCCACCACAGATAGAGTGTTCAAGGCGTATAACGCGCCCTCAAAAGTGGCTAACTTAATAGCATCATCTTTTGCTTTTTCAGTAAGAGCTTTTTGTTCTTCTAGCTCTAACTCTAAACGCTGGTTTTTCTCGGTCGCCGTTTCAGGTTTAGGGCTATCGCTTTTCTTGGCGGTTTTCTTGATAACGAACACGCCTTTTTTTAGTCCGATAGTCTGCCCTTCGGACAAGGCCTGCAGGTTAGCGCCACGCTCTAAAGCTTTTTTAACATTGTTGTAGAATTTTTTATCCTCCACGCCTTCTACGCTGTTTAAGCTATCTAACATGGCTGAGGCGTTTAGCAGTTCTAGGCTTGTGAAGTAATCTGTAAACTTTTCCGCCGTGTTTGCTACTGCTTTTAGTTCGGACTTCTCAGCTTTGACGTAAGAGGCGGCCTTTGCTTTTGCTGCTTTCGAAAGGCTGGCTTGGGCTAGCTGATATGCTGTGATTAGAGTGTTCATAATTTTATTCCCTATGGTTTTGTTTTGTTTGACTTGTCAAAGTTTCTTATAACTAAAAGTTATAAGAGGTTAAGATTTAATTATAAAGCGCACGCAAAAGAAAATGCTAACTGTACACATTGTAATTATGTTTATAGCTTCGGGGCTTAAAATATCCATGGCGTTTCCTTATGTATCTGTTTAAGTAACTTACACTATTAATAATAGCAGAATGGCTACTAACTGCAAGCCATATGGCTATTAAAAAGGAGTTACTGTGATACTAAAAAGCTATAAACAACGGGCGGTTATAACTTGATTACACGCCTAATTCTTCTGCAGGTTCTATGCCATAGACGGGGTACATTTTAGCCGTTAAAGTTATAGGCGGGAGGGGGACTGACGCCCCTTTCAAAATCTGAAATTTTTGGAAAACAGTTGTGATAACGCGACACGCCTAAATCTAAGTTAAAGCCCCCACCTAAATCTAAGTTAAAGCCCCCACCCAACCCTCAGACTTGCCCTCTTGTAAAAAACAAGACAAAATCAACAAAACTCTAAACACAAGGAAATCCCATGGCCAACGACCCCTTTATGGAAGAAAACCCGCCACACGAACCTCTGCACGCAGATCCTACCTTGCTGATAAACCGCCTGTCTGAGATGGTACTATCAACCAAACACCACAACTTACTACAAGCACTCCTTCCAGAACCTGGGGAGATTGATATACAGAAAGAACTAATCCATCAATACACTCTTCTAAAATCTTTACAGACTGACATACTTAACCAGAGCCAGAAAGCGTTTATTATTGAGGCTACTCCGCAACAAGTTTCCAGTATGTTAGGACAGGTCAACAGCTTCCTTAGTCTATATGTCCGGGCGCAGAAAGACTTTGACCTACAAGGGGAACTCCACATCTTGAGAAATGCAATTACACAAGCCGTTAAGGATCTACCGGAAGAAGAACAAGAAATCTTCTTTAATGAACTTACACGACTAACCCAAGTATGAGTGAGATAACAAAGCAATTTATCGGTAGCTTGAGGGCTAAAGTCTCTAATAGAAGAGCATTCAAGGACATACCTAAGTGGATAGAGGAAAACACCTCTTTCCCAAAAGACTCTTCTAGAAAGTGGAGCTTCGCAGAACATGAGTTTCAAAAAGACATAGCGGGGTCTTCAGCGCCTAAGCAATCCACTATCAAGTGTTCTCAAATAGGTTTGTCTGACATCAGTATACGGAAAGGGCTGGCCTTGTCCGTACTAAACCCAGGCATAAACATCATCTACACCTTACCATCGGGGAGTTTCGCGGGAGTTTTCGCCAAAACACGAGTAGGACCAATCATAAAGGAGAGTAAGGCCTTATCTGCTTTACTTAACCAAGACACTGACAATACGAAGATCAAGCAAATAGGCTCCAGCTTCATATATTTCATGGGAACTTTTTCAGAGAGTTCAGCAATCTCTATACCCGCCTCAATGGTTGTCTCTGATGAAGTGGATTTTTCAGACCAGTCAGTTCTTAGTGATTTCAGTTCACGCCTTGGGCACGAGAAGGAGGGAGAAGGGCAGTTTATTAAGTTCTCTACGCCGACAGTTGAAGGGTATGGAATAAGCGCAGAGTATGCGAAGTCCAGTAAGGGGCGGTACCAAGTACAGTGTGAGCATTGTAATACATGGTCTGCACCTGATTTCCTACAAGATGTAGTTATTCCGGAACTAGGGGTAAAGGCAGATGAGGTTACCAAATTTGACGTTATCGCAACTCCGGAGAAGATAAAGTCGGCGTATTGTGAATGTCAACACTGTAAAAAAGACCTGTTCACCTCCTTAATTAACCCAGGGAGACGCCAATGGGTGCATGAGTTTCCAGGTAAGCAGAAAGACCACGAAGGGTTTAAAGTCTGTCCACTTGACGTTCCTGCCATTAACCCTCCTCACCGCACCTTAGCACAGATGGAGGATTACAAGACACTCAGGAACTGGAAAAACTTTAAGCTAGGCCAGACGGACGAGGCTAGTGACTCCCGCTTTGACGTCTCCGTTATAGACAGGGTGCAGAGAGTAGTTCAAGCAACGTCTCGTCATTGGGGGTGTGTGGCGGGTATCGATGTAGGTAAGAAGCAGACGTGGATAGCTCTAGGCAAGCCCACTATAGACCACGTTTCCCAAGAAATATTAGAGATTCAAGTAGTTTCTTTACAAGTACTTGACTCTACAGCACTTGGCGAAACTTTAGGCGTTAAAATCTTAGACATTTTACATAAAAACGGCGTAGGTTCAGTCGTTTTAGACGGTGCTCCTGATTTTACAACAGCTCAAATAGTGTCTAACGGGATCAGGAGTGGGGTAGGGTATGGGTGTTATTACTCCGGCTCGGCTGCTTTTAGTAAGATTTTAGGCTACTACAAGTTGAACGATAATACTGGGGTGTGCTTGGCAGACAGAACGGCCAGTATTGACGTATTTTGCGAGCTCTTCAACGCTTGCCGGATACTTTTACCTCGATGTCAGGAGGCTCAGAGAGTGGGGGAGCACCTGGCCGGTATCAAACGCTTGGAGATTTCAGGTGGGGAGGGGCGTTGGGTTAAGTTAGAAAATAGGGAGGATCATTGGGCGCATGCACTTAACTACCTTTGCCTAGCTTCTGACATCTTTGGTAGTTCCCGTGCGGCGGGGAATGGTGTGGTGCTACCGCTCGTAGGTAAGTCTAAAGTTGACTATGGGGAGGGGGTCAAATTCTAACACTAGGAGAGGGTGTTTTTACGCTACTCCTCCTTTGTTGTATACTCCCTAGGTAGAACGTTCCCAGGACTTAATTAACCTATGGTACAGAAGCAGAAAAAAATCACTCCTCCTAAGCCTTCACAAATAAAGAAAGCTAGGGTTTCCTCTACCGGATTTAGTACCGAAGAGGAGGGGTCTAAACTTACACAAATCTCTCAGGACTACTACAACCGTAGTATTCGTGACGTTAGGGCCCTGTCTAAGAGAGACGCCATTAGGGCGCTTGTTAAGGTCAATGGGCTGTTATCAGCGGCGGTGTCGTCTTTCGTCAATACTTCCATGTCTGGCTACACCGTGTACGGTTATGACTCTCTAACTCACAAGTTCAGCGGTTCGGGGACGTTGGTGGCTAAGTCCATACTGGCTTCCCTAGACACCTTACAAGACTATTCACAAGGGTATTCTGACAAGCAATCTGTGGACAGTTTGCTGCAAACGTTGGTGAAAGAGGTGGTGTTAACAGGAGGGTGTGCTGGGGAGTTGGTGCTCGACAAGTACCGTCTTCCAGACCGCATTGTGCCGGTGAACGTAGACAAGCTTGAGTGGGTGGTGAAGAAGGATAAGCGCAAGTACCCGGAGCAGGTTAGTTCTGGGGGCTCAAACGTGCCGTTAGATATTCCCACATTTTGGGTTGAGAGTCTTCACTTAGACGCTTCGGAGTTTCAACCACACTCTATGTTGGAAAGCGCACTGCCGGATGTTTACCGCTTCCTGGATTTCATCGAAGATATGGGAGTTGTGTTAAAGAGGACTGGACATTCCCGAGTGACGGCTAGCATTGACTTGGAGAAAGCGATTGCAGCGGCGCCGGCTGGAACTCAGGCCGACACCGAAAAACTAGCCACGTACCTCACACAACTTCAGGCAGACACCTCCAAAGTTTTAGAAGACGCGACGCCGGAGGAAGCGTTTGTGGCGTTTGATAATGTTACTTTCAATATGTTAAGTGCTAAGGGGGAGAGCGCAAGCTACACAGATCTTCTAGAGACACTTAGCGGAGTGGTGGCGAGCGCCTTAAAGAGCATGCCCTCTGTACTTGGTCTTCGCATAGGTAAAGGTTCACAGAGTTTGTCTAATACTGAGAGTATGCTGTATTTGAAGAGCGTGGAGACGATACGCCAACCAGTTGAAGCCCTCATGTCTCGCGCCTTAACCTTGGGCGCCAGGCTGCAAGGCGAAGATATTTACATAAAATTCAGGTTTGATCCGATTGATTTACGTCCCACTAACGAGTTGGAGGCGCACAAGTCGGTCAAACAATCTCGTATCCTTAACCAACTTTCTCTCGGCTTTATCACAGATGACGAAGCAGCAATGTTATTGGGAACCAGCTTTAGAGACTCTTCGCTACCACCGTTAAGTGGTACTATGTTTTTACACATGGAGGATGAGGCTGTCTCCTCTGACCAGATTTCAAATAAACAAGGCGGGCAAGAGGCGGCACTAGCCCCTGATTCGCCTGATAAGACTCCTGGTAATCAGGAAAAGGAATAGCGTATGCCACAACTATGGGCCGGTTCAGACCAGTCGTTAGAAGACTGGGAAAAAGATTTAGAAGCCATCGGCAATATGACAGACGAAGAAACTGCCACTATGATGAAGGCTTTTTCTGACGAGTATGAGGACGAGGAGGAGGAGTTTCACTCCCCCCTCCTTAGTCGCGCCTCAGTAGATGGTAAAGAGATAGGCGTTATTACTGTGCAAGGCCCTTTGGTTCAAGGTAACAGTTTCTGGGCGTTAATGTTCGGAGCTACGCCTTATGGTTTGCTACAGCAAGCGGTTATGGAAGCCTCCGTGGACGATTCGCTGAATGCCGCTATGCTGCATGTGTCGAGCCCCGGCGGAGACGTTAATGGACTGAACGATGTTGTACAGACTCTGGACCAGTTTAAAGCGGTAAAGCCTCTACATACGTTTGTAGCGGGTAACATGCACAGCGCGGCAGTATGGTTGGGTGTGCAAGGCAGTCAGGTCAGCGCCTCGGATATGTCTAACGTAGGTTCTATAGGTGTGATTGCCAAGTTGGTTAATGTTACCAAAAAGCTTGAGAAAGAAGGCGTTTCGGTAAAGGTAATGCGGTCCGGCGATAAGAAGGCACGCATCAACCCCTTGGAAACCCCGAGAGATGTTGACCTTGCAGACCTCCAGACCGAAATGGATTATGTTCACGGCAAATTTATTAACGCCGTCGCGGAAGGTCGGGGGCAATCTCCCGAGTTGGTCAGAGCCAGGATTGGCGATGGTAGTACAATGTTCGCGGAAGAAGCGGTACAGATAGGCCTTATTGATGAGGTCAGTTCTTTTGACGATGCTTTGATTTACTTGGCATCGTCTTTAGGTTCAGAGGAAGCACCTTCTTCTGGGCGTGGTGTTGGGGGGATGTTTGTTGCAGACGAAACCCCGGCGTTAAATGCAAGTAAAACAATGGAGGGCGATATGCCTAAAGGTATATTCAAAAAAACCCCCGCTAAGGAGATCATCACGCCTGAAGCTCAAGCAGCTATTATAGAAGGTGCGGAGGTCTCCGACGTGATTGGGGGAGGTGAAGAGGTACAGGCCGAGGTTGTTGCGCCTGTTGTTGAAGCCAACGGGGAAGGTTCGGAGGTATCTGAAGCAGAACCAACAGTACCAGGAGAAGGGGTTGAAGACCAAGAACCTGTTACAGGGAGTACACAGTTAATAGACAAACTTCTCTCTATGACCACTGATTTGGGACTGGCCAACTCTAAAGTTTCTGAGCTTGAAGACAAACTGTCTGCACAGGAAGCTACGCAGGAGAAGCTTTTAGGTGTCGTGAAGGAGGCCATTAACCGGATGAATGTGGCCCTTAGTGCAAGCCCGCAAGAATTCTCCGCTTGCTCTGCTGAGAACCTTTTAACGATGTATGAGCAAAACCAGACAAGGCTGCGTGAGCGGTACCCTGTTGGTCAACAGGTGGAGTCTGAAGACCTTTCTGTAGAGCTGATCGGAGCTTCAGATAACTTCAATGACACCGTAGTGGGTTTGGTTTCTCGTAAAAAGTAACTTTTAATTTAATCTTTAACTTAGGAAGGACAGAAATATGGCTTCTTTTTCTTTTACTCAAAATGTTGGGGAACAACAGTACGCATCAGGTGCTCTGGGAGCAGACGCCAGCAATAAATTGACTACTAATGATATTGGCAAGGCTGTTAAATACGGCGCCGCTGATAACTTCGTGTTGTGCGCTAAAGGTGACGAGATCGACGGTATCCTGGAAACAGTTGTAGACCACACTGTTAATGACGGGTTTGCTTTTGGTTCCGTTCAGATGGGCGGTCGCGTTACTACTGCTGTTGTCGATGCAGCAGAAGTAGGTACTGCTGCGGTAGGTACTCGTGTTGCCGCCGGCACTCAGACTGCTATCAATACTGCTGGCGGTTTGGTGGTGGAGATTTTAGCGGGCGCCGACTGGAAAGTAATCAAGGTTGTTTCAGGTACCGGCGTAGCTGGTGACACTGTAATGATTGAGCGTATTTAACCACTCCAGATACTTGGACTCATTTTTAGATAATCAGGATGACATCATGCCAGAAGAAAATTCAGTAAGTTTTGAAGACTGCCAAGGCAACAACCAAGAGGTTAAGCTGGACGTAAGTTTATACAAAAAGGCCGCCGACGCAGGCGTTTCTTTATCTCAGTACATTAACCGTAATTTTAAAACAAACCACCCTACTGCCTCTACCTTCGACCAGATGGCGTCCAGTGCTGGTTTGTTTTTGAGTAGCAGTAACAACTACGGCATCAACCCGCCTACAATGGCGGATGTGATGAGCGGCAATGCAGTGCTAAACGCTGGGGCTATCACCCGTGACGGTGGCGCTAGTATTGGCACCCCAGCCTCACGTATCCTCTACCCAGAGGTGGTGCTTCAGTCTGTATTTTCTGAGCTAAACGAAAGTGACGACCCCTTTTTGAAAAGCTTGAACGATATGACTGCTATTACCTCTAACGTAACTTCCAGCCGTATTGAACAGCCGGTTATCAACGTGACTGGACCTAAGGATGTTTCGGATCAGCCTATCTCTCAACTGGCGCCACCCCCAAACATGGTTCAAATCACTACCAGCGATAAGAGCTACCGTATGCCTACTCGTGCTATCGGTCTGGAAATCTCAGATGAGGCACTACAGGCGTCAACTCTTGACCTGGTTTCCCTGGCCTTGACCGCCAACTCTCGACAGCAGGCGATTAACCGCGCTGAGCAAGACTTGTCTGGTTTAATCAGCGGGGATGTGGATTCCAACGTGGCAGCAGTGGTAGCAGCCAATGCCTCTACTTTGGACTCCGGTATTCCTGGTGTGAAGATGACTCAAAAGGCATATGTGAAGTTTCTGTATGAAAATTACAGAACACTTGGCATTGACTGGTTGGTCATGGACATTGATACAGCTCTTGAGTTGGAAAACCGTACCGGTAAGCCTGTTGTTACTGGGGATAACCCAACGTCTCCACGTATCGACACTATCTTCACTGTAGAGAACCTTACCCTACAACCCCCCAAAGTGTTGTTGGTAGATACTTCTGTAGTGGGCGCGGATACTGTTATAGGTATAGACTCTCGTTACGCTATCCGTAAGATTGTAAACGTTAGTGCCTCCTACGAAGCGATTGAGAACTACGTTCTTCGTCGTGCCAAAGGTATGCGTTTTGACCAGTCTTCTATGTTCACTAAAATCTATCCTGAAGCATTCAAGGGTTTGGTTATCGGTGCATAAGTAGGTCGGTAAGTTAGAATGTTTAGGCGGGGCTTAGGCCCCGCCTTTCCCTAATATAAGGAAAGTGAAATGTCAGAGCCCACAAAAAGAGGTAGAAGTAGAAAGGCCCCTACAGCACAAGCCGTAGCGGACAACAAGTCCGAAGAAGAGTTTTCGGCTTCTATACCCAAAGTAGTTAAAACAGATAAAGAAGCCAGTGGTAAGGTAAGATTGGTTGCAGTAACAAGACCTATTACAAATTTAGTAACAGGTGCAAGATACAGTTTGAACGTACCCAGCGAACCTATTTCCCTTGAAGACAATTTTTGGGAAAAGTCACAGTACGAAGCAGGTGTTTTAAAAGAGTTCTAACCAGGAGTTACCGTGGCCACACCAATCTTGTATACCACCGTAGAGGCCGTGCAGGCCGCGTTAGGTTTAGACGAAGCAGACTTACCTGCAAACATCTTGACCACGCAGACTCTTAAGACTCAGTTCATGCTGGACATGGATGAGTGGTACCCAGGGGACTATGTAGATGATTGGGATGCCAGTATTTACGACCCTGCGGAGGATGCGTTAGACCAAGACATCCTCTCTGCACCTTCTGCAGCGGATAAGACTGCTATGCAGTTGTCAATTTACAGTATGTGGTTTGCGGCCTACCGTGCCATAGAGACGCTTCTTGTTATCCCAGAGAAGGTGTCTAACGGAAAGGATGAGATGTCCAGGCCAAGGACGCTCGATTTGAAAGATATGAGGGATGTCGTTAAAGGTAATGTGGCGACCTATAAACGAATTATTAATGATGCGGCGGCGGTGACTTCTGTAGCTACGCCCCTCTCCCCGGTGAAGTCTACGTATTCAGGCTACAACCCTATAACAGGAGTGTAATGTGTTACTCACCAGAGCTGCTAAGAAGTTTGATACGAATACCTACGACGGGTACGACGGCACTAAATGGGTTCCTGAGGTTATCAAAGGTTCCTTGGAGTCGTTTGGTAGGGTAATTAACGAGAGAGAACACAGCTCCCTACGACGTAACCTTACCAGCTCTGAGCAGTTACCAAGGGAATACCCTCTCCTAAGGTCTGCCAACGGTGAGGTTTACCTACTAGTGTCGTCATCTGTCGATACCACTAGGGACATTTATTCCACCTACATTTACTTACTTCAAAAAGCCACACACACTGCCAATATTATCTCTTTTACCAAAACTGACTCAGCGTCAGGTATGGGAGGAGACATTTACGAAACTACTACCTATAGTGTGCCGTGTTACATACAGAGAACGTCATCCAACAATGCCGACGCAGGCTTGGACTTTGTGGTTTACACTAGGTTCAGGGCGTTGTTACCTAGTTACGTAACTCCCACGGAAGGAGGGGAGTTGGAGATAGAAGATAAGCGGTACACCATTAAAGAGGTGGATACCGAACTCAACATGAAACGCGCCTACCTCTTGGAGAAATAGTTTGCCTCAGTTTGCCTTGGCTTTTAAAAGCTCCATAGACAAGATGGTTAATGATTTGGCTGTATCTAAAGATCTAAAACTTGTGGATATGGACGATGTGACCGCAGTGACAGACCTCTTGAGTTCAAGTAAAGATGCGTTGGTGTGGGAGTTTTTGACCTTCGACGAGGCCCCTAAAGCACCTTTGTACTCTTTCGTATTTAGGGTAGGAGCGAGAACTACTAACGATGCTGCTAACTACAATATCTTAAGTCTCGTTGGGGACATAAAAGACATCTTCACTGTAGGAAAAAGTTATGATGTAATGGACTATTCAGGCGTTGTTGTAGGGCCTAAACAGGGGTTTATGTACGTCTCTGATGTAAGGGTTGAGCCTCAAGAGTACGATAAGCAGTCTGGAATCCGTACAGCTTCTGTGTATGGTAAAGCAGCCAGTGGCTAGGTCTAAGAGCTCCAAGGCTCAAAACATAACAATACGCTTGTCAGAGGAGTCTATTGTCAAAGCCCTGTTTGGGAAAAGTAAGAAAGGTGATACCTTGACAAACTCCTCTGACGGTAAGGTATTGAGCGCTAAGGTCTCTGACTATTACTGGACTAAGACTGTAGAACCTCTACTAGTAAAGGATTATCAGTCGTTTCGTAGAGTAGGGTTGAAGACACTGGTTAATGAAGCCAGAGATGGCGGGCGTTATGTAGATGACACACCGATACGAGGCTTAGGGGTTGTGCTACACAAGCCTTGGGACCCTCTTGAGGATAGATATTACAAGAGGAAGCAGTTTAAGAGCTTTAGGAGGTACACCGGGCAGACCAATAAGCTGCTTCAAGCCGCAGTAGATACCCAAGGAACCACCAAAGGCATTACCAGAAGCAAAAGAATAAGTAAGAAACCAAGAGTTAGAGGGACTAATGTTTCTTTAGTAGTGAACTACTCCTACAGATACTCTGCCCCTACAAGTAACGCCGCTTTGTCTGAGTTTCTTATGGGCAGGTACTTAGCTCCGGACTCAACAGGGTCTGCGCTACACTTGACAGGACCCTTAAAGAAGTTGGCATTTTTTGAGAATGGCACCAGGACCCATTCAAGGAGACAGGAACCGAGGCCCTTATTTGACCCTGTTAGTAGGGCTTACGGGTTTCGTAGACGGAATAAGTTGAAGAAGGCTTTCTAGTTTTGAAGGCTTGTTAACGAGTGCTATACTCCTATGGCGCATATAATTTGAAACGTTTCAAGAGGAAACAAACATGGCAACTTTAGGAAGTCCAGTTACTAATAAATACCCTATAGGTACTGCGGAACTGCGTTTAGGCGCTTTGAGTTCAGCAGGACAACTACTGCAAACACACTCCGTAGGAGTGGTTGATGAAGTTACTGTAACAGCCTCTCAAGAGTCTGTTAAGCTGCTTGGAGGGTTTCCGCAGAAGACTATCACCAGTGCTATCATTTCCCAAGAAAGCTCTGTTACAGGAACCTTGAGAGAAGGTTCGCGCCGTAACCTAAGCGTTATGCTGGGGGAAGGTATTCCAGCAGCGGCTGCCGACGTGGCATCCCTAGTGGTTTCTGACGAAGTTGTTGCAGCTACTACTGTTGATGTTACTACAGGAGAAGGCACTAGCTTTGCCACTGACGACTTGGTGGTTATCTATGAAGACGGCAAACCTGATACAGTACAACATTCCCGCGTAGTCAGTGTGGCTGTGGATACTTTGACAATTGCCCCCGGCCTAGCCGTTGCTGTTACCGGTACTACAGCTACTGTCCACATCTTTCACGCCAAAGCCATTGCCGTAGGCGGCATTACGCAGACCAACTATTTTTCTGCCAGCCTGATACAGGTAGATCAATCTACAGGCCGCCCAATAGGGTTTAATTTCTGGAAAACTTCTATAGCAGGCAGTATGGATTACGCCACTAACGCTACTGACTTTGCAAGTTTCGCGTTGGAGTTGGATGCTTTACAGCCTTCAGCGTCTGAGTACGGTGCTGGCCAAGATCTTGAACACTTGGCTGATATTATACCCAACCACCCAGTAGGTATGTACATAGGAGGTGGGGAGCAGTAGTACAAACCTAGCTATACACCCCAAACAAGGCTAAACTCTCAGGTATTTACTAGTGGAGTTTAGCCTTGTTTGAACCCTCTATATTTTTAAAGGAAACGGAACTACCGTTTCCTATCCCTCTTCTGGCTTTTGAAATCCTGTTCAAGGAGTTTGATAACCTACCTTCTGAAGAGGAGTCTCTTATTGCTGCCTGCTATCACAAATCCTTACTACTTGGCTGTGGTATAGAAGAAATTACTAACGAACATATAAAGTATTTCTCAGAAAGGGTACTCGCCCTTAAAGCTGAGTTTGAAAAACCGTCGGAGGGCGTTAATACTCAACCTGCCAGTAAAGGCTTTTACTCTGACTACATCAGTTACGTATCAGAGTTGGACACTAGCGTCAGTGCCCTTATCAGTACCGGGTTTGATTACCACAAAGCGAAGTACCTCTACACAGAAGTAGACCGAGGCATCGCCCTCGAAATTATTAAAGCGTCTCACACCCACACCTCCAGGCTTAGCAGAGTACAGTTGGAAGCCTGTGTTTACGGGTTTGGTGGAGAGATGTCAGGAGGGTCTAGCGAAAGCGCGAAGGTCCACGATATATCAACGGCGCAGGGAAAGGCGTCACTTAAAAGTATGGGGTTTTAGAAATGGCTAAGGAAGTTGTACAAGCTGAGATAGGTTTAGAACTTAACCCAAAGCTGACTAAAGTGTCTGCGAACAAGTTGCGTAAGACGATTAAAGACTCTATTACGCAACTCTCCAAAGTACCTACACCAGAGGTGCAGAAGGCTAGTGCCGAACTAGCTAAGACGTACCGTACAATATTAAACTCTGCGGACAAGGTACTAAAGCAAGAGACTGTTCAGAGAGGTAGGCGCAAAGGTGAGAAGGTGCAGAAGACGGACCTACTGCAAAGCCTTGTACCTTCTGGAGAGGACTTCCCTAAGGAGTTAAAGGGTTTTGCCAAGACCACTAGGAGTCAGTTTTTACAACTAGCGAATGTCTATAAAACGGCTGGCGAAGAGCTGAATAAGTCCGTCATAGCCAATGCCGACTCTATACAACGAGGTGAGTCCTTTTTAGATAGGTACGCTAAAGCTACGCCCAAAAAGAGAGTTAAGTTATTAGCCCAAAAAGGGGTGCAAGAGGACATAGCTAACTTTCAAGCGTTTACTAAGGAGGCTCTAAAGCGCCAAGGGGGGATAACTAAGTCTCTAGGTTCCAGAGAGATTTTAAGTGCTGACGATAAGACCTTCTTGGACACTTCCGTAGGAGGCATAGCGTTTACCGACGCCAAAGATAAGAGAAAACTACAAAAGCGACTACAAACTGCCGACGAGTTTGGCAGAGATGTCAGAGCGCAGAAGAAGCGGGAACTGGACCGTCAGAGAGGTATAGACCGAGAGACCGACCTCTACGCGCAGACCCGCAAAGCCAAAGCCCCCCTCAACACCGCCTTTGAAGAGCTGGACAAGATCACCTCACCTTCTGCTAAGCGCAGGGAGTTACGAAAGCCCGGTGCCCAAACCCGGATAGATACCGACCGCGCCAAAATAAAAGAAAGAATTGCGACAGTTACCGCTCTCAAGAAAAGTTATCAAGAGCTTGAGAAAGTTACTGGTAAGTCTTTCAGTAAGGAACTAACAGGACTTAGGGATCTCAACGTAGGGCTCGGACAGCAGGCCAGAGGTCTGCAGCAACTAGGTAGTGAGAAGACTAGACAAGCTAAGCTGGACACTCAGGTTAACGCTGCCACACTACGGCGGGATAAGGCTAATAAAGCACGACACAAGAACAGCATTGAGAGGCAGAAAGAGCTCAGAATTCAAACTGAGAAGACTGCCCAGACTTTATCTCGCCTTAGAGTTAATCAGGCCAAGGTGGCCGAGGCTGCATCTGGTGGACGTGCATTAGACCGGGCAGGTGGGGACTTTTACAAAGTAGCCCCAGAAAAGCAAGTGTCAGCTAACGCTTACCTGAGCCGACAGAAAGAGTTCTTGGAGGCGCAAAGACAGGTATTACTTTCTCAAAGAGGAGCTACTCCAGGTAGTGCGTTAAAACTTGAAGGCGTAGAGAAAGACCTAGTTAGAGTTAATACCCAGCTAGGTAAGTCTAAAGAACGTCTCAAGGCTGTTAGTGGTGGGATGACTAATTTCGGCAAGGTTTCGGAGTTTGCGGGCCGGACACTAAGGCAGTTCTTTCGTTATGCTATTGGGTATGGTGCTCTATACCAAGTGTTGGGCGCAGTGAAAGGACTAACGGGCGGGCTCGTAGGTCTGGATGCTAGCCTAAAGTCTATCCAAGCGGTGTCTCGTGCCACTGACAAGGATATGTCGAAGATCGAAGCTACCATTAAAAGCGTTGCAGTCACTACTAAGTTTGGTATCGATGAGATAGCGCAATCGGCACAGGTTTTGGCTCAGGCCGGGGTATCTCCGGAAGAGCAAGACACAGCACTTAAAGCTGTGGCGCAATTTGCCGCCGCCACCAACAGCACCCTACAAGTATCCGCTGACCTTATTAGTACCATGCGGAACGTTTATACAGACCTGTCTGACGGAAGTATTGCTGACCAACTCACCAAAGCGGTAAATATCTCTAAGCTGACAGCGGAGGATCTTAGCACTATCCTTAGTAGAGGTTTACAGGTCTCTAAGGCGTATAACATAAGCTCAGAGCAGTTTCTTTCTGCTGTAACGGTTCTTAGGAACGCCGGTATCAAAGCCTCCACAGTTTCCACTGGCCTAAGACAGACTGTACTGGAGTTGATGAGCCCAGACAAAAAGACTGTGGATGTTTTGGTTCAGCGCTACGCGGAGCTCGGGGAAAACCTCAGCTCAGAGCAGGTGCAGGACAAGTTTTTCCAGTTCAGGCAGTCAGAGAACCCTCTACAGTCAGTAATCGAAGAGTTTAAAAGGCTAGGTGCTTCTGGCTCTGCCTCCAAGCTTTTTTCTCGTGTCATCGACACCAGGGCTGAAAACGTTTTCAAAGTTCTTACTAAAAACGTAGACCAGTTAAATGACTCACTGGCCAGAATCGGAGATCCAGGCGCCTCGGCGGAAGGGTCTAAAACTCAGTTGGAGTCTTTGCGCGGTTCCGCGCAGAACTTAGGCGCCGTTATCACCGGTCTGGCGGATACGTTGTCCGGTACCTTGGTGGGATCCCTGGCCGAAGCCACCACCTATCTGACCGAGTTTTTAAAGAAAGTCGATGAAGGCTTAGAGAAGAGCAACGTAAAGGGCGGCGCATCAGGAGGCTTCATAGCGTCGCTGGCTGCCGGAGCTACTGCGGCGGTTAAGACCAGGGGAGGGTTCCTGAAGAAAGGCGCTGCGGCGCTAGGGGCTGCCGGAGTAACTTCCGCAGCTACTACAGGGGCGGAGGCTTCTGGTGGCAAGCTGGCCGGGGAAGTTGTTAACGCTATTATCGCACTAGGGTCCACTCTAGCGCTGTTTTTAGGTAAAGGTTTTGGGAAAGATGCAGGAGGGGTTAAAGGTATTACAGCCTCCACCACTAAGTTAGGTGGTTTGGTAGGGGTTTTTAAGGCCGGGTTCAGCCTGCACCCTCTTGGCAAGTTACTTTCAGTAGTTGTTACTGCAGCAACTTTAGTAACCTCTTTCAAAGACTACATCCCTGGCCTAAATAAACTTTTTGGCGAAGGTATAGAAGGGAAAATATCAGCGGCGCAGTCTCTTTTGGCTAAAAGCCAGTCAGAGTTGGCCGGCATAGAGGAAGCGTTAGAAGACTATGACCTAGACAAGGCGGAGTCTACAGAAGGTACTTTAAAAGGCCTGCAGGAAGTTATTGAGGGGTTTTCTGACAACATAAATGCGGTGTTGGGCGACCTGGTGGAAGGGCAGACTCAGGCTGCTAGGGATGAGTTGGTCAAGTCTTTATCTGGTTTGGAAGCAGGCTCTTTAGCAGCTAGAAATGTATTATCACAGCTAGGTCTGGGAACCGGGGAAGCAGACGCTAATAGGGCTGCTGAGTTGTCAGGCATTGCGACAACGAGGACAGGGGCAGATACGCAGGCCAAAGCGTTACGCGAGGAAGCGGTAAATTACGCGGTACGTAACCTAGGCGCCGAGGGCCTTTCTCCTGCGGACGCGGCCAAAGTAGAAGCTCTTTCGTCACGCCTCAGCGCATTAGGCGTGGATGCTTCTACTGAGGAAATTTTACAGACTTTAAGGGAAGTAGGAGCGGAAGTTGTAACTTCCCTAGAAAGGGACGCAGAGTCTACAAAAGGTGTTGTAGAAAGGCGCCAAGATACCGTCACTCGTCTTGAGTCTGCGGGCATCGATACCTTTGAAGAGCTCACCGCTTACATAGCTGCCGTTAAAGAGAGTGCTGCTGAAAAAGGCAACGTGGTAGAGATAGAGGAAGCTATCGCTACGTTGCAGCAGAGGGAAACAGGTATTAGGTCTAGAGGCGAAGGGTTCTTTGGGCAGTTTAGGCTACCATCCAGCGGGGTGCAGGATCTTTCAGACCTAACTTACGTGGCCCAACAACAACAAGCCCAAGAAGCTGCTTTAGAGATTGCTAAGGCGGCAGTAACCGAGGCCAACAAAGAGTTGCGGAAGACAGGAGATACTGGCATAGCCGAGTTCACTGAGCTAACCAGTGAAGGCGGCCAACTTTCTAGGTATTTAAAAAATCTTCAAGTGCCCGAGGAGTCAGCGAGATTTACTAAGGCCGACGAAGACGGAAGGATTCAACTTACTCGGGAGTTTAGAAAGTTCCTTGAAGATGTGCAGAAGGCTATAAAGAGTGACCAAGCCGCTAAAGCTCAAACAACAGCAGAGAAAAAAAGGAAAGTTGAAGGGTTTACATACATCCCTGAAGCGGACGTAGAGACGGAGATTAACCGCCTATCAAGGGATATTAAAAAAGCCAAAGAACAGGGCAAGTTCCCTTCCGTGCTGGAAGAAGGAGGACTACTTCAGCAGAAGCAGAAGTTACAGCGTGGGCAGGTTACCAGGGAAATTTCAGCCACTGAAGAGGTGAGAGGGTTTGCCAAGGATATAGGAGATACAAAGCGTAAGGACAAGTTTGACCGTAAGCTGGTTAAGTTACGAGACAAGCAAGGCGTCTTAGAAGGTACTCAGGAAGACGAGACTAGGAAAGAGTTGCAGGAGGTAGCTGAGAGGCTTTTAGAGATTCGTAAGAAGAACTTGGAACTAGTGAAGAAGGGCTTGGAGTTGGAGAAGCCAGAGGACTATGAAGAAGACGTACTAGTCCTTAACAACCTTCTTGCCGACAACACCAAAGAGCAGGCTCTTTTAAGTTCAGACACTACGGAAGCCCTTGAAGGCATGCTGGCCGAGTACGGTGCGATAGAAGGCTACGCCAAGATCCAGGCGGAACAGGCAGAGAAAGGTGCAGAGGCCCAGAAGTATAAAAACACTCAAGACGAACAGATAGCTGGCTACAACAGAAGGCTTTTAAAGCTTAAGGAAGATGAGGTAAAGGCTTCAGAACTTTCTGGGGAGCAGAAGTACCGACTGTCGTTAGGTGGGGCTTTAACGGAGGAGGAACAGAGATCTTCATTGGAGGGTCAACTAACCGCCGCAGAAGCTACTAAAGATGAGATACAGACCCAGCAAGGTCTGAAGCCTACAGACGTGGGGTTGCAGAAGGATTTGAGGGGTGCGAAGGACCAAGTAGAAAACTTACAGGTTCAGTTAGATAGTTTAGACCCCACCATACTGGACTTAGCCTACGCCAAGCTCACCGACGCACAAGATAAGTTGGTAGAGTGGAAGGACGTTATGACGCAGGGTTTGACAGACTCTATAGGGGCTTTGTCTGGTAGTTTGGTGGATATGGCTGCTACAGGTGACGAATCTTTCACTAAGATGAGGGATTCTGCCAGAAGGTTTTTTGCCGACCTCTCTAAACAGATCGCTAAAGCAGCTCTGCAGGAAGCTATACTGTCTGGGATAGGCTCTTTTGGTGGAAAGAACGGACCGGCATCCGGTCTGTTAGGCCTCTTCTCCAAGGCCAAAACCGGTGGAGTTGTCAGTAACGGAGACGTACAAACCAGTTTCAGCTCTGGGGGCATTATTAAGGGGCCAGGTACCGGGACTTCGGATTCTGTGCCTGGTGTTGTCATGGAAGGCGGTAGAGCTATCAGACCTATAGCAGTCTCTAACGGAGAGGCTATACTAAATGCCAAACTGGTAAAACAACTGGGCGCTGGCACTATTCACAGAGCAAACCAGCAAGCATTGAGAGGTTTCTCTTCTGGCGGTGTAGTGGGGATGAAAAGTTCCAACGGCATTAACGACATAGCTTCTAAAATTTCAGACTCTGTACAGCCTTCACAACAGCCTGGCCTAAGAGTCATTAACGCCTGGGACAGTGGAGTAATAAAAGACTACATGGATTCATCAGAGGGGGAGAGAGTTGTGATAAACTCTATCCAAAATAACCCTGATGTAGTTCGAGAATTGTTGGAGAAACGGTAAATGCCACACAAAGCTGGGACGTGTACAGGACACTATGAGCTTCTCGAAGTTATTCGTAGGCTTTCTATGGGGTACGGTGAACAGGGTACCATTACCGCCGACGGAGGAAATACAGGTAACGGGACTACCAGCCGTGTTGATTTGGATTCAGCAGGGTCTGGTGAACTGTGGACTGTTACGTGCTCTGATGACACTACAGCAGGAGAAGAGATTTGGTCTGTGGTTGGTTCGGTTAGTGGCACCGTTAGTACAAATTATATCACCGGTACAGAGTTTGACTATACAAAGGTGGCATTTAAACTGACCTCTGGAGGCACTAATTTTGCCGCCGGAGACAAGTTCTACATAGACTCAGGCGACTTCACTGGTACCGGCAACGGGACTTTAGGTAGCGTAGAGACTAAAGGCGGGAGCGTAACGGAAGCGTTTACCCTCACTGTTACTAGTGCTTCTGCAGGATCTGACACATGGTCCGTAGTAGGGTCAGTTACCGGTGCTCTCGCTTCGGCAACAACAGGCGTACCCTACACCAGCGCAGGTATAGATTTCCTCATAACTAACGGAGGTACCAACTTCTCTGTTAGTGACTCTTTTGTTATAGAGGTGCGCCAGTCAGATTTATCTGCAGCCAGCCAAGAGTGGATAGACATAGACTCTGACCTTGTATCGGACGATAGGCGTCTGGTCTTACAAGGACCTGGCCTAGACGGCACTAAAATTATTTTGGCGAGGTTCGACACGTCTCAAGATGTGTTAGGAGACTACTACAATATAGGAGTTAGGTACTACACAGCGTATACCAGCGACGCCATAAATACAGGAGAGTCTACGCAGAAGTGGTTCCCTGCCTATCAACTGCCTTTAGACTATTGGGTGGTAGTGAACGGGCAGAGGATCTTTGTCGGCGCAGCTATAGAAGGCACCTCTTTCATGTCTATGTACGTGGGGTTTTACAACAGCTACTCTACCCCTACCTCGTTTCCGTACCCTATAATAATGTCAGAAAT
>Ga0209345_10002178_pt1 | contig 22070 bp, 22 predicted proteins | sample Cruoilmetagenom7_FD_187294 | JGI IMG/M metagenome (GOLD analysis project Ga0209345, IMG submission 187294) | Oil polluted marine microbial communities from Coal Oil Point, Santa Barbara, California, USA - Sample 7 (SPAdes) (version 2) | ecosystem: Environmental > Aquatic > Marine > Oil seeps ... | reverse complement strand
GGCCCATTTCTTCAAGCAAGATGCGCGATGCCCAAGCGTCACCACCAATGTTGTAATCGCCCAAGATGGCGACGTCGTAATCGGTGGCTTCCCAAGTGTCGTCGTCGTCGCGTTTGTCCAACGCCCAGTCACGCACCGCGTCGTTGGCGATGTGGTGGCCCAGCGATTGGGAAACGCCGCGGAAACCTTCGCAACGCACAGGAACGATGGTCTTGCCGGATTCTTTATTCTGCGCTTTAGCAACTGCTTCAATGTCGTCACCGATCAGGCCGATGGGACATTCCGACTGGATGGTCGTACCTTTGTTGAGCGGGAACAGGGTTTCAACTTCCTGCAACAGCTTGGCGAGCTTTTTATCGCCGCCGAACACAATGTCTTTTTCCTGGAAATCGGAGGTAAAGTTCATCGTGCCGAAGGTGTTCACACCGGTGGTACCGACATAGTAGTTACGACGACCGGCGCGGGAATATTGACCGCAACCGACGGGGCCGTGGGAAATGTGGATCATGTCCTTGATCGGACCCCACACCACACCCTTGGAACCGGCGTAGGCGCAGCCGCGAATGGTCATCGCACCCGGGACCGACTTGCGGTTGGACTTGATGCATTTTTTAGACTGCTCGACGTCGTGATCGTTGACCGTCAGGTGAGCTTCGCGAATTTTTTGTGCTTTTTCGGGGTAGACCTCAAGAACCTCTTCGATCAGGCTCTGGGTTTCCTCGCGTGTCATATCCGTCATGACAGTTCTCCTCTCAGAGAGTTGGAAAGTGCCGGGGTGGCGGACCGCACCACACGGAGCGGTCCGCCGTCAGGCTTTACGCCGTAGCGGTAACGCCTTCTGAAGTCGCCGTTTGACCGACGATACTTTCGTCTTCTTCGTCCATGATGCCGAATTCCATCAACAGGTCTTCCAACTCGTCCATGGTGATCGGGGTCGGGATCACGAACTTTTCGTTGTCGATGATTTTCTGCGCCAGCTGACGATATTCGTTCGCTTGCTTGGCCGTCGGGTCATATTCGATAACGGTCATGCGGCGAATTTCAGCACGTTGCACAAGGTTGTCACGCGGCACGAAGTGGATCATCTGGGTGCCCAGCTTTCTGGCCAGTTCCATGATCAGTTCGTCTTCACGATCGGTTTCACGAGAGTTGCAAATCAGACCTGCAAGACGCACGCTGCCGGAGTTCGCATACTTCACGATGCCCTTGGCGATGTTGTTAGCGGCATACATGGCCATCATTTCGCCGGAGCACACGATGTAGATTTCTTGCGCTTTGTTTTCGCGGATGGGCATGGCGAAGCCGCCACACACAACGTCGCCCAAAACGTCATAGAACACGAAGTCCAGATCTTCTTCGTATGCGCCTTCTTCTTCCAAGAAGTTGATGGCGGTGATCACACCGCGACCCGCGCAGCCAACCCCTGGCTCAGGTCCGCCGGATTCGACGCACGCAATGTCGCCGTAACCAACTTTGAGCACGTCTTCGAGTTCGAGGTCTTCGACCGAACCCGCATCGGCGGCCATCTGCATGATGGTGTTTTGCGCCTTGGAGTGCAGGATCAGGCGGGTTGAATCCGCTTTCGGATCGCAGCCCACGATCATCACTTTTTTGCCGAGTTCGGCAATCGCGGCGACGAGGTTCTGCGTGGTGGTGGACTTACCAATGCCCCCCTTGCCGTAGATGGCGGCTTGACGAAGTGCCATGATGGGATCTCCTTGAGTTTCTCTGTCACTGGCGCAATGGCGCGCCTAAATTTCATCCGTCACAGTCCATTGAGCAAAAGCTGTGCCAGCCGACAAAAACTTCTCTAATCTATTGATGTACAATCATTATTCTATTTTGTACGATGAGGAACGAACGCGACAAACGCGTGTGGGACTCGACAAAACCTTATTCATTGTATGGTTACTGACATGGCCGCGACACACCACCGACAACACCCCGATGCGACCCTGCCCAGCCATGCGCGCTTGCCCATCAACCGCTGCAATTTACCGCCGGTGATCTTGGGTGCCCTGACGTTTCAAAGCCATCCCCAGCCCCTTGAGATCGACGGCGTGAAGACCTTTCACGGCGACCTGTTCGCAAAGCTCAACCGCATCGAAAATGCCGCAGAACGCGCCCAAGTGTTCCAAGACTACATGGCGGTCACGTTTCGCCTAGATAGCCCCGAAGACGTTGGCGGCAAAAAAGGTCATGGCCGCACCAAAGCCGATTACCTGCGCCTGTTGCGCGGTTGGTTCTTCGACAGCGATGGGCGTGAAGGGGCTGTGTTGAAAAGCTGGGTGGAGTCGCGCTTCGGTTTATTGACCCGCTATCACAAGGGACCGATACAAGATCCAAGCGATGCCAAACTCGATGCCTTCTTTAAGGACCGCGCCGACGGGCTGCACAACACCAACGCCTTGGAAGCGCAAGCGGACTTGGTTTACACCTTTTGTCAAAGCGAGCTTCAACGCCAAAATCCTGAACGCACCCACCTCACCTTATATAGAGGCGTCAATCGCCTGGATGATTTTGACGTGCTTGATCACACGGAGCATCGCCACCCGGTGATGCTGTTCAACAATGTTAATTCGTTCACATCCGATCGCGACACCGCCGACGCGTTTGGCGATCACATCCTCACCGTCGAAGTGCCATTGAGCAAAATTGTGTTCTATTCCGGCTTGTTGCCGGGGCGCATGACGGGCGAATGCGAATACATCGTGCTGGGCGGTGTCTATGCGGTTGAAAGCACCACCTTTTAAGACAAATTGTCGCAAGGCCGACGACATCGTGTTGCAAACACCTCACGACAACCATGAATTTAGCGTTGATATTACTCATCTTTAAAACTGGTTCGCTTCTTGCAATCTCATGACAAAGACACATTGTCCCAGCAAGAGGTTCCCCATGAACACGACAGCAACACTGAAAACCATCATCGACGATATGGAACGCGGCGACGCCGTGCCGTACTTAGGCCCCGGCGTGTTGGCGACGTGTCACAGCATCGACGGCGATGCGCCGATGCCTGCCGACAGCGACAGCTTGATTTTGGCGATGAACAACGGTCGACCGATGGCGCCAAAGCTGATGTTTGAATTCCCCCGCGCCGCCATGAACCTGGAACTGAAAAAAGGCCGCAGTTTCATCAATCGGTTTTTGACGGAACTCTACGCCGGACAAAGCTGGACCCGCGCACCGCTGCACGACTGGCTTGCCAAGACCAAACCCGGATACGTCATCGACATCAATCGCGACACCCAGCTGCAAGACACCTACAGCGATACGCCCCACACCCTGATCCGCGGCATTTCGCGCATCGCCAAATCCTACCGATTTGAAATTCATACTTACGACGGCAGTGCATACACAGAGATCGCGCAAGAAGACGTCGATCCCTGCCTGCCGATGTTGTTCAAACCCACCGGCAGCCCGCTACCGACGCCGACGTATATTGCGTCCGACGCGGACTATGTCGATTACATCACCGAACTGATGGGCGGTTTTGCCATACCGGATTTCTTGAAGGCAAAGCGCAAAGGCCTGAAATACGTGTTGCTGGGCATGCGCTTGACCCGCGACACCGAACGCATGGTGTTGTCCGACATCACCTATGACGCGGGCGAACCCCGGGGATGGGCGTTGATCCCCGACGCCAGCGACAAAGAAAAACGCTTTTGCGCCAAGATCGGGTTGCAATGGGTTGATGCCGGTATCGATGATTTCATGGCTGCCAGCCCTGTGTTCGAGGCGGCGTCATGAACGAGCTCAGCCAACCGCTTTTCATCGAGCTCACAGAAAATGTCGCCCACCCTTTGCTGACCTGGTCCGATGAGCGCTTTGGCCTCGGCGTGCCGGTGATGGACGGCTATCACCACGAATTTCTGGCCATTCTGTCGGCACTCGCCACCATGCCCGACGGCGTATTCACCACATTGTTCACCGAACTGGTGCGCCACACCCATGAGCACTTTGCACAGGAAGAACAGCTCATGCACGCAACAGATTTTTCCGCCACGCACGAACATATTGCTGAACACAAACGGGTGTTGGGCGATCTGGAATCCCTATTGGACCGGGTCAAACGCGGACGCATGAAGATGGCGCGCGAATTCATCAAAAACGGTTTACCGGAATGGTTCGCCCTGCATCTTGCGACCATGGACAGCGCCTTGGCTGCGCATCTGAAGGTCGAGCTGAATATCGAATAAGCCTAAATACGTAAAGTGCTGCCCCTCACCAAAGGCGACAATGCCAACAGCTGAGTGGCTTGATCTTCGCAAGCTGCGCACACGTCTTTATCCAACCTATCCAGCCACCGCATCGGGATCGCCTCTTTGCCGTACAACGCCCCGGCGATAAATCCCAATATCGCCCCGGTGGTGTCCGCATCGCCGCCGCGATTGACCACATCGATCAATGCGGCCTCAAAACTGTCGGTGCGGCTGAATGCTTGGAACACCGCACGTAACGTGTCGGGCAGATAACCGCTGGGGTTTTGCTCGCGTTTTTTGGTGAAAATGAAAGCCTTGAACCATCGCTCCAACTCATGGGCGATGGCGATCATGTCGGCCAATGCGCACTCCGGTGAGATCAATGCGCGCTGCACCATATCCACCACCGCCATCATACCCGCATCCGCCAACGGCGCGTTATGAGTAATGTGGGCCTGGGTTTGGGCGGCCAAGGTGACGGTATCACGATCCGCGCCCAAGCACGCCAACGCCACCGGCAGCACCCGCATCACCGCGCCATTGCCCGCGTCGAAATCGTCAACCGGGCCTTGGGTGGTGCCGTGGGTGCGAAAGCGCACAATGCCCCGGCGCACGGTGTTGCCAATGTCCACCGGCTTGGTCTGCATCCAGTGATCGAACGCTTGGGCGATGCGCACCGCATCAACGCCGCTCCCCTCAATCAGTGCGCGGCCCAGCGCAAGGCTCATTTCGGTATCGTCGGTGACTTGGCCGGGTTTCAGTTTCAGCCAACCGCCGCCGATGATGTCGCGGTGCTCACCATACTGCGCGTGGATTTCACGCGGTGTCATGAACTCCACCGTTGCGCCCAGCGCATCCCCCACCGCCAGACCGAGATACGCGCCGACGGCACGTGACTTCAATCTGTCTAGGTTGTCATCGTCCATATCAGTCTTCGGGGCCAAAGCAGACATCGTATTCGGCGCATTCTTCACAAGACGGCGCGCGGCACACATAGATGCCTTCGGCGATACACAACTGTTTGTACAAAAACTTTTTCCATTTCATATCGCGGTCGTTGCGTGTGGCCAAGGTGGGGAAGTTGCGCATCATCAAGGCGCTGAGCTCGCCTCGATCGAACAGTCCCAAATCCTGCCACAGATGGTCCGACCCCAAACAGCCCGAGCACACGATGTTGGCCATATAAAGTTCCGACACATCGCGCCCCGCGCGGTGGCTGAGCAACAACCTGCGCAATTCATCCCATTCCAAAGAGCGAACCTTGGGCCGCTGCAACCTTGTGCGCACGCCGGTGGGAATTTTAACGCCAGGAAAATGACGCTGCATCAATTTGCGAAATTCAGCCGCCGACAAGCCCATCCAGCCGCCCAGCGCGCTTTGTCCGTGGCGCGCACTCAACGCCATCGCCGCAAATGCCGCGTCGTTGCCATGCCCCCGCGCGCGCGACAGCATCTTTTTGCGCGGGCGTTCTTTCAACAAGGATGTGCGTTTTGACAGCGCCATAGACCTACCTTGGTTTAACCGTGACCGCGCCAAGCACTTGCGCTTGACACGCCAAGCGATCCTTACGACTGGCGAGGTTTTCGCGCAACACACGTTCTTCCAGGACTGAGGGCTCGCTGAGGTTGCTCATACCATCGACAACCTCCATCATGCAGTTGCCGCAATCACATTCTCGACAGCCGTAAGTGATGGAAGATCCGACCTTTTCAGAGACTTCGATCACCCGCGTGCCCACCGGTACGGTGAGGGTCAGGTCGATGTCGGCGAACGTGATCTCACCCTTGGCCATGATCAGCGCGCCTGGATTTCGGCCATGGCCTGAGCCATTTTCAACGGTGGAATGCCGGTCAGGGATCCCGGCGGGTTGATCGCTTCGCCCGCTGCATCCACGATTGCACCTTCGATGGGGCAAATGCTGGCGCATTGCGGATCGGCAAAATCGCCGTCACACTCGGTGCATTTTTTGTTGTCGATCAAAAAGAACGCGTCACCCATAAATATCGCATCGGATGGGCACAGCGGTTCGCACGCATAACAGTTCACACAGCTTTCAATGATGCTCAATGACATGTTCGCACTCCTTAACCCGTCGCTTGGACGTTGAGGTCTTTAACGGCCCAACCTTGTTCGATCAGTTCACCGTACATACCGACGACCGCGTCTTCGATTTGGTCCATGGCGTATGCCCCGCTGGGGGTGATGCCTGCCGCCTCCAATTGCGACCACGGCTCGATCCCGACTTTCGCCGACAGAACGGCGGAACAATCGACCAAGGCCTCCAAGATCGCATCCAACACCGTGCCCTTATCATCGCCGCTGGGGCACACGTCGGGACCGACGCAATAGGCGTTTTCGACTTTGCGCGGACCGATGAAGCGCACGCCTTCGGGTGCGGCTTCGTACACTAGGTATTCCGTCGCATGACCGAAGTGTTCGTTGATCACGCCGCCGCCTTTGGTAGTGATGGCGATGCGTGCGGGCGGTGTGCCGAGCGGTGCGATCAGATCCGGCGTTTCGTTTTGCGCTTGTTCGGCGCGTAGCGAGTCGCGGTGCGCTTCGATACCGGCGTGGATGTTGGCGCGTTTTTCCATAGCCGCGTCATAATCGATATCCATCGCGTCGATTTTGTCCAAGGTGAATTCTTGGCCGCGATCCTCGCCCAACAGGCCCACCGCATCGGCACGGCACTGGCGACAGTGACGCATCATGTTCATGTCGCCTGCGCAGGAATCTTGTAGATCGGACAGCTCTTGCTTGTTGGGACCGCGCTGGCCCATCACGCCGTAAAAGGTTCCATGTTCGGCTTCCGCAATCAGCGGCATGACGTTGTGCAAGAACGCGCCCTTGGCCTTGACGATTTTGGAAACCTCTTTGAGGTGATCGTCGTTAACACCCGGGATCATCACCGAGTTCACTTTGACCAAGATGCCGCGTTCGATCAGCATTTCCAGGCCCTTTTGCTGGCGCTCGATTAGAATCTTTGCGCCCTTTGCACCCTTGATGCGGCGGTTATTCCAAAACACCCAAGGATAAATCTTCGCGCCGATTTCAGGGTCCACGCAGTTGATGGTAATGGTGACGTGATCGACCTTAAGGGCTTCGATCTCGTCAATGTGATCGGGCAACGCCAGACCATTGGTCGACAGACACAGCTTGATGTCCGGCGCTTTGGCGTAAATTTCGCGAAATGTTTCAAAGGTGCGTTCGGGATTGGCGAGCGGATCGCCCGGACCGGCGACACCTAAAACTGTCATCTGCGGAATCTCACTGGCCACGGCCAGAACTTTTTTCGCCGCTTGATCGGGGCTCAACAGTTCCGACACCACACCGGGTCGGCTTTCGTTGGCGCAGTCGTATTTGCGATTGCAGTAATGACATTGAATGTTACATGCAGGCGCGACGGCGACGTGCATGCGGGCGTAGAAATGGTGCGCCTCTTCGGAGTAACAGGGGTGATTGTGGACTTTTTCACGCACCGTGTCGGGCAGGTGGCCCATACCGTCTTCGCTGCTGCCACACGTGCCGGAGCTACATCCGCCAGCCGGGGCCGGTTCGTTATCTTGACCAAGGACCTTCAGTTCCATGTCTCACCCTTTTTTCAACAGGAAAGAAACCATCTGGGAACTGTTTTGCAAGGTCCATGCCGTTTTATAAAACATCCTAATGATTTGATATAATTGCGTAATATACAGATAACAGGCGGTGGACTTTGTGACAATCGCCATCGCAAAAGTGTTGCATCTGCGACAAAATAGAGCTTACACGGGTAGACTGACCGAAACGGTTGTGCCGGTGCCAACTTTGCTGTCGATGTTCAGTACACCACCGTGCAGTTCGACCAGCTTTTTGGTGATCGGCAAACCCAAGCCGGTGCCTTCGCCGACATGCTCAAGGCCGTGTTCGACCTGACCGTATTCACTGAGCACTTTGGGAATGTCTTGCGCAGCGATACCGACGCCGGTGTCCTTAACGCTGACTCCCAACAGCCCAGGTGCTTCATCCCAAATACGCACCGTGACTGTGCCGTTAGGCCGGGTGAATTTTATGGCATTGGACAGCAGGTTCAAAAAGACCTGCTTGATGCGCCGCGCGTCTCCGCGCATGACGGTATCGACATTTTCATCGACATCGTGCTTGAGCTCGACATGCGCTTCGGCCGCACGGTGACCGATCAAGTCCAGACATCCCATCATCACTTCGCTCACATCCACATCGACCATGCGCAAATCAACCGTGCCGGAATTAATTTTCGACAGATCCAACACATCGTTGATCAGATCCAAAAGGTGATCGCCTGAGCCTTTGATGATGTCGATGTATTCGGCGTATTCGACCGGCGTAACGGGGCCGTGCAGTTCGGCACGGATGGCATCGGCGAAACCGATGATGGCGTTTAAAGGCGTGCGCAGCTCATGCGACATGGAGGCCAAAAATTGGCTTTTCGCCTCGGTCGCCGATTGCGCTTCGTTCAAGGCTTGCTTGAGCGATATTTCCGCCAACCGACGTCGCTCAATTTCCAACAACAGCTCACTGGTGCGTTTTTGCACCCGTTGTTCCAGCTCTTGCGTGAATTTCGACACCTGGGCTTCCAGGCGTTTGCGCTCAGATACATTCTTCACGAAACCTTCGAAATACGCGGCACGACCGCCGGATGCCGGCACCACCCGCGCCGTTTCCGAAATCCAGATGACCGTGCCATCGCGGCGATACACTTGGCTTTCAAAGTTTTCAATCGCGCCCGTTTCAATCAGTTTTTGCGTGAACGCGTCACGGCACCCGTCTTCGACGTACAATTGATGAGAAATATCCGTCAGCACCTCAAGCATGTCATCGACGCACTTATAGCCGTACATATCCGCAAGGCTCGGATTGGCGCGGATGTAACGACCCTGGATTGTGCTTTGAAAAATGCCGATATTCGCATTTTCAAAGATATCGCGGAATGTGTCACAATCATCCGTCTTGATCGAAAACTTCTCGATCAACGCGGTGGTCATGTCCGTACTCTTGTTGATGGCGCAGGGGCGGTTCAAAGCTGGCTCCAACTCACTGTGATAAATGGAATTAAATTTGCCGCATTCTGATGTTTAAAGTTTGGACTCGATAAGCAATCTGGCGCGGCGTCATATTGAGCAGGCGCGCCGCTTTGGCTTGCACCCAGCCTGCTTCTTCCAGCGCCGCAATGACGCGTTCGCGTTCATCGAGTTCTGGGTCGTTGAAGTCGATGCTTGAAGTCGCAGGTCCCGGTGCAGCGGTGGTCGTTGTTGTGCTCGCTGGTGGCGCCATGGTGATTTTATCGGACAGACCCGACAACGCGATGACATCGCGATCGATGGAGCCGCTTTCGCTCATGATCGCTGCGCGCTCCAACATGTTTTCCAATTCGCGCACGTTTCCGGGCCAATTGTGGCGCAGCAGGACGCGCACCGCACTGTCTGTGATTTCCAGGTCGCGCCCTTGATGCTTGGCGATTTTGGTGATGAGAAAATGCGCCAGATCAGGAATGTCCTCACTGCGTTCACGCAACGGCGGCATGTTGATCGGCATCACGTTGAGGCGGTAGTACAAATCTTCGCGAAATGCCCCGTTTTCCACTTCCGCTTCCAAATCGCGGTTGGTGGCGGCAATGACGCGCACATCGACCTTGAGGGTATTGCTGCCACCGACGCGCTCAAACTCACCCTCTTGCAGCACTCGCAGCAACTTGGCTTGAAACGCCGCTGAAATTTCGCCGATTTCATCCAAGAACAACGTGCCGCCGTGAGCCATTTCAAAGCGGCCTTTACGCTGCGTATTGGCCCCGGTAAAGGCCCCCTTTTCATGGCCAAACAATTCCGATTCCAACAGATTGTCCGGCAATGCCGCGCAGTTAAGCTTAACCGACGGACCGTTCGCGCGCGGACTGTTGTAATGAATGGCGTTGGCGATCAGCTCTTTACCCGTGCCGGACTCGCCGCGGATCAAAACCGTGGTGTTCCACGCCGATACCAAGCGCACCTGATCGAACACCGTGCGCATGACTTGCGAACGCCCCACGATGTTCACAAAGCCATGCTCGTGTTTGACGACGCGCCGCAAGGTATCGCGTTCTTCCTTAAGCTCGCGTTTTTCGTTTTCCAACTGCACCCACAAGCGCACCGTTTGGGCGATCAGGTTGGCGATCATTTCCATAAACCACGCGCGCTCATCAAGATTTTCACTGCCCGTCGTCGGTTGCGCGGCGAGCACGCCCAACGGTGCATCGCCTGCGAAGATCGGCACGCCGATGAACGGCAAAGTAGGATCGTATGCGCCGCTGCGGCCTAGAAATTTGGGTTCTCTGGCAATGTTGGGCACCACCACGGCGACACATGTTTCCATGATCTCACCGACCACGCCTTCGCCCGGACGGTAGCTAATGGATCCGGTCGAGACCACGCCTTCTTTTTGCGCAATGCGCAGATTGAGGTTTCCGGTTTCTTCGTCAAGCAGACTAATCATGCCGTTTGCGAACCCGCCCACCTCGTGCAGCAACGTCAAAACCTGTTCAAGAGTTTCACGCAAGTTGAGCGAATGGCTGAGAATCTGGCTGACCTTGAACAGCACATCGATGTCCGCGCGGATCAAACCGCACTCGCACCGGTGGCAATCGTCGGGTCCGGTCACTGGCGCACTTTCGTTCACGGCTGGGACACTCCTTGCTGAAGCACCCGCGCACCATGCCCAAGGCTTGCGGCTGCGAAAACGACCTCGACCTTACCGCCCCCCGTCAGGGCGTTGGAAATTTCAATCGACCCGCCCTGATCCATGATAATTTGACGCGCCAGCGACAAGCCCATACCTGGTCGCGAGCGCGTTTTCTTCCAGTCCGTGAACAGTGGCTCGTACGCCTTGATCAAAATACTGTCGTCAAAGCCAGGGCCACTGTCGCGCATTTCCATCGACACATCCCCGCTTTCGGTCACACGCGTATTGATCAGCAAGCGGCGCTCATCGCCACGATCACGAACTGCAAGAATGGCATTATCGACCAGATATTTGACCAACGAGCGCAACGCATTTGTGCGTCCAGGAACATTAGGTAAAACGGATCCCGGGTTCCAATCGACGACGATGCCTTCCTTCAACAGAGCATCAATCGACACATCCAGCACTTCACGGATGATTTCGTTGATGTTGACCGGCCCGACAGGCTCGTCCCCACTGCTCGGCATCGCCGTACGCAAGCGTTCCAATGCCGCTTGGCCCGCGCTGATCACTTGGTTGATGGGCTCTTGCAGGCCATTTGCTGTGTTTCCCTGGCGCTCCAGCATCGAAGACGCCGCCCCCATGATGTTGAGCGGACCTTGCATTTGGAAAATTGCGCCGGAAATCACCTCACGCATGCCTTGAACCATTTGCTGTTCGGCCATCATCGCCCGTACCGCATTGGTGCGGGCTTGTTCGTAGCGTCGGCGTTGATGGGTTATGTCGCTGGCCACCAACAGCACCCCGCATGCGCCGTCATCGGTGAAGTAACCAGCCGCCGACATGTCTTGTTCTTCGACCTTGGTGGCAGAACAGGCGAACCAACGCGTGTCGTTGGCTTGGGTTTTGAGACTGACTTCGACGGCGGCGAAATCGAAACCCTTATCGCACAGGGCGCGGATGTCCTGGCCAAGGCTTTCCTTGAGGGCACCGATGAAATGTTCGGCTGGTTCAATACCAGCCAATTCGCGCTTCAACTCTTTGTACGCTGAATTGGAAAATGCCACCCGACCGGATACATCAACCAACACGATCACCACCGGCGCCGCTTCGATCACAGATGAAATCAAGGCATCTTGGTTTTTCACCTTACGTTCAAGCTGATTGAGGTCCGTGACGTCGCGATGCATGCCCATGTAGTGCAGCACATAGCCATCGTCGTCCAACACCGGAACCACCGTCAGCTCCGCTAGATACTTCGATTGATTTTTACGCCGGTTGACCAATCGGCCGTGCCAAACCTCACCGGATGTAATCGCCTTCCACAGCTCTTTGTAAACCTTCAAAGGCGTGGCTTTGTCGGACAAGATGGACTCGTTCTTGCCCGCAATTTCCTCTTGGCTGTAGCCGGTCAACTGCTCGAACGCCGGATTGACATATAGGATATTGGCGTGGACATCGGTGATTGAGATCGCCACCGGGACATGCTCCACGGCCTTGCGATATACCTCTGAAACGATCTGTATTTCGCCGTCCCCGCGCCCTGTTTGCACAGAAGGCGGTCGTTTAGCCTGTTTTATCTCGTTCATGTGCGATGTCATTTGCCGGTTACATCGCAAGGCCCGTGCCAAATGGACTAAGCCCCGGTTTCAGCACCGCAACGCCTTGTGTTTATGTCGTGTTTCTGACAACGGCGGTGCAAATTCTCAGCCTGTGTTCAAAACCCGACAGAATCTGCGATGCCTGTAAATTAGGCACATGCCAAAAAGCCGCACATTTCCTATGGTCATTTGATCACCACAAACCCGCACGGCGAACTTGGTACAGTTGATGCATTTACTGCTCATAAACACACGCCCCTATCCCCAAAACGGAGCCCCTGCACATGCAAGAACTGTTGCTGATTTTGGTTGGCACCGCCCTTGTAAACAATGTGGTTTTGGTGAAATTCCTTGGCCTGTGTCCCTTTATGGGGGTGTCCAATAAGGTCGACACCGCGCTGGGCATGGGACTGGCGACCACGTTCGTGCTGACATTGGCGTCGGTTTCGGGTTGGGCGCTGGAAACATATGTGTTGATACCGCTGCACATCGAATTTTTGCGTATTCTCAGCTTCATTTTGGTGATCGCCGCCGTGGTGCAATTGACGGAGATGATGATCAAAAAAACCTCGCCTGCTTTGTATCAAGTGTTGGGCATCTTTTTGCCGTTGATCACCACTAATTGCGCCGTTTTGGGTGTTGCTCTGTTGAACATTCAAGAACAACACGCCTTCTTGGAAAGTTTGCTTTACGGGTTTGGTTCAGCCCTTGGATTTACGTTGGTGATGGTTTTGTTTGCAGGGTTGCGTGAACGCTTGGCCCTGGCCGATGTGCCGAGCCCGTTCGTCGGCGCGCCGATCGCGTTTATCACCGCCGGATTGCTGTCGCTGGCCTTCATGGGCTTTGCGGGACTTGGATGATCGATTGGGTTGAGGAGATTTTTTGATGATCAGCGCCATCTTGTCACTTGCCCTTCTCGGCCTTGGCCTGGGCGTTATGTTGGGCTTTGCGGCTAAGTATTTAAAGGTCGAAGCCGGTGCCTTGGTTCAAGACATCGAACAAATGCTGCCCGGATCGCAATGCGGACAGTGCGGCTATCCCGGTTGCAGTCCCGCCGCCGAAGCGCTTGCGGGCGGCCAAGCCGCGATCACCATGTGCCCGCCGGGCGGCCGGGCGCTGGCCCAAGCGTTGGCCGATAAATTGGGCGTCAGCGCAGACTTGAGCGCGATGGAAGACCAAGCCCCGCAAGTGGCGTTCGTCAACGAACACTTGTGCATCGGCTGCACCAAGTGCTTCAAGCGCTGCCCCACCGATGCCTTGGTCGGCGCAAACCGGCAAATTCATGTGGTGATTAAGGACGCCTGTACAGGATGCGGCAAGTGCGTCGATGTTTGCCCCACCGAAAGCGTGCGCATGCGCGATGTTCCGGTGTCGTTGGAAACGTGGCATTGGCCCAAACCGGACCAGCTGTCATTGGCTTCGTAATGAGGAAACGAGTGGCGATATGAAACTGTTCCGTATCCGTGGCGGCGTACACCCCGAAGGGCGCAAACGTCTCAGCGAGGACAAGCCCATCGAGGATCTGCCTTTGCCCGAACTGCTGCACGTGCCCTTGCAGCAACACATCGGCGCGCCTGCGGTGGTCATCGTCAAAAAAGGCGACTTGGTGAAAAAAGGCCAAGTCATCGCCACCGCGCAAGGTCACATTTCCGCGCCTGTGCATGCGCCCAGCTCCGGCCAAATCGTAGGACTGGGTCGCTACACCGCGCCGCACCCGTCGGGATTGCCGGGACGCACGCTGACCATCCGCACCGACGGTAAAGACCAATGGGCCGCTCTGCCGCCGCCGCTGGATCCCTTCACCGCCAGCCCCGAAGAGATCGCCAAGCGGGTGTCGGATTCGGGCATCGTCGGCATGGGCGGTGCGACCTTTCCCTCTGCTGTGAAATTGAATTTGGGCGCGCGTTTCGATCTGCACACCTTGATCATCAATGGTGCGGAATGCGAACCGTACCTCACCTGCGATGATCGTTTGATGCGCGAACACTCCGCTGACGTCATTGCCGGTGTGCGCATTATGGCGCGCGCCTTAAAGGTCGAACGCGCCATCATCGCCATCGAAGCCAACAAGCCCGACGCCATCCGCCGCTTGCGTCACGCAGCACAAAACGACGATGTCGTCACCGTGGTCGAAGTCCCGACCCGCTACCCGATGGGATCGGAAAAGCATCTGACCCAAACGCTGCTGGGCAAAGAAACCCCGGCGCGCGGGCTCACCGCCGACATCGGCGTGGTGGTGCACAACGCCGCCACCGCGTTTGCCGTGTTCGAAGCCGTGACCTTGGGCAAACCGCTGGTGTCGCGCATCGTCACCGTCAGCGGCGAAGCCATCACCCGCCCCTGCAACCTGCGTGTGCCCATCGGCACACCGGTGGCGAAACTGATCGAACACGCTGGCGACGTAAAGGTGGAACCAGAACGTCTATTGCTGGGCGGGCCGATGATGGGCCAACCACTCAGCGATCTCAAAGTGCCGGTGGTCAAAGGCACCAACGGTGTTTTGGCGCTGGCGGGGCTGGAAGCGTCCGCCATGGCGCACCGCACCTCGTGCATTCGCTGCGCCAGTTGCGTCGATGCGTGCCCCTGCGGTTTGGTGCCCCTGGACATGGCCGCCGCAATCCGCAAGGAAGAGATGGAAATCGCCACCAAGAGCGGCCTGATGGACTGCGTCGGCTGCGGCTCATGTGCGTACGTGTGCCCGTCCAACATACCGCTGGTGCAGTATTTCAACTACGCCAAAGGCCGCATCACCTATTTGCAACGTGCTGAGCACAAGCAAAAAGAAACCAAGCGCCTTGCCGATTTGCGCAATGAACGCCTGGAACGTCTGGCCCAAGCGAAACGTGAAGCGATGGCCAAACGCAAAGCCGAACAAGCGCGCAAAAAGGCTGAAAAAGCCGCCCAAGAGCAACAACAAGAGATAGCCAGCGCATGAGCACTTCGCCCCCCCTGATCGGCGGCCCGTACCTCAAGCAAAGCCCCAGCGTCAGCCACATCATGTTGGTGGTGATGCTGGCGCTGACCCCGGCGACGCTATATGGCTTGTTTCAATTCGGCTGGCCCGCCGTGAATTTGTTCGCGGTCACCATCGTCTCTGCCATGGCTGCCGAAGCGGTATGGCTGAAAATGGCCGGGCAGCCCATCAAGCCTGCCCTCAGTGATGGCTCTGCTTTTTTGACCGGATGGCTGCTGGTATTAACCTTGCCACCGTGGGCACCGTGGTGGATTGGTGCACTGGGTTCCGTGATCGCCATTTGGCTGGGCAAGCAAGTGTTCGGCGGTCTGGGCCAAAACCTGTTCAACCCGGCCATGGTGGCGCGGGTGGTTTTGTTGATTTCGTTCCCGGTGCAGATGACCGCGTTCATCGCCCCTCATCCCCTCGCCGGTCCCGCCACGATCGATTTCATGGAAGGTATCGCCATCACCTTTGGCTATGGAACTGCCCATGTCGATACCTTGAGCAGCGCATCCGTCTTAGGCCATCTCAAGACCGAGATCGGGCGCGGCACGGCGTGGTCCGAAGCTTTCGCCGATACCTTCAACATGCGCGGTTTCGTGTTCGGCGCGGTGCCCGGCAGCCTGGGCGAAACGTCTGCGCCCTTGCTGCTGTTGGGCGGATTGCTGTTGTGGGGCGCGCGCATCATCACTTGGCATATTCCGCTGGCGATGCTCGGTTCCATCGCCGTTTTGGCGGCGCTATTCAATGCCATCGATCCGCTCATTTATCCCAGCGCCTTGGTTCATATCCTCTCGGGCGCGACGCTGTTGGGGGCTTTTTTCATCGCCACCGATCTGGTCACCAGTCCGGTGTCGCCGCTCGGCAAAGTCGTCTTCGGCGTGGGCTGCGGGGTCTTGGTGTACGTCATTCGCACCTGGGCCGGTTATCCCGAAGGCGTGGCATTTGCGGTCTTGATCATGAATGCCGCCACGCCTTTGATTGATCGTTACCTCAAGCCGCGCGTCTACGGACGCACCCGGCGTGGTCAACCTTTGGCGTATAAGGAGCCTTCCAAATGAGTGAGACTTTGAGCTCTCCGCCAAAGTTCGACAAAACTCCAATCCTATTGGCCGCAACACTTACGGTGTTCGCCACCGTGGCTGCGGCGTTGTTGGCGGTTGGTGATGCCAAGACCCGCCCGGAAATTGCGTTGCGTTTGGCCGAAGACCTTAACGCGATTTTGTCCCAAGTGGTGCCCGCCGAACTTCACGACAATGAGCTGAGCAAAGACACCTTGATCATTTCCGGTCCTGGCGACAGCCAGACCACCGTTTACCGCGCGCGCCTCAAAGACCGCATCATCGGCTTCGCTTATCCTGTCACCGCCGAAGGCGGCTACGCGGGACCGATCGAACTGGTCATGGGCGTCAGCGCCCAAGGCGAGGTGTTGGGCGTGCGGGTGCTGTCGCATACGGAGACCCCGGGCCTCGGCGATAAGATCGAGCTGCAAAAAAGCGATTGGATTCTCAGCTTCGACGGACTGTCGTTCGCCACCTTAGCGCCTGAAAAGTGGGGTGTTAAAAAAGACGGCGGGATCTTCGATCAATTCAGTGGCGCCACCATCACGCCGCGCATCGTCGTCGATACGGTCAAGCAAGGCTTGGCGTTTTTCCACGACCAAAAGGCAACCCTATTCGCGCCCCCCAAAAAAAGCGGAGACATAGCCGATGAGTGACACAACCGCCGCAGAAATCGCAGTGCAACGCACCGATTACAAAGCCATCACCATGGATGGGGTGTGGGACAACAACGTTGTGTTTTCTCAGCTTTTGGCGCTATGTCCGTTGCTCGCCGTCACCGGCACCGCCACCAACGGCCTTGGCATGGGCTTGGCGACGACGGCGGTGATGGTCGGGTCGGGCTTGTCGATTTCGATGCTGCGCACGTTCATTCCGCCTGATGTGCGCATCCCCGCCTTCGTCTTGGTGATCGCCACCTTGGTGACGCTGGTTGATATGGCCATGAACGCGTGGGTGCACGAACTGCACAAGGTTTTGGGCTTGTTCATCCCGCTGATCGTAACCAACTGCGCGATCTTGGGCCGCGCGGAAATTTTCGCATCGAAAAAGCCGGTTCTGCCGTCGGCCTACGACGGCCTGATGATGGGCGTCGGCTTCACCATCGCGCTGGTGGCATTGGGTGCGGTCCGCGAAGTGTTGGGCGCGGGCACGTTGTTCGCCGGGGCTTCAATCTTGCTTGGCGACCTGTTCAAGGCGATCGAAATGAACATCCCGGCTTATGACGGCATGTTGCTGTTCGCTCTGCCGCCCGGCGGGTTTATCGTTTTGGGCTTTATGTTGGCGGGCAAGCGCGTTCTAGATGAAAAGTTGACGCCGTGGCGCGACCGCCGCCGCGCCCAGCAGTCGGACGCCCCCGCGTGTCACACGGTTTGAGTTATTCAGAAGGACAAAATTATGATCGTCGGTGTAGCCTACGCCAAAGCCGCCCAGCAAGTGTGGACCAACATCGAAGTCCCAGACGGTGCCACCATACTAGACGCAATCAAACTGTCCGGAATTTTAGACAAGTTCCCCGACATCGACCTTGAAGCGCAAAAGGTCGGAATTTTCGGCAAAGTGAGCAAACTGGAAACGCCGCTCAACGATGGCGACCGGGTTGAAATCTACCGCCCCATCGTCGCCGATCCCGACACCGTGGAGAGACGCGATCAATAAGCATATGAACGACGCGCCCAACTTAGATGACTACGTTCGCCTGTTTGAAGTTTACGGCGAAGACATCAGTTCCGTGTACCTCAATCCCAACGACACCCGCTACGAATTCCTGTTCGAACAAGCCGCACGTCTGCTCGTCAAACCATCCCCTTTCAACGCAAGCCTACCCGCACCGTTTCGCATCGCCGCGCAAAACTACCTGCGCGGCGATGACAAAACCGTGCGCCATATGAGCCATCCAGAAAACCGTCACTTCATGCTCAGCGACCTGTACGATTTCATCATGCTGAAAAAAGCCCGGCAAGCACGGACAACACACCAAGGCAACCTCGACGAGTGATTTTCGAACGGGTTTACTGAAAGTTGCCCAACATTGCATAAGCTTGAAGCTGTCTGCTTACCCCACGCTTACCTGGGCATCTTTCACGCCCGTGATCTAGATAACAAAAATCCCCTAACTCATTGAGTTAGGGTATTTAATTTGGTTGCGGGGGGTAGATATGTTCAAGAACCTACATTGATCAAGTATGTTTAGTTGATGAAGTGTGCTTTAGTGTGAAACAAACACTTAATCATGGTTCGAAGCCCTTGTTAAAAGCAGAACTCACTTCCATCTCCACCTCAAAACCATCCTCAAACAGACTTTTGATTATCTCGCATGTCTGAAATGTGCCTCCTACAAAGGAATGCTGACGGTAAAAGTTGTGCCCTTTCCAGGTCTGCTTTTCAACGTCAACTCGCCGCCATGTTCTTGCACGATGTCGTAACTGATCCAAAGCCCTAACCCCGTGCCCTGGCCGACCCCTTTTGTGGTGAAGAAGGGGTCAAACACAGACAACTGCTGCTCGGCATCAATCCCGCAACCGTTGTCCGTGACTTTGATGAGGGCATCATCACCTTCGGTCTCAACTCTAACTTCAATGTGTGGGTCATCAATATTGGCGACCGCGTCAAACGCATTTTCAACCAAGTTTACGATCACTTGGTGGATACGCCCTTCATAACCGACCACTTCCAGGCTTTCAGGCAACTCAAGAGAAACCTCAACCGGGCGAGGCCCTCCGCGCTTGACCCAGCTGGCGCTGGTGCGCACGACCTTCGCCAGATCAAAGGCTTGGCTCTCCTGCGTGCCACTGAACGACAGGCGGCGCAGGTTTTTGACGATATCGCTCACGCGCGACACACCTTCCAAGGTGCCGTCCACCAGGGGGTCGAGGTCATCCAAGATCGCGTCGATGTTCAAATCCCGGCGCAAGCGTTTATGTTCTTCAGAACCATCATCACTTGCCGCGACGCTGTCGAAAAAATCCTTCAGATTGGTTTTGTATTTTTCCAGGCTGTGGATGTTGCCATTAATGAAGCTGATGGGGTTGTTGAGCTCGTGCGCGACGCCTGCCACCAAACGCCCCAAACTTGCCATCTTTTCCGACTGCACCAGACGCTGCTGAGCCTGCACTAAATCCGCATGTGCTTTGTTGAGCGCTTTGTACGCGCGGCGCAATTCACCCATCGGCCGCCCGATGATCACCACACCCACGGGACGGCCACGATGGTCGATGCGCACCGAGCCGTTCATCGACACTGGATCGGTGCCATCTTGGTCGTTTTTAGATTTCAAGCGCACTTCGCAATAATCCGCGTGCGCCATCGACTTGGGCGTGCACAGTTCGCTGATCATGCAAGATTCGGGGTTGAGCACCAAATCCCGAAGGTTCTGTCCCACCAATTCCTGGGCCTTAAATCCGGTAACTTCTTCAGTCGCCTTATTGACCTGCTCTACCCGTTGGTTCCGATCGCACACGATCAGCAATTCAGACATGGAACTGATAACGCTATCGACAAATTTATGGGTGTCTTCGAGTTCAGTATTTTTCTTTTCAAGATCGACGTCGTAGCGAATGAGGTCTGAGTAGACCTCCTCCATCTTACTGATCACTTCGATCCAAGCTGTTTCCTGCAGGCCGGTGAGACCAAGCTCGGCAATTTCGCCAACTGCGCTCATGGTGTCGGCTAGGTCTTCTTCGGGATTGGTGTTTTTCCCATCTGTCAGATGCGCCATGGAACGGCCTCTATTTCGGCTGAGTGAGATCGTAACGCTGTAGCTTACCACGCAAACCGACACGCGACAGGCCGACTTCTTCTGCCACCCGGGAAATGTTGCCGTTATGGCGGTCCAAGGCATCGGATAGAATTTGCCGCTCCATCAGTTCCACTTGGTCTCGCAGGGGAGCACCGGGAACCGGCTTCCACGACACGTTCAATTCCACCAAACGATCCATGATCTCTCGCGCGACGGAAGCATCACTCATCCGCGGCGACATCACACTAGCATCGGCCACGGAGTCTTCGGCCAGCGCGACCATACGCTGGATTTCATTTTGCATTTCACGCACGTTACCGGGCCAGGGGTAGCTTTGAAACACGTCCAGAACATCGTCCGATAGCTTCTTCACCGGGCTAGAGAATTCCTCGGCGACTCGTTCCAGCGTCTCGACCGCCAACATTGCAATGTCCATGGGGCGTTCTCGGAGGGGCGGCAGGAAAACCGGGAACACTGACAGACGATAATACAGGTCTTCGCGAAACCGCTTGGCGCGCATTTCATCTTCCAACACCCGATTGGTTGCCGCGATCACACGCACATCGACCTTGCGCGTGCGTTGCGATCCCAAAGGCCGAAATTCACCATCCTGTAAAACGCGCAGCAGCTTGACTTGAAAGGCCGGCGAGGTCTCCCCCACTTCATCCAAGAAGATCGTCCCGCCATCGGCTTGTTCAAACAGGCCGATGCGATCCTCATAGGCTCCTGTATACGCGCCCTTCTTGCAGCCGAACAGCTCACTTTCAAGAAGCTCATCCGGTAAAGCCCCACAGTTTTCAGCGACAAATGGTTTGTCTGCGCGTGCCGAATTGTAATGAATAGACCGTGCCAGAATTTCCTTACCTGTGCCACTTTCACCACAAATCAGCACGGAAATGTCTACTGCTGCACTTTTGGCCGCGAGATGTAAAACATCCGCCATGGGACTGGTCGGGGTGTGTAGGATGTTGGAAAAATCAAAGTGCTTCTTGAGCTTGGCCTTTGAAGACATAAGACTCCGTTTAAGTGACGGTGCGGATTTCTTGATCTCAAAACTGGCATTGGCGTTATCACGTTGCAATTGGAGCAACCCCAACGCGCCGTGAACAATTTCCAACAATTCCGATGGATCCCAGGGCTTGGTGATGTATTGGTATATGCCTGCATCGTTGAGGCCCGCGATGATGTCTTCAGAATCTGTATAGCCTGAGACGATCATACGGATCGGATCGGGCCAGCTTTCTCGTACCCGCTTGAGGAACTCAACACCGGCCATGCCGGGCATGCGCTGATCGCATAGAATTAGCTGCACCAATTCTGATTTTAGGATTTCTTCCGCCTCAAATGCATTGGAAGCGGTGAGCACATCGAACTCATCGATGAGCACACGGCGCAAGCTTTCTTGCGAGCGAACTTCGTCATCGACAACCAATATAACCGAACGCGGTTCCATCTTAGTCCTCCACTCTCAGCAGATCCGCGGCAGCTGTTCGCCCGCCAGCCAATCGACCATGCGGGTGCCGCCCAACCCTGTCTTCATGCGCACAAAACAGCGCGCGTCTTGCAACACCTCACCGACAATAGCGGCGTCTTTGCCTTTGGGGTGCGCCTGCATCGCGGCCAGCAATGCGTCGGCCTTCTCTGACGGGCAGATGGCGATCAACTTTCCTTCGTTGGCGACGTAAAGCGGATCGAGGCCCAGCAATTCACACGCGCTTTTGACTTCTGAACGCACCGGGATGGCGTCTTCGATCAGCTCCACCCCGACGCCCGACTGATGGGCGATTTCGTTGAGCGTCGCGGCCAATCCGCCACGGGTCGGATCGCGCAGCACGTGAATGT
>Ga0209345_10002177_pt1 | contig 22083 bp, 21 predicted proteins | sample Cruoilmetagenom7_FD_187294 | JGI IMG/M metagenome (GOLD analysis project Ga0209345, IMG submission 187294) | Oil polluted marine microbial communities from Coal Oil Point, Santa Barbara, California, USA - Sample 7 (SPAdes) (version 2) | ecosystem: Environmental > Aquatic > Marine > Oil seeps ... | reverse complement strand
TGGAGGCGGAAAAGGTTATAGCGGTGGAAAAGGTAGTGGAAAAGCTCGTGGTGATAGAAAAGGTCGTAGTAGTGGTACGAGTAAAAGAAAAAGCTACTAATTTTATATTTAAATATATCCCCACTAGTTTTACAAAATTTTTAAGAAGTTTCTTGATGGTAGTATAAAGTTCTTCTATTCTTAAGGAATAATTTCAAGATTTTATTACTAATAAGAGTTTGATATCCCAGAACCTATTAAATTATAAAGAATTATAATTAAAAATAAGGTTAAAAAAATTGCCAAAAGTTAAAGTTGGAGACATTAATATTTATTATGAAATATACGGGAAAGGATTTCCATTAGTAATGATTCGTGGACTTAGCAGTTCACTAGATAGCTGGTCACCATTTACCATTAAGAAATTATCTCAAACGTTTAAAGTAATTATTTTTGATAATCGAGGAGCAGGCAGAACTGAACCTGTGCTAGATGGAAAATATAGCGCCAAGATGATGGCAGACGATACGATAGGCTTAATGGATGCTATAGATGTCGAAAAAGCTTTTTTTGTAGGTTATTCTTTAGGGGGTTGCATTGCACAAGAAATCGTGCTGAATTATTCCCTTAGAGTGGAAAAATTAATACTCACTTCTTCATGGTGTGGACCACCTCATGGGATTGTTACTCCGGATCCTGATAAAAATCCGTTTCCGAAAATGTTACCTTTTATGAAAGCGGGAGATTTTGAAAAAATGGCACGCATACTGACAGAAGCTCTATTTCCTGAGGAATATAAAACTGCCAATCCAGATGTCATTGAAAAAGTGGTTAAAAATTACATGGCTCATCCACCAATACCTAAAGGATTTGAAGGTCAAGCTGCTTATGTTGAGTCGTTCAATACATACGATAGATTAATAGAAATTAAGATTCCAACGTTAATTTTGCATGGAACAGAAGATCTTATATTACCAGTTGAGAATGCTAAAATTCTAGCTGAAAGGATTCCTTTTTCAGAATTGTTCCTATTTGAGAATACTGGTCATGGTATGCTAACACAAGAAAAAGAACTATTTACCCAAAAAGTAATTAATTTTTTAATGAAGGAAAAAACATGAAATTTGGATTTGAAGCAATAGAGCACATCGCATTAATTAAATATGAAGCAAACCATCATTAAAAAAATTAAAATAAAAATTATAAGTATGAATTCTATTCATATTATAGGAAAATGGTAGAGAAAATAACTATAAAACTACCAGTTGACCTTCTTGAGTTAACTGGTCTCAGTTCCGAAGATTACGATGTAGCTAATGTATAAATATTCAATTTTACTTATTTATTAATAGAAAATAAAGATTTGTGTGGTTTTTTAGAAAAAGAAAAGATGAAGGAATCAACAGAGACAAATCTACAAGAGATCAAAAATCTTTTTATATCAGTGAAAGCTACTAAGGAAAGGAGGCTTGAAAAGCTACTGGATAAAAGAATTAACCATATTCTTAATTTACCGGAAAATTGGGACGATACCGGAGCTGAAAAATTTAAAAAAGAGACTTTGGAACGCGTATCCAATCTTTTAAAAAAGATCCTTCAAGAGCTCTGGGATCAGATGGTTGATGTACCCTTTCCTTTAATCTCTCCAGTCCCTGATGGAAGCGTCGATATTAATTGGGAAACTGATAAATTTGAACTTCTTATTAATGTTCCAGCGAAAGATAATTTGCTTGTTAATTTATATGGTGAAAGAATGAGCCATCCGGAAGATGAGGTTGAGGTTCGTATTAACTACGACATGGCAGCCCAATATGTAATTCCTTGGTTAATTAAGGTAATCTCATAATGTGGCCAGAAGAACCCGAAGAGAATTTTCTTAACTTGCATTTCTTATATCGTGCAGTTCATTGAGGATTATGGCAAAATTGGGAATCCGCTGATCGAATTGATCCTATTTTCTTTTATAGTAAGAATGCTGAAGAAGGGTTATCTTTTGATTGGAGTAAGTATTCTTCTCCACAAGATACATTAGAACGTCGAAAGGGAAACTCTTTAAAGGAAAATGGAATAATCCAATTAAACCTTGGTAAATTAAGAACAGATATCAATCAATTTAATTTACCAATCACCATTGAACATGCCCCTCTCCCAGAAAATCAATCACACACACTTTTGCTTGGGATAACAAAATCTAATACAGCTAAAATTAGGAGGAAATTATCTAAAATTGCTGAATGGGCTGAAGGTATGAGACCTAAAATTTAATTGACTTAATAAAAATTGAACCATTTTCTCCTAGTTTTTTCCATAACTTCTTCATGAGGATTAGTTTTTCCTTCTTTTATTTGTTCCTCAACTCTTAAGAGCTTTTGTTTTACAAATAGATGATATTGAATATCTTCCAATGTTGCATCATCAGGTAACTTTTGTATAAGATTAATTATTTCTTCTTTGATAGGTTTTAAAGTCATATTTCACTATATTTTTAAATTTTTAAGCAATTCAATATTCTTATGGTTAAAGAGTCTTATATTTTTTACTTTTTGATAGAAATATATGCAGAGTGTAAGATCACTCTCTCCAAAGCGGCTGAGATGCTAATATTGAAAAATAAGCTACCATTTGATTAGATTCTTTAGATTTTAAAATATAGGTATTAGAAAGTTTTCTTTTTTGATATGCAATAGCTAAATTTTTTAATAAAAAATTGATATCATCATCACCACAATCGAATTCATCGATTTTATCAGATTCATCAATTATTTTTAATGATAAACCAGTCAAGGTTTTTAATCTCTTGCAAGGACTTCTAATGAAATAGAAAAATTGTTTTGTTTAAACTTTTCGTAGAATTCACTGGCTTTTTTGATATTAACTTTTGTACTGTCATCAAAATTCTCATTCTCCAAAATTTCTTTTAACCTTTGTATGTCCTCATCAGATTTTATTATATCAATTCTTAGTAGTTATCGATGGATGAAATTGACTTTACCATTCTTAAAAAACTAATGGAAAACTCTCGCGTAACACGACTAGGACTTTTAAATTGGGGATTATCGTACTTACCTGAATCAATAGGGGATTTAAATCATTTAAAGGAAATCTTTCTGTCTTCAAATGATCTCACAACATTACCAGCTTCTTTTTTTAATTTAGCTTCCTTAGAAACATTAAATTTAACTTCTAATCAATTTGAATCCATCCCAAAATCCATAGACAAGCTTTATTCACTTAAAAATTTAGACTTTAATTGTAATCAATTAAATAAACTTACATGGTCTATCGGGAACCTCCATGCGTTAGAAGAGATAGAGTTAAATGATAATAATTTAACAACTCTACCAGGCTCTTTAGAAAACTTGAAATCACTGCGTTATCTTACAATTAGTCAAAATAATTTAGAGAATCTTCCAGAATCAATTGGTTCACTTTCAAGCCTTCAGAATTTATTCTTGAGCATGAATAGTTTAGTTAATCTCCCCGCTTCTATAGGTATTTTAAAATCCTTAATAAGGTTGTTTCTCGAACAAAATAATTTAGAATATCTCACAAATGAAATTGGAAATTTGAGTTCCCTTGAGACACTAAATTTATCTTATAATCAATTGAATTCTCTTCCAAATTCAATGGGATTATTAGGAGCACTTACAACTCTTTCGTTATCTCACAATAAGATATCTAAAGTTCCTAAAGCTTTAAATGAATTGACATCTTGGATTTCAGATGCTTTTAAGCCTTCTAATAAATCTTTATCAGAGATATCTCTATGGGACAATCCTCTAGATTCTGAAAGCATCTCAATGTTGAAAGAACTTAAAAATAAGGGAATCATTCTCAAATTTATTTCTTAAATTGTAGTAGTGTTTTAACGACTGCAAAATATATATCAAGGTTATTCCCCTATTTTAATAGGTTCTTAACACCCTTTAGTGTTTCTTCTGCTTCAAATAGACTTATTTTATCGCCTGTTCCCTCCAAGATTTTAATGGCTTCTCTTAAATTTGTAATTGCCTTACCAATATCATTCATAACTGCATAGGTTTTACCTAATTCAATCAAAATTTTTCCCATCTTGATTCGATCACTGAGTTTTTGAACTATTTGATATGCATTTCTATAATTTTCAAGTGCTTCAGGGAATTTTTTTTGATTTTTATAAGTATCTCCGATATTAGTCAATCTCATCACGCGTCCTGCCAAATTTCCCGATTTCATGTCATATTTTAGTGCTTCCTTTAATTTTTCAACTGCTTTTTTATAATTTTCTTGTTTAAGATAAACCAAACCCGTATTATTAAGGCGGGCGGCCATTCCGTGATAATCCCCTCGTCCTTGAGCAATCTTAAAAGCATCTTCAAATGATCTCATTGCTTCCTCATAATTTCCCTTTTCAAAATGAATTAATCCGATATTATTAATCCTGATTCCTTGAAGCTGTTGGTTCCCCATCATTTTATTAATTTCCAGTGCTTTTTCAAAAAAAGACAAGGCTTCATCAAATTCTCTATTGTTATAATGATATACACCCATAAGATTTTGAAATTCTGCTTCCATTTTCTTTGATTTAGTCTCTTGGGCAATTATTAATCCTTTTTGAGAACACCGGTAAAAATCATCATTAAATCCTAAATCCAAATAAATATCAGCAGTGCATTTCCATTTAAGAACTTCGGGAACATCAGGAAATTTTTCATTAATCCAATCCTTGAAGTAAGGAACTTTATAGGATTTAAATTTATCTATCTTCGGTAATTCTTCTTTATCAAAAAGTAATACCCACAATTTTTCTTCAATAAATCTACTGGTATTGGCTTTTATCATTATAACTTGGGCTTCCGTATTAGAACAAATTTCAGCAAGAAGCTTTTCCGTTCGAGATAATCCCTTTGGAATAACAAAAGCAGCTTTAGGATCAAATTCATAGATTTCAATGCTATCTTTCGAATGATGATCAATCCATATTACTCTCTCTATGTCAAATAAGGTCCTTAGCACAGGTGCGATATCAAAGTCATCACTCCCTGAGTATCCCATTATAATTAATGTTTTATTTTTGCTTATCTCTACTAGTGATTTTTTCTTGGCGGGTTCTAAGGATAGGACTACATCTCCTTTACCAAATGCGCTAATAGTTGTTACTAAGGAATCCGTGGTTTTAATATTTGTAATAATATTCCTCTTCGCACCATGAAGTTTATAGACCGGAAATTTGCCTTCAGAAAAAGATTCATCTGGATTTTGATTATGTTCAAAGTCATAAGTAGTTATAACAGGTGTAATTTGTGATTTTTTATCGTCTGGAAGTATTTCTTGTAATGCATATTCAATCAGATAATCGAAATTAGTTGTATAAACAGCATTACCTTTCGTAATTGCTTGTGCTAAAAAAAAATGAATAAGATTTGGTTCCGTTCCAAATTCAAAATAATCCATAAATTCTAAACCATAATCGATATAGCGTTGGAGTAATTCAGCAATCATTTCATATCGAAGAGTTTTTAATGTCAATAAATTTTGTATTTCTTCTTTCGGACTGCAAAGTTCTAATAGATATTGAATAAATTGCGGTGCTGGGAGAAGATTTGCGGGAGGGTCAATCGATATACCCGCTCCAACCATAAAAATATGCTGAATCTCGGAAGAAATCAAGGTTTCAAGCGATCCTTCATATGGTTTAATAAGTTTTTTTTCACTCATAACTAATTGGACTAATATAATTTAATTAAATTAAAGAAGAAAAACTTGATTAAAAAATTAAGGTTATGGCTGCAACTTTTTAAAAGAAATTTTAAAAAAAACTTTAATGTCAAACAACATAAAAGTAGCTTCAAAAAGAGAAATGATAATGTTATGAAAAATTAGAATAGCATTATCTTTAAAAAATGATAATTACTAATTTGAAATAATCATTTGTAATTAATCGCAATTTGATTATGATAAAATATGGTACGCTAATGTTTTTAAATGATTTAAAATCGCATTTAAGCAATGTTGTACCTTAAAATTTATTGTATAAAGAAATTCTAACAGATGAGAATTTAAGTATAATTTTAGGTCAAGCTAAAGGTCATATCAAGAAGAAAAGAGATCAAGTTAGGAATAATTCCGATTATTTAATTCCATTAGAAGTATTAGAGATATATTCTGAGAATTTAATTCGTCGTTTTGGAGATTTAGCTCATCATGGACTTATTTTAGTAGAAAAATATTGTAGAATTAATGATGTACCTTTTGCAATCTATGGTGTTAGGAAATTTCATCCAAATTTAAAGATAGATTATTTTAAAATAATAAACACCAAAGAAAAAGCTTATTGGTTTGGTTGGTTATATGCAGAGGGTTGGCTGTCAAAACAGGGTAATTATATAATGTTTGGAGTAGAATTACATAAAAATGATATGGATGATTTACTAACCAAGTTTGCTAACATTATAAGTTTCAATTTAGAATATATAGATGACGAGATTAGAAGGGATGGCGAATTAACAGATTATGTAAAAATCAGGTTTGTTAGTAATTGTTTTGCTCAGAATTTAATCAACTATGGTTTCATAGTTGGAAAAGAGAAATCCAAGCAAATTGAATTGCCCTGTTTTGAGTCTAGAGCCCTTTATTTAGCATTTCTCTTAGGTTATTATGATGGAGATGGTAAAACAGGAACTACAGTAATAACGAGCGGCAGTTTAAAAATTATAAGTCAAATTAAAAAAAATTTTAATATTCCATTCAAAATTTGGCGTACGGATAGTGAATGGGGAGGAGTAGGTTATAATGTTTATTTAGGAATGGAGTTAATGCGTGAAATACTTACTAATTATAAAAATAGTTTACTTAGAAAAAGAACAAAATTAGAAAAGTGGGATTATTAAAAAAAATAAAAAATTTATTTAAGTTTTTCTTTCATTTCCATGAAGAAATCTAATGAATTTGGGTTTCTGAGTGCACCACGATTAGCCACTTCCATACCGTGAATGATTTTTGTCACAGCAATTTCAACTTTCTTATTACTGAAAGTATAAGGAATACCATCTGGGGGTACTTGAAATATTAGCTTTGGAACATGTCTTGGACTTGTTTTCTCACGTAGGGTCTGTCGTATTTTGGTTTTTAATTCGTCTGTCAATTCAAATCCTTCATTTAAAAGCACAAACATTACAATTCGGATATCTCCTTCATATTGTTGACCTATAACTAATGAATCGGCAATTTCAGGTAACTGTTCCACAACATTATAAATTTCTGCGGTTCCTATTCGTACTCCACTTGGTTTTAGTACAGCATCAGAACGACCCCAGAAAGAAATACCACCCGTGTCACTATGTATTACAATGTAGTCTCCATGCCGCCACACATTTTTACCTATGTCCTTATAATAATCAAAATAAGCGGCTTTATATTTGGTCATGTTCTCATCATCTCCCCAAAAGTGGGTTGGCATTGAAGGAGCAGGTGCTTCACATACGAGTTCGGCTTGCTCATCTTCTATTGGTTCTGCTTTACCACTATAAGATTCAACTTTCATAGCAAGCGCACGCCCTTGTAATTCACCAGAATACACGGGTAATATTGGTATAGCACCAGCAAAACAACCATTAATGTCTGTACCCCCACTGATTGAGTTGAAAAATAAATCTTGTTTGATATCTCGGTATACAAACTCAAATCCTTCAGGTGATAAAGTAGAAGCTGTTTGAGATATTTCTCGTAATGCACTTAGATCGTATTTTTCTCCAGGTTTAACTCCAAGTCCCATAAGATAATGAAGATATGCAGCACTTGTTCCGAATATAGATATTTTATGTTTTTCCATTAATTCGAAAAACCTTAATGGATCTGGATACAAGGGATTCCCATCATATAAGAATATTGTTGCGCCCGTAGCTATGGCACTGATAAGCCAGTTCCACATTTTGGCTGATATAAGGGAAACTTATACCATCATCCATGAGGGCGCCGTAATATAATTTATTACATCACTTCTCTTACAATCGGTAGATAAAATTAATTCCTTTAAATGATTAATTAATACCCCACCAGCACTTTGTACCATGCATTTAGGTTTTCCTGTTGTTCCAGATGAAAACATCACGTATAGAGGATGATCAAAAGGTAATTGTTCAAATTCAAGACCAGGATCTTCCTCTTTTGAAATAAAATCACCCCAATGTACTGCATTTGGAATGTGGCTTATTTCAGGTTTTCCATCAGTGATGTAAGTCGCCACTACTACTTTTTCTATCGAAGGAATAGCTTCAACTACAGTTTTAGCATTTTCAGTGATATTAAATTCTTTATCCCTATAATAATATCCATCAACTGTAAAGAGAACTTTTGGTTCAATTTGCCCGAATCTATCTATGACTGCGTTTGGTTGTAATTCTGCTCCACAAGAAGCCCATGTAGCTCCAATTGCAGTAGCCGCAAGCATAGCTATTGGTGTTTCAATAAGATTTGGGATGTAAGAAACTACTCTATCACCTACTTTAACTCCCATTTCTTTAAGAGATTTTGCCAAACGAGCTACAGTTTTGTTTAACTCGGCATACGTCATTTGATTGGTAACTTTAGTTTCTCCTTGAAATACAAAAGCCAATTGGTCATCTTTATACTTGAGCAAATTTTCCGCAAAATTCAATCTTGCTCCGGGAAACCATTTAGTTCCTGGAAAAACTTTTAAGTCCTCAACAACTTTATCATAAGGTTTGGATGCTACAATACCTCCAAAATCCCACATAGCCGCCCAGAAATCCTCAATCCTTTCTACGGACCATCTATATAGATCTTTACCTCCATTAATTTCTTGACCATATTTTTTATTTACATATCCGATAAACTTGGTTATCTCAGCATTTTTAATCCATTCAGCGGAGGGTTCCCATAGTTTTTTTTTTTTTGAAATGATTAACACCTCTTAATTTGATATCTTTCGACATGATTTTTAATTCGTTTATACTAATTGGTTATTGAATATTTCTATTACGATATTTTTTCTATTAAATCTTTCTGAATTGCAATATTTAAGTGCTTCTTGCAATTAAAATAGTAAAAAATTGTTGTTTTCATTTTCGTATTTAAGGGATTTTCAACGAAAAGATTCTATGAAATTTGGTATTTTAACGCACATTATAAATATACGCATGTTTTTCTTATTGTCTTCGAATTTATTAACAGATTTTATAATTCAAATTTAATTCTTACCCTTAAATACAAATAAATTACATCTATAAAATATTTTAATTTGGGGTGTTAAATATTTCAGAAATGAAGATATTAAAAGAAGGTACAGGAGAGATCTTCTGCAAAAATACACCTTCTGAAGTCAGAAAATGGACCAGAGAAAATAAATCGCGTGCTTTAATAGATAAACGTATGAACATTAAAGACGCCGTAAAAAAGTACGTTAAAGACGGTGATTATTTGGCTATTGGAGGATTTGGTCACATTAGAATCCCCATGGCTATAATATACGAAATCGTTAGACAACGAATTAAAGATTTATCCGTTGCGGGGCATACTGCTGTTCAAGATATTGATATGTTAATGGCCGGTGGTTGTGTATCTGCTGTTGATATTGCTTATGTTGTTGGGTTTGAACTTCGGGGGCTTTCAGGAGTTCAGAGACGGCTTTTTGAAAGTGGTCAAGTTAAAAAAACAGATTACACTAATGGAGCAATGTCTTATCGTATTCGAGCTGGTGCTCAAGGTGTACCATTTATTCCCGTTAAAGTGATGCTTGGAACTGATACGATGATGCATTCCCCTGGTAAAGTTGTTAAGTGCCCATTTACTGGAGAGAAGGTATTATTACTACCATCATTAAACCCGGATGTTTGCATAATTCACGCACATAGAGCAGATATGTACGGCAACGTTCAAATTGACGGACACATCGTTAAAGACGACTTACAAGCGAGAGCATCAAAGAGGGTTATAGTGATGTGTGAAGAATTAATTAGCGACGACATCATTAGGCAAGATCCAGGTAAGACCGTAATTCCTTTTTACATGGTAGATGCTGTTGTAGAGCAACCTTGGGGTTCACATCCCGGCAATATGCCGTATAAATACTATTTTGACCACAAATTTACTGAAGATTACTTAGCAGTAGGCAGGAACAAAGATCCGAAAGTATTAGAAAAATGGTTAGAAGATTGGGTATATAGTCTTGATAGTTTTGACGATTATTTAGTGAAGTTAGGACCTAGAAGACTCTATAATCTTAGAGATGCTGAATTTTTAAGAGAACCGGTGAGAGGAGATTAAAAAATGAACGCTGAAAATTATTCGTTAAGAGAATTAATGGCAGTTGTTGCAGCTAGGCAATTGCGGGATGGAAAAGCTGTAGCAGTGGGAACGGGGTTACCGCTAGTAGCTGCTATGTTTGCTCAGCTAACTCATGCTCCCAATTTAGTTATCTTTTTTGAAGCTGGTGGAATCGCACCACAATTACCCACGCTTCCAATATCCGTTGGAGATTCGCGAACCATCCATAAAGCTTTATGTACAACCACGTTAATCGATATCATGGATTCTATGCGTAGAGGTTTTATTGATTACGCCTTCTTAGGTGGAGCACAAATCGATGGATATGGTAATCTTAATTCCACTATGATTGGAGACGATTACGAAAAACCTAAAGTGCGATTTCCGGGTTCAGGAGGTGCAAACGATTTTGGTTCGCTCGCTTGGGAAACCCTTATAATAATGGATCGCCATAGTCCTCGAAGATTTATTGAAAAAGTAGATTTCATTACAACACCAGGTTTTTTATACGGTTCTGGAGCCCGAGAAGAAGAGGGTTTATCTGAAAATACTGGCCCTTCGCGCGTCATTACAGATTTATGCTTAATGGATTTTGAACCAGAATCAAAACGAATGAGGTTAATTGCAACTCACCCGAGAATTACGGTTGATGACGTAATAAAAGCTACTGGTTTTGAATTAATTATTGCAGATGATGTGGAAACTACTAAACCTCCAACTATAGAGGATTTAAGATTATTACACGAAGTAATTGACCCTAACGGTTTTGTCTTTAAAAAATAAATCTTTTTTATTTTTAATTTAAATCCACGGCCCCTTTCTTGCCACCTACGACTTGTGGACCTTTTTAACCTTCGGTCAAAATATTTTAATAGTAAATTTTAATTGAATTTTTTTCATTACTACCTTATATAACCTAAACTGAAATAATTTTAAGATAATGACAATTTTCGAGGAAACCTTAAAAGGCAATGTTACTAAAGAAATGCTCCATATAGCAGAGATCGAAAGAGTTGAAGTTAGGAAACTTATGAAAAAAATCTCAAAAGGAGAGGTGGTTATAATGAAGAGGGAAGGTTTTAAGCCTGTAGGTATAGGTTTCCCTTTGAGAACTAAGATTAACGTTAATTTTGGCACATCTTCTTCGGCTATAAACTTAAGTGAAGAATTTAAAAAAGTAGAAATTGCTCAGAAATATGGGGCTGATACTTTGTCTGATCTCTCGATGGGCGGTGATATTGACGCAATTAGAAAGAGGGTTTTAGAGATTTCGAGCGTTCCCATAACCACCGTTCCAATTTATCAAGCTATTATTGAAGCAAATTCTGTTTCAAATGTTTCAGAAGATTTAATTTTTAAAGTAATAGAAAAGCAAATAAAAGACGGAATAAGTTCCATCGTTATCCATACTGGTTTTAGCCTTGAAACATTGAATAAAATGAAAGGAAAACGAATAATGAAAATAGTTTCTAAAGGAGGTAGTTTAACGGCCTCTGTTATGAAATCTAACGAAGTTGAAAACCCGTTTAGAAAAAGTTTTGAATATATTATCGAATTGGTCAAAGAACACGATATAGTCTTAAATTTAGGCAATGCTATGAGAAGTGGATGTATTCACGATAAAGTGGACGAATTTCAACTCTCGGAAATAATAATTAATAATAAATTAGCAAAGAAGGCAAATAAGAAAGGCGTTCAAGTTATTTTAGAAAGTTTAGGGGGCCACATTAAAGCAAATGATATTATTAAATGGGTAAAAATACACAAAAAATTAACCAATAATCGGCCGTTATTTGTTTCAGGCCCACTTCCCATTGATACCGCTACAGGTCATGATCATATTGCTGCGGCAATCGGTGGAGCATTTGCTTCTGGTTTTGGTGCAGATTACATATGTGCGATCACACCAGCGGAGCACCTTTGCCTACCTTCTCTTGATGACATTAAAAATGGATTAATTGCTTGTAAAATTGCTGCCCATGTAGGTGACTCTATGAAATTTGGGTTGAACCATCTCTTTAACGACGATTTAAAATTATCGAAGAATCGATTTTTGAAAAAGTGGAAAAACCAGTTTGAATTTTGCATAGATCCAAACGAACCAAAAAAAAGACATTTAGAGAGCGAAGAGATTTGCACTATGTGTGGAAATCACTGTGCTTTATCTATTTCAAAAGAAATATTGTAAGTCATTTTATTCTTTTCTTGTAACTAACATATTCGCATACTTTTGCCAAAGCGTTAACGGGACGATCCCATAACTTAAAAAGTAGAGCTCCGTTCTTCCTTAGTCTTTTGGACCATGGACTTGTAAAACCCATTGGATTAATGTATAATATCGGAACAGAATACTTTTGACAGTTCTTCATGGTTGACTGGAGCAACTTTTCAGCTAAACCGTCCATATCTTCTTCTGATTGATGTTGGAATTCCGCGTATTTTGCAATTTTTTCGTTTTTAAGATAATCGGCCATTACATCTTGAAAACCAACTACACCATACTGGAAAATTGCATCAATTTCGCCAGATTTCATTAACATTTCTGGAAGTGTTATATAGAAATAGGGAAGATTCATATCGAAAGTGCAATCCACAGGGTTTTTAAAACTAGCTGTTGAAGGCAACATAGATTTTAATTCCTCTTGGAGCGATTCTGAAAGTTCTGGAACGATTAAACCGTGCTTTTCGGCGTTATTTGCAATCATAGCCCCTGGACCTCCCGAATTTGTTATAATTCCTATTCTATTACCCTTGGGTATAATCCCGTTTGACAATATTAAAGCTATATCTAAAAATTCTTGAACGTAATCAGTACTAATAATACCAGTTTCTTTAAATACGGCGTCATAGATTTTAGAATCACCCGCTAGTGATCCTGTATGGCTTTGTAAAGCACGATTCCCTCCCTGAGATCCCCCAACATAAATCGCGATGATTGGTTTATTAGAAGTAGTTTCCCTCGCTAATTCTAAGAATTCTTTCCCACGCTTTAATTCTTCGATGTATAGTCCGATTACTTCAGTTTCTTTATCGTCTTTATAGTATTGTAAGCAATCAACGAGATCAATATTAGCTTCGTTTCCAACCGATAAGGATTTACTTAAACCTAAGTCTGTATTATCGGGGTCAAACCATATGTGAGAGGATAGCGTTCCACTTTGGGAAGCAATTGAAAAATTTCCTTTTTTTAACCGTTCCCATATGGCAATATTAAACGCACTCCTTTTGTTACTAGGCTCGTACCAGTTGTTAAACAGGCCTAGGCAGTTTGGACCGATAAACCGTATCCCATAATTTTTAGCAATTTCGCTAATTTCTTCTGTAAGCGTGTTTTTACGGTCGCCAATTAATTCACGAAAGCCCCCAGATATCAGGATTATTTTATTCACACCTTTTTCTCCACACTCTCTAAAAATTTGAGGGACCATTTTAGAATTAAGTACAATAACAGCAAGATCAGGAACTTCAGGAACTTCGGAAAGCGTTTTATAAGCTTTGAAGCCCATAACATTATCTAATTTAAGATGGATTGGATAAACATTCCCGCTATACTCGGCTTTTATTAGGTTCATGATTTGAATTGCAGCCAATGAACCACCTTTATTATTAGCACCATAAAAAGCGACACTTTTAGGATTTAAAAATCCATGTAGGAAATGATCTCTGCTCATATATCTTCACTTATAAAAAATATTTGATTCTTTTAATATTTAAATATATAAATTTAATAGCTCCAGAATAATTATTTTCTTTAATATATCAATCAAAAAGAGTTGAATTTTTAAAAATGGTAAGGATATTAACCAAAGAAGATGTAGCTCAGCTGCTAAACATGTCAGACGCGTTAAAATACGTCGAAGAAGCTTATAAACAATTGACCTTAGGAAATGCCTTTGTTCCTCAACGAATTGCTATTACTAATCCCGCTCCAGGATTAACATTGATAATGCCGGGCATCATTGGAGGTGAAATGAGCGCTCTAGCAACTAAAATTGTTTCGGTATATAAACAAAACCCAGAAAAGTATAATATGCCGACTGTTTTAGCAAAGATTATGATTCAAGACATAAATACGGGAGATATTGTTGGAATTATGGACGGAAGCCTTATTACGGCAATGCGAACTGGGGCAGCAACCGGGGTCTCTGTAAAATATTTAGCGCGAAAAAATAGTACTACAATGGGTATTTATAGCGCAGGAATTCAAGCAAGAAAGCAAGTAGCGGGTGTTTATTACGGATTAAATCAAAAATTAGAAAAATGTAAAGTTTTTGATTTTAAAAAAGATGTTGCTGAGGCTTTTAAAATCGAAATCGAAAAAGAATTAGGAATTAAAGTTGAGATCGTTGATTCTGGAGACAAACTATTGTCTAATACGGACATCATAGTCGCAGCAACTACGAGCACGACTCCCTTATTTTCAGGAGATAAAGTACCTGAGGGTACACATATCTCATCTATTGGCGCTCATGCCGCTGATATTCGAGAATTAGATTCTACAACAATAAAGAGAGCTTCTTTACTTGTAGCGGGATTAAAAGAAGCTTGTTTAGCTGAAGCAGGTGATTATATAATCCCTATTAGTGAAGGGATTATTTCTGAAGATGACATAATTTCGATAGGAAATATTATAACCAGAAATGTATCGAGTCGAGCTTCTGAATCCGAGATAACTGTGTTTAAATCTGTAGGAATAAGCGCACAAGATGTAGCAGTTGGAAAATTAGTTTATGATCGAGCCTTAAAAGAAGGAATTGGGCAAGATATTGATTTTTAAAGCATTATTTAAATTTTTTATTTTTAACCTTTCTAAATTTTTATAAGAACTCGCATAAAATTGCGAATGGTAATGTGGAAACTCATTAAAATCATATAACAAATACATATAAGAATTTGAAAAAATTATTTAATGCAAATAAATTTATTTTATGAAATAAAAGTTAATTATATTAAAAAAGGTAAATTAGCAATGAGTGAAGAAAAGAAGGAAAACGTCTTAGATAAACTGAATACCGCATTTTTAGATTTTGTTGGCGGGGCTTTTGGAGAAAGTGGTAAAGATTTTATTGAAGATACTTCAAAGAAAATTAAAGAATTTTCAAGTGCTTCAATCAAGCAATTTATGGGATTCTCGGATACAGTTATTGATAACCTTAAACTCTCAGAAAACGATCAAGTAATGAAAATGCGAGATAGTGTTGAAGATCTATTGAAGCAAGTGGGATTATTGGAAGAAGACGAGGAAGATTTCTAATTAAAAATGTTGCATAATTAACATATTTCTACTATTTTCTATTTATTTTTATTTTCAAATATTAAATTAAAAATAAAAGCTCACAATTAAAAAATAAGACTAAATCGCTTTTTTATCCTTTAAGAACGACTTTATTTCTTCTTTTGTAGCGTTAAACAGTTCAGAGATTACTGTTAAAGATATATCCTCGTTCATTCCTAATTTTGTATAATCATCAAACAGTTTTACCCATGTTTCTTTTTGAGTGTACTTTTCTGGATGTTCTTTCTGGATGTGGCTCCAATAAGGATGTTCTAACTTAATGCCACAATAAGGACAGAACCGTGATTCATTTTTAGGCATAATTTTAACCACTTTCGAATAATGAAATAAAATTTATTTTGAATAATTTTAATAAAATACTATTTGCTTAAAAAATTATCAATTTTTAAAATAATAAATGGGAAAAAGCTTACAATTCCTACTAAAAAACAATTACTTCCTAAAAGAATGCTCCTCTCCTATAATGAAGGATATTTTCCATCCCACACAACTTTTCTATAATGATCTGGGTCTGTATCTCCTTCGGTACTAATAAGTAGAATTCTAGCTTCGCTAGATAGATTATTTTCTCTCTTAATTTAAAGTAATTTTTCCTTAACGAAAAACTAATATTTTCCCTCGATTTATACTTTGGATGTGGAGTTTGCGTTTCTAAATGTCCTGAAGAAGTTATTGTTTTAAGGAAAAAATCACAATAAGAGATTAATCCAAAAACTAATAATTAATATTGGGTAAAGCCTTTTTAAAAGTATGAAATCTGACTTTTCTTTTGAAATTAAAATCGTTTACGACGATATCTGCTCACAACCTGGATTTCTAACGGGATTTGGTTTTTCAGCCTTAATCTATAATAATTTCTCAAAAACCCACTTATTGTTTGATACAGGAAGTAAAGGGAATGTTTTAGTTCACAACATAAACAAATTCAATATTAAAGTTTCAGAAATAAAGAAAGTTATAATTTCTCATAACCACTACGACCATGCTGGAGGTTTAAAAGAAATTTATCAATTGAATCCCGATATTGAAATTTACGTGCCACTCCAAGATATAAAATCTTTTATGAGGGCTTACCCCGAAGCTCAGGTTCAAGGTATCTCTGAGACGATTGAGGTCGACAAGAATATTTTATCATCAGGTCAATTTGGAAGTAGATTCTTAAAGGAGCAATCTTTGTTTTTAAAAACAGAAAAAAATGATCTAATAATAATCTCAGGTTGCGCACATCCGGGTTTAGAAGCATTTATTATAAAGGGTCGAACGATATCGAATAAAATTAAAGCCGTTATAGGGGGATTCCATGGATTTCGGAATTTCTCTTTTCTAGAAGGAATTGAATTCGTAGGAGCTTGCCACTGTACGCAAAAAATTAGGGAAATAAAGGAAAGATTTCCTGAACAATTTAATGATATATGTGTTGGTAATAGTTATTTATTTTAATTCTTGTCGAATCTCTCCATTAGGAAGTAAATTATCGGGATGGAATTCCCCACTCTCTTCTTTCTGATATCTGATACATTTCTTATTTCCTATTAAACAGTAATCCTCAACCCATTTTCTTTCAAGCATTCCGTGATCTACAAAATATTTAATCGGGCAACATTGATACCATTTACATACTTTTTTCAATTGTGTAACCTGAGAATGATTTTTTGAATTTTTTTGTGTAATAATAAATATGAATATTAATATTAAGTTTATAGGGTTTAAACATCAAATATATAAGTTAAAAAATGAAAGAACTGTATGAAATTGGAATAGTATTTCGAGGGTTTGTTTTAGTTAGCCATGTGTTTAAAAAAATTGAAAAAAAGGATAAACTTAAGAATACAAATAAAGATTTAAGGGGAGCTTTTATATCAGCGATTAATATATTTGCTAAGAATGCGTTTAACAACTTAAGTTTAGAATATTTAGAGTCTAATAATATTTTATTTATCTTCAACGCCTTTGAAATATATGCATCAGATTCTAATCAGAAAGAGCCTATCATTTTGTATGGTTTAATAGATAAAAAGAAAAAAGATACGGATAAGTTTGTTAAGAAATTTCTTCAAAAAATCGAACCTATATCACTACTCTTCATTTCTAGATATAATAATAAAGACTTTTCAGAAATAAATCAATTTGAACCTTTCCAAAATGAAATCAAAGAGTTTACATATACGTAACACAAAATTAAACTGTCCCTAAACTCCAACCTTTAGGTTCTGAACGCGAATACACAAGAACGCCTTCCAATCTTAATTTATCGATTTGTTTTTCAACTACATCTCTCTCGTATCCTAAAATGACCAAATCGTCGACTAGTTTTGTTTTGGATTGTATTAATTTATGTTTTTCTAAATGTGTTTTAATAATTGTTCTTATATTTACTTCCGTTACAGTCTCCGTTGGAATTTTCTTTCCTTTTCCCTTTGTTTTTTGAGGTTCTTTTTTTAAGGCGTCGATTAGCGCTCCTCCTTTTTGTGATGGTATTTCTTGCTCCATCTCTACAGGTTTTAATTTCTTATCTTTTTTCGCGGGAGTTCCGCCCGCACCGCTTAAACCTATCTTATCCTCTGGTAGCGTCCAAACTGAGTATGTAATCTTTTCGTAAGAATCAGATTTTTCTGAGATCAAGCGTTGGAATTCTTCGACAACGCTATCAGTGAGATATCCTCTTTTTTCTAATTCTTTTGCTATGTCTAATATAATCTTATTATCTATTAAATATTTGAAAATGTATTCTCTGATGTTTGTCGGCACTGTCTCAAATTGGATAGGTTTTTCCACTTTTGTTTCCGTTTCTGTTGGTTGAGTTTCTACCATGTTGTTTGGAATTTCAAGTGGTGGTTTTTTGCCCCATTCGAGATCGCAAATGCATCTAATACTTCGATCGTATCCTCCAACAATAATACGTGTTAAATCTTCTTTAGGATCTTTCATAGTAGATACGATTTTTATTGAATTTTCTGCAGAAGCTTTCCATTTCAGTTCCAGATCTATCGAATTTAGATTGGTGTTGTGATATATTCGAAGAGCGCCATCTGCACATCCTACTAGAATTTCTTTTGCGTTATCACCGTCAATATCAACTAATTTTAAAGATATGGGGCGCCCTTCTTCAAGAGTCATAGACTTTAACTCATCGCCTTCGCTATTAAACATTATTATTTGAGATGCGTCTGTACCTACTACTATTTCGTTGAAACCGTCATTTTTTACATCGCCCACTTCAATTGTATTAATTTGAGAGCCTAGGTCTTTTTGCCATATAATATCAGGTTTATCTTCTTTAAACTGGATTAATTGAAGCATACCATTTTTAGTACCAATTAATAATCCGTAAATAGGTTTATTCACATCTAATAGTTTTAAATACCCTAATACACAAGCAGTTACCCACGAGTCGTAATAAAATACATACTTAGGATCAATGGAATCAATATTTTCGAATATTTTTAGAGTTTTATCTTCACTACCGTGAATCAACTCAATATTTCCATTTCTAGTGAAATCACCAGCTGTGACACATAGTACTTTACCCTTAGATTTATAGTTCATGATCCCTGCTAGCTTACTTATACCCTTTACGAATTTTACTACTAAAAAATTACCGTCTCCTGCTCCTACTAATAATTCTTGACATCCATCTTTAGTAACATCTATAGGGAAAGTTGTTCTGACCCAACCATCAAACGTAACACTATCGAGGATGTTCAATTCTTCGTTCATTAAGTATAAAGTCTTGTCATGGCCTCCAAAAACCATATAAGAGTCGTTTCCACATTCAAGGGTAGAAAAAGTTAAAACTGCATCAGGACATTCAAACATCCAATCCAAGTTAAAAAGTTTTTTGACCGACATTTGATTATCTCTAAATTTTAGAATTTATAAATTTTATTAGTACAAAATCAATACATAATCTATTAATCTTAAATATAGAAGTTTTTTTAAGCTTATTAAATGATTATGATAATTTAAAAATATAAAAAAAAATAATTTTAATTTTAATAACTACAAACCGAGTTGAGCGTCGCTTGGACTGTAAGCTCCCGTTCCGCTAATTTCGTAGGAAATTTCTAATTTTTCTCCAGCTAATAGCTTGTCTATAGTCCATTTCAAGGTGTCTTGACCTACTTCGTCTGTAATTTCAGGTTTTGTTGAATAAGTGCCGTATTCAAAACTATCAGGAACTTTATCCATCAATATAAGTTTCTGTAAAGGTGCTGTACCAATATTTTCGACAGTTAAAATGATCTTGTAATTGCCCAAGGCTCCAATTGGAACGACTTCTTTTCCAATTCTGAATCTTCTCCTTAAATGTAGAGCCTCAATTACGGGTACTTCTGGCCTAAACTCTAATTCCTGCGAAATTGGGAAAGTATTAGTGAAATATATGATCTCTGATTCAAATTTAGCGTCTTGTATAGGATTAATACAATGAATTGGATATTCGAACTCTAAAGCAGATTCTGGCATAAACAAGCCGTTACGGGAGTTTCTTAGGTCTTTAAGCGTGATTTTGAACACACTACCATCGAAACTAACAGCCCCCGAATCTAATTTAACTTCGCTTCCATCCCAAATAAACTTTATTTCATCGGCTTTAGGTGGCTGAAATTCGTTGTTGAAATGTTGTTGAAGAATTGTTATTTCGTTTAATGGAGCAGAGCCATTATTGATCATTTTTAACGTAGCAATAACATCTTTTTCTTTGAATGTTGGAACTTGAACTATATCATACGCCATATCTCCAGTCATACTAGCGATTTCTAAAATTACATCTGAAATTGCTATAGTTCCATTTACAATAGTTTGGAAATCAGGCATTACTCGAAATTCAAGTTTCTTTCTAAAAGCAGGATAATCCTCTGATTCGTATCTCCATTTTCTAGAATGCCATTGAGCGCCAGCCGGTAACAACGGAACATCTTTAGGATCGATATCAACATACTTTGTCGATTCATCGTCTGGAGAATATACATCTGCGTTAAATAATTGAATTACAAATTCAGAAGGGTTCTCAAAAACGAGTTTACAATCCCAGGTTCCGGGTTCCTCATCTCTTTCTAGCGTATCTACATAAAATTTATTTCGAGTGTACGCATCGTATTTATCGATATCTAATCCTTCTGCGAAAGATGATGAAGCTTCGTATGCTACCTCAAGCGTGCCAGTTTTTCTCTTTGTAATATCAGTTACTAATATACCACAAGTAAATTTCAATAAAACCGTTGTTTCAGGCATTAACGTCTCAATGTTCCAGACAATTTTTTTACCTTCAACATCTGCCCGTCCTACTGATGTATCCCTTACAACTGGATTGCTAAAATCACCAGGAATGTTTTTCGTTACTTTTATATTTCTAATGGGTTTTTCAAACAAACTCCTCATTGCTATCGCAAAAGTCACTGTATTTTCTTTATCGATTGAAATACCAAAGGCTTGTAATGAAAAATCATCTGTTGCAGTACCACCATCTTCCATAGAATAATCCTCTTCTTCCTCCTCTTCTTCCTCTTCTTCAACAAAGGTATTTTTTTCTTTAACTTTAGTTCCAGCTTTACTAGTCTTGTCTTTTGCTTTCAAGAGATCACTTTCAATGTCTCTAATATTTAGAACATTATCAGCTTCAGGGAGTGTATTAACGTATTCTTTAACTAAGAGAAGATTCTTAATTTCACCTTTAATTACAAAATCTTCTGTATAAGTATTTGTATCTTTGTCTGTTCCTAGTTCTCGTATCTTAATTTCATTAGATTTAAGAGATGTGCTATCAATATTTTTCAGCGTTAAATCGATATCCCATATACGGTCCTTCTTGGATTGATTTTCCACACTCAATTTGCCCTTAAAGTTCATAGCGTCGATATTTGCGTTATGATCTAATTCTACATCAATATTTTCAATAATTTTTACTAAACCAGTCAATCCTTCGCGATTGCCATCTTTAAGTAAAATTGAACCCTCTAATTCTCCTGTATCTGCATCATACGTTTCAATCACGGGAGTAGAAAGATCTCTATCAATTAATGTTACTTTTCCATCATCTAAATCAGATCTTTTTAAGCCTTCAGCTATTTTTTCTTCAGCAACCTCTTCAGCAGCCCAACCAGTACCAGAATGGGTTCTAGGTGCTTCTCGCGGTTTTTTTTCTTTTTTACGTGCCATGTTAGATTACCACAATTTTTATATTTCTGTTAATAATAAAATTCCATAAATATCTATGGATTAATAATTAATATATTTTTTATAGAATAAATATACTGATGATAGTTAAAAAAGATTTTTTAACTAAAACATAAATTTTATTAAAAAGTCATTTAATGTATTAAACTGAAAACCCGTTTATTCTTTTAGGGAAAAAATTTGATTCCTTAAACTTAAATCCACACATTGGGCAAATTATATTCCTTTTTTTTGCGAAAGAATCGCGGTTTCCTGTATATCCACAAACCGGACATGTTATAATTAAATTTGATTCCATACTTACAAATAAACCTATAACTTTTATAATATTAATTTTTGATTTTTTGTGGATTTGAGCGTTAAATATGAAG
>Ga0209345_10002176_pt1 | contig 22095 bp, 25 predicted proteins | sample Cruoilmetagenom7_FD_187294 | JGI IMG/M metagenome (GOLD analysis project Ga0209345, IMG submission 187294) | Oil polluted marine microbial communities from Coal Oil Point, Santa Barbara, California, USA - Sample 7 (SPAdes) (version 2) | ecosystem: Environmental > Aquatic > Marine > Oil seeps ... | reverse complement strand
CAAACAAACTCTGTTTAAACCGTTTTCGTAAGTGTCTTACTGTTATTGGACGCGAATTATAATAGATTTTTTTGCCTTTGTCAAGGGGTTTAGCTTAACCTTTGCTGAAATTTTGAAAGTTTTTATTGATACTATTTTTAGATATAAAAAAAGCCCTTATTTAAGGGCTTTTTCTCTTTTAGAGTTTGGATTTGATTTTTTAAAGGTCGTAATTATCTATATAAAGTAGTATATATATTCTTTCTCTTGTATCAACATATTTTTTTGTTTGTACTAATTGAAGATAGTCATACATCTTTTCTTGAGTTATATCTGTTCTATCTAATGTTTTTTGTAAATTTCTTCTTGCTCTACTTCTAGCTAAATTTTCTTGATAATCTTTACCTTTGAAATGTTTATTAGCATGTCCTATACCATAATATTGATAATCTGAAGTTTTTCCTTTAATCCACAAAGGAATAATCTCTGGATTTTCTTCATCTTCAATATTTGCTTTTTTTAATCTTTTGATTTTTATATCTGCCAATGACTCAAATACTCCATGAGGATATTGTTTTTTATAAAGTTTTAATAACTCAATATCCGCACTATCCTTTACTTCATCCCAAAATAATAATTCTGCTTTATTGGCAAAAAGTATTGTTACTAGTAGTGTGAGTAATATTATCTTTTTCATAGTTTTATAACCTTTGCTCCATATCCACCCTCTTTTGCTGTTGCATCACTATAACTTTTCACACTTGGATGTGTTTCTAGAAACTGTGATACTGCATAAGCTAGTTTTCCTGTACCAATTCCATGATACACTAATACCTCATCAAAACCTGCGATTAAACTATCTGACAAAAATTTATCTAAGTTTTCTATAGCTTCATCTGCTCTTTGACCATGTAAATCTAATTTCACATGTCCTGTTTGAGGTCTTTGTATCTCTATTTTTATATTTTTTGCTTTTACTTTAGGTATGTTACCACTTCTTTTTAAATTTAACAAGGGAAGTTGTAATTTCATTCCATCATTTGTTTCAACCATAGCTTTTTTTCCCTTGATTGATAAAATGACACCTTTTGTATTATTGTATTTTACATTATCTCCAACTTTAAAGTTTAAAGGTTCATCAACTTTTTCTACTTTTATTTGTTGCTTTTTAGTATGTACTTTATTTAAAATTCTATGTTGTTCTTTTGAATCGTTTAACTTTACTGCTTTTTTCACCTCATCAATAGCTTCATTGTACTCTTTTTCTAATTGGTATTTTTTTTCTAAAACATCTTTATCTAAATTTTCTTTTTGCTCTTTTAAATTTTGTTCTAATCTACTTGTTTTTTCTATTTTTTCATCTAGTTGTGTTATTTTTTCCTTGTATTCTCTTTCAAGGTCACTACTTCTTTGTATTAAATCATTGAGTTTATCTTTATCTTCTCCATAAACCTCTTTTGCTTTTTTTACAACTCCAACTGGTATATTATATCTTTGAGCTGTTTCAAAAGCATAACTTCTTCCAATAGTTCCTTGTAAAAATTCATAAGTTGGTTTTCTATTTTCTTCATCATAAATAGCTGCTATTAAATCTACTTGTGGGTTTGAAGCTAAAAGTGCAGCTAATCTTTTGTGATGTGTAGTAACTATAATTTTAATATTTTTTGTAATCAACTCTTCTATAATCACTTTAAATAAACTAGCAGCTTCATCACTGTCAGTTCCTAACTCTATCTCATCAACACCAACTATTGCATTTTGTTTTGTAAAAAGTTTACTAAACTCAACCATACGACCAGCAAAAGTAGAGATATCATTTTTTACATTTTGTGGGTCATCAAGGATTGCATTTATATCTTTATAGCTTCCAACTACACTTGACTTATCACAACTATAAGGAATAAGATATTTTGACATATACACTGCACTTAAAATTGATTTTAAAAGCATAGTTTTTCCACCAGCATTTACACCTGTTATCATAATCACATTTTTTGTAAAATCTACTGTTACACTTTTTGCATGCTCTAAAGCGGGATGTTTAAAATCCACTAACTTTTGTATTTTATTTGCTTTTTTAGTTGGTAATATAAAATTTAAGTTTTTATTTTTTGCAAATTGAATTCTTGCTTGATAATGATCAAACCTATCAAACTCTTTATTGATAAATCTTAAAAACATAAGATGTTTAGATAATAAAGAACTAAACTCTTGAGTGATTTTATATAATACCTCATCCTTAAGATTTATCAAATCTGATTGTCTTTGTTTTAATTCACTCACACTATGAGGTACTACATAAAAAAATCCACCTTGACTTCTATCTAATACTTTACATTTTAGGACATGATTAAATCCAGCTCTTACCATCAAAGTTTGCTCACCATGTACTAAATGTACTTGGTGGTCTACTAAGTATGGCTGTAAATTTTTACTATTAATTACCCCATAAAGTTTTTGTTTGATTGAATCCCTATTTGAGTATAAATTATCATTTACTCTATCTAAGTCTTCATTAAATCCAGAAAGCAATTCCCCTTTGTCATCAAAAGATTGTAATATCTTTTCTAATTCAATAGGAATAATTATTTTTTCAATCCAAGAGGCTAATTTTCCCACAAAACTAAACTTTTTTAGATATTTAAAATAATTAATAATTTTTACAAACTCATATATCTCATATATTTTAATGTTTCCTTGTTTTTGTAAATAATTTAATGCACTATCTAAATTTGCTGTTTCTAGTGGAGTTTTTAAATCAAAGTTTTCTAACTCTTTTAATATTGAATAATGAAGATTTATATCACCTTCTAAAATCACACTTTTTTCTCTACAAAAAAGAGCTTGTAAATTCTCTATATGATTTACTATATCAAGTTTTTTTTCTATCATGTTTTATTTATTTACTTTTAGGTCGAAATGGTTTTATAATATTTTCATCACACTCTAAAAATGGACCTTCCATTAAATCTATGCAATATGGAATAGCAGGAAAAACTGCATCAAGACACTCTCTTATAGATTTTGGTTTTCCTGGAAGATTTACCACTAAACTACTTCCTCGTAAGCCTGCTGTTTGTCTTGAAAGTATTGCTGTTGGTACAAATTTCAAAGATTCTGTTCTCATTAGTTCACCAAATCCTGGCATCATTCTCTGACATACTGTTTCTGTTGCTTCTGGAGTTACATCTCGCTTTGCTGGTCCTGTTCCACCTGTGGTAACAACTAAACAACAGTCACTATTATCAACCATATCTTTGATAGTATCTTCTATAATATTTTGTTCATCTGGTATAACTTTGTATATCTCTTCCCATGGTGATGTTAAATATTCATTTAATGTATCAATAATTGCTTTTCCACTTATATCATCATATATACCTGCACTTGCTCTATCGCTTACTGTTATAATTCCTATTTTTGCTGTATTCATAATATATGTCCTCTATTTTTTATATAATATATCTCTGCGAATTCTTTAAAAAATTCTAAAGTTTTTTCACTATCAATGATTTTGTCATCACTTCCAAGATATATTTCAATTTTAATATTTTTATCAACTATTTGTTGTAACTTTTCTCTATTCCACTTATAATTTAATAACTCTTCTAGGTCTGAATATGTCCCTTCACTAAAATACTTAACTGACTTTTTTTTATCAAATCCACAATTAGCTAAAAAGTTATCACAATATTGTTGTCTGTTTTTCTTAAAAAACATCAATTGCATTCTTTTATATTTTTCATCTTTATCATTAAAAAATGCAGGCGAAAAAAGCTGTAATAAATCTATTCTATTATTTGTATTCAAAACGTATTCAAAAGCTTTTTGTGCTCCATAACTAAATCCTGAAACAACAAAATCATTTTCTTTTATATAATCTTTAAAAAGTTCTTTTTCACCTTTTAATGAAAATCCACTAAAATACAATTTCATCCTTCAAAAGTTTTTCTTTTAAAAGTTTAACTGCTCCAATATTTGCAGATATTTCATCTTTTAAATCATCTTTGGCTTTTCGAATCACATTATGTTGTGAAGTTTTCATTTTATAAACTTCCACCATATTATGTGCAATTTTATATGCTTCTGTAATTTCATCTTCAAATACAATATAAGGTTCACCTTTAATAACTTCAAGAGCTATACTTCCTGAAAGATATTTTTTAATCTGATTTTGCAATTGTGTAAGTGAGGGATATATTAAATCTTCTTGTACTATTCCATTTTCAAATAGATTAACTTTCCCTTTTGTAATATATGCTTTTCCAGCTTGATAAGTTGCTAAAATATCTTTTTGTTCATCATTTAAGATGTGAATTTGTCTTTTTCCATGTTGAATTTTTTGTTTTGCTATAGAGACATCATCTTCTAAAACTGTATTACCATCTCTTTTTATCATATTTAGTAACGATTCATTTACTAAAGTTGCTAAAGCGGCACTACTAAATCCACTTGTGTCTGATGATAATCTTTCTATATCAAAGTTGTATTTTTTGTCTTTTAAATAAAGATTTAAAATCTTGAGTCTATCTTCTTTTGAAGGAAGTGTTAAAAACACTCTTCTATCAAATCTTCCAGCTCGTAAAAGTGCCTCATCTAAAACTTCTATTTTATTTGTTGCTGCTATTACCATAACACCACTATTTGATTCAAATCCATCCATTTGAGTTAAAAGTTCATTTAGTGTTGCTTCTCTCTCATCATTGCTACCCATTCCTCTACTTTTTCCAACTGCATCAATCTCATCTATAAAAATTATAGATGGTGCTTTTGCTTTTGCTAGTGTGAAAAGTTCTCGAACTCTTTTTGCTCCCATTCCTACATATATATGTACAAAACTTGCCGCACTGTGATAAAAAAATGGAACATTAGCTTCCCCAGCAACTGCTTTTGCAATAAGTGTTTTCCCAACACCTGGAGGACCTACTAAAAGAACACCTTTAGGAAGAGAGATATTATATTTTTGATATTTTTTTGGATTATTTAAAAAATCAACTACCTCTTCAAGTTCCTCTTTTATAGTTTCTATCCCTGCTACATCTTTAAATGTAATATTAGAACTAATTGGAGTAATAGTATTATGTTCTGTTGAGTGTTTTACATTTATATTTTCATCATTAGTTGGGTATATCTCTTTAGCATTTTCCAATTCACTTGAAAATCTATTTTTTCCTAATTTTTCTCTTATTTTACCTTTGTATTTTTGTAAAGCAAATGTTAAAAGAAGAAGTATAAATAAAAATCCAATACCTATATAATAACTAGAACCATGTATTACATTATCTGCTTTTGTAAGTGTATAGAGAAATAATACTATTAAAACAATAGCAGAGATACTCATCATTTTTAGATTTTTATCTATACTTGACTGAGTCATTTTTTCATCTTTTTTGTTAAAATTTAGAAACATTATGATTCTCCTTTACTTCATATTCTTCACAAACTATCCAATCTCCTACAATATCACTACCACTTGACACTTCAATTGGATTAAAAAACTGATCATACCCTGAGTAAATACTATTCTTTTGTGATTCAATAAGTATATCCAAACTTTTTTGTCTTTTTCTAAACTCAAAGTTTTTTTGTTTTATAGTTTCATCTAACTCTTTTAATCTTTGTTTAGAAACGGCACCATTTATTTGTGGTTTCATTGTAGCTGATGGTGTTCCATCTCTTTTACTATAGGTAAAACTATGACAATGAGTTAATGGAAATTTTTCTAGATTTTGCATAGCATCTTTCCAAATAGCATCTGTCTCACCAGGGTGTCCAACGATAAAGTCTGTTCCTAGTGCATATCCTTTTGAAGCCAAAAATTCAAAAAGCTCTAAGTCTTTATCAACTTTATTTCTTCTATTCATCAACTTTAACATCTCTTTATTTGTATGTTGCAGTGCGATATGAAGATGTTTTCCCATCCAAGATTCTGTTAGTATTTCTTTAAATTGTTCTGTTATTTGGATAGGTTCAACACTTCCAAGACGAATTCTTCTTACACCGCGTATCATTGATATTTTTTTAAGAAGTATTGCTAAACCATCTCGCCCCTCAATACCTTTTCCAAAAGAGCCAAGATTTGTTCCTGTAAGGATAAATTCACCAAAACCATTTGAAGCTAATTTTGTAATTTGTTCTAAAATTTTACTTTCATCATAACTTCGTGAATTTCCTCTTACAAATGGGATAATACAATAACTACATCGGAAATCACATCCCTCTTGAATTTTAACGAAAGCTCTACTTTTCCCTATCATTTTTTCTATTATTGTTTCATCTATATGTTTCAAGTCACCAGCTTGAAAAAATCGTGTATCATCTTTAAGAAGTGTATTAATCTTTTCTTTTTCGCTATGTCCAAATAGTGCATCAATTTTATTTTCATTAAAAAGATTTTCACCCTTTGTCCATACTCCACAGCCAGTAAATATTACACGCGGTTTTTTAGGGAGTTTTTGTAGAGAACTTATATAGTTTCTAGCTGTACTATCTGCACTATTTGTCACTGTACATGAATTTATAATAATAGTATCTGCTTCATTTTCATTTTGTGTAATTTCAAAATCTTTTAAATTATTCATCATAATTTGAGTGTCAAAAATATTTGTACGACACCCAAATGTTTTAAAAAAAACTTTTTTCATATACTAACCAATTGGACCATCAAAAAGCCCGTTTGCACTTGCACCTGGTAGTAAGTTTTCTGCTTCAACATGAGCATTTGGAGATACACGCAATGTTTGTGTAGGGTAAGCAATATGTATATCATCTGCTGCTTTAAAAGCTTCAAGGATTTCCATACTTATAGTACTTCTTAAAGCTAAAGTTGCATAAGAGTTTGTATGATACCAAGAAGATATTACTATCCCATATGGCTCAATAAATGAAAATACTCTTGGCTCTGGATTTGCACTTCGTAAGACATATTTTCTTCTCATTTTTTGTAATCTTTTTTTAGTTAAATCGGTATAACCTTTTGAATGTATTTGTAGAATAGATTTAGCTAATTCTATAGCTCTTTGGTGGTTTGATTCAAATGTTATATAAAAATCAATTCCATCCCACACTGTTCGTAATTCGTCAAAAGTATAATTTGCAATCATATCTGTAAAGATATAGTTATTTGGGATAAAAAACACTCGTCCTGCTCTTCTATTTTTCATATATGAAGTAAGGGTAATATCTTCTCTAACTGCTATTTTAAAAATTGATATATCAAGAACATCTCCAACAACTTCTGTTCCATCTCTTGTTACTTTAATTCTATCACCTACGGAGATAGCCCCACTTGTCATAATAGCCATCCATCCAAATATAGACATAAACCAATCTTTTAATGCAATGGCAATCCCAGCAGATGCGAATCCTAAAATAGTTACTAAATAAGAAACATTATCTATATATGAGAATAGCAATATAAATAAAACTAAAATGATGAAAATAAAATTAATTAATTTATTTGTAGTATAGTGTTTATCATCATCATCCACGTATTTTTTAAAGGCTCTTTTTACTCCAAATGCTATAATAAATAAGACAATTATTATTGACAATAATTTAACAGTATGCCAAATCTCATCTTTAATAGAATTTCGCACCTCTTGTTTAGTTTGTAAAACTTTTTTTGTATATACTTCATCTGTAGTTGAAACAATATCAACTACCATTGTAAAATCTTTTACTTCTGAGATTGTTTTTTCCAACAATTCTTTTATTTTTTCATCTTTATTTAAATCATACATACTTTTTAAGATAGTTATTTTTGATTCAAGTTTTGAAAGAACTATTTGCAACTCTTTTTTAATATTTTTATAACTTTCTGAACTTTGATCTAATTGTTGAATATAAGTCATTGCTTCTATAATTGCAACTGGATTTGTCACAAGTGCTATTTTTTCTATGGTTGTTGGTGTTATTTGTTTTCCAATTGGAGAATCTTTGTATTCACTAATAAGCTCTAACTCATTTTCTTTGATTTTTATTTTATTATAAAGTTGGTATGAAAGTTCTTTGTACTTTTCACCTTTCCATCCAGCATATTTTTTAGCATCTGTTTTTATTTTTTCTAATTCTTTTTCTAGTTTTCTGTATGTTAGATAATTATTATATCTAGTTATCCATATATTATTTGACAATTCATCATTCATACCTTTTAACTGTTTTTCTAAAATAACAAGTTTTTGAGTATCCGTTTCTTGTTGTGCTACAACTTTTTCATCTTCAGCCATTACAGCAGAAACTAGTACAACAAATAATACTATTATTTTGAATATATTTTTCAACTAAAGTCCTTTAATACATTTATGACATCATTTTTTGACACCTCATCAGTAATCTTACAATCTCCAATACCAACAGCTAATATAAATTTAATCTTGTCATCCAATGATTTTTTATCTAAAAAGAAATGCTCATAAAAATCTTCAACATCTTTAATTGTGTATGTTGTAGGAATATTATATTTTAATAGTTGCTTTTCAATTCTATTGGCTTCATTTTCACTCATAAGTCCTAGTTTTATTGAAAGTTTATTTGCCATACATATCCCAATTCCTACAGCTTCACCATGCAAGTAAGTATCATAGTTAGTTTCATTTTCAACCACATGACCAAAAGTATGTCCATAGTTTAATGCAGCTCTTAAACCTTTCTCTTTCTCATCTTGAGATACAACCCAAGCTTTTGTTTTAACTGATTTAGCAATTGCAACTATAATGTTATTTGTATCATTTAAATCATTTTCTTCAATCCATTCAAAAAAATCTTTATTGAAACAAACTGCCATTTTTATAATCTCTGCAACTCCTGCACCAAATTCTCTTTTCGGCAAAGTTGTTAAAAAATATGGATCAATATTCACAGCGATAGGTTGATGAAAAGCACCCACAAGATTTTTACCAAACTTATTATTTATACCAGTTTTTCCACCAACACTTGCATCTACTTGACTTAAAAGTGTTGTTGGTATTTGTATGAAGTCAATACCTCGTTGATAAATACTCGCTGCAAATCCTGTCATATCACCTATAACACCTCCACCAAATGCTATTAATACAGAACTTCTGTTTAATTTATGTGTAAAACAATGCTCCAAAATATCTTCTATAGTTTTTAAAGTTTTATACTGTTCACCATCTGGAATTGTAACTACACTTAAATCTTTTGACTTAATTTTTGAAAGTAAATAATCTAAATGTAGCTTTGAGATAGTAGGGTTAGTTACAACCACCACTTTTTTATCAATATTTATTTGTTGTAAGGTATCTATTGTTATATCGTAAGAGGTATTTGGGAGGGTGATATTTACAATCATTTTATTCCTATTTTGGTAAAGTTATTTTAATGATTTTATCTAAATTATGCTGAAATAATTTGCTAATAAAAAAGAGAATTTAATAAATTTTGAATATCCTTTGTCAATCTTTTCACTTTGCCATCAACTACTAGTACCAATAAAACAGTTGCACTAAATAATAATTCTTTCTCTCTATAAATTTCATGAATAAGTTCAAAAGAAGAACCTTTCATTTGTATCACTTTTGTTGTCACTTCTATCATATCACCAAATTTCGCACTAGATAAAAAATCACAACTCATTTTACGAACAACAAAATGAGCTCCATCAACCAAAGGCAACATATCTTTTCTAAAAAAATATTCACTTCTAGCTCGCTCACAAAAATTTAAATAGTTTGAATGATAAACTATCCCACCTGCATCTGTATCTTCATAATATATTCTTATTTGCATCTTTATTACCCTTGATTTTAAATTTGATAAGTCTTCTTTTGATATTTTATTTATTTTACTAGTATTATTTTAAAATATAGTTAATAAAATATTAAATAAGTAATATATTGAGAAAATGATGAAGAGCTTAAAAAGATGGATGAAAGTAGAGGCTACTTCATCAAAGAACATAAGTTTATACAAAAGCATTACAAACAAGTTACTCAAAATCTACAAAAAAGGGAGAATATAAAAGAAAGGTAAACTCTCCCTTTTTTAATACCCATTATATACTGAATTTTTTTGTTTTTTTCGGTATATCTAAAAAATATACTGAATTTTAGAGTTTTTTTCCGTATATTAAAATAAAATCCCAAGAGGGAAATTATACAATTACCCCATTTATTTTCTTAAACTACAACTTGTTTAATATCATCAAGTGATATCTTTTTTTGATCTATCAATCTAAATAAAATATCCAATGGCTTACTTTGTGTTATCTCTGCTGTTTCATATTTGTGAAATGATCTTATTCCTCCACCAAATAAAACTGCTGCATCTTGTTGTGTAAGATTTGACTTTTTTCTTATTCTTTTTAATTCATTTGTTGTTAAAAGATGATCAATTTCTCTATGAAAATTTACTATCTCTTCTCTTGTAGCTTTTAAATCTTTTGGAGATAAAAAACTTTCTTTACAGACAGTACAATATTCTCCTTGTTGTTTTATATCTTTAGTATGATTTTTATATGTATGTGTTACAACTTTTGAAGTGTATTCAATAGCTCCATCACAAATAGGACAATTTTTCATGTTCGCTCCTTAAATGATATTATAATTGCTTCTTGGGTTATTTGGAGTTTTATATATAATTCTAATTGATTTACAGTTTTAGTATATACATCTTGCCATATTTTATTATTATGATAAGTTGTCATAGATTTATATAAATCTTTAGCTTTTAAATCTAAAATAATATCAATAACTTCATCATCATTAAATCCAAGACTAGTATAATCAACTCTCGCACTTCCTGTAACTCTATATTTCTTATCTTTAATTAGTTCTTTTATAGAATCTAAATTATAATGAGATACTCTTTTCTCCATAAATTCCCTTTATTTTTATAATATTAACCAAATTGGTTAATTTTGTCAATAGCTAACTATATAAAACTAGTCCCTATTTTAGTCCCTATAAATTCACTTAAAGCCTATTTTATTAAAGAAAACATTATCAAAGGAGCTTTATTATTACTATTTATTTAAGAAATCAAGGGTATAAATATATCTTCGTAATATACTCTTATTTGCATTATCCTGTCCCTATTATCCTGTCCCTTGTGGCATTTTTTAATGAATTTAGCACGATTTACTTTATCTTAGGCTTAATAAAAATGTTTTAATAAGTGTGATTTAAACATTTGATTAATAATATTTAGTATAATACACTCAATTAATTGTAAATTATCAAAAAATGGAGATTTAAAACTTGAAAGTAAAAACTACTATAAAACTACTACTTATTATATTTCTATACTCTTTTTTCATGATTGCTTGTAGTGACAAAGAAGAAAATAATGAACTCATTAGTAAAAAACAAAAAGAATATAGCTATTTTTATCCAGATAAAAATTCTTCTGTAGATTTACAAAAAAAAGAAACGTTATATATCCCAGTTTATTCTCATGTTTATACTTCTAATGATAAATATGAAAGAATGGGAATTACCCTTAGTATAAGAAATACTGATTCTTTACAAAAAATGTTGATTCAACATATATCTTATTATAGTACTACTGGTGATTTGATTGAAGTATTTATTGATACTGCTCATATACTCAAACCTATGGCTTCCATTGATTTTATAGTTGATCTTCGTGATATGAGAGGTGGTTCTGGGGCTAACTTCATCATTGAATGGGCAGGGTCAGAAAATCTTTCAACGCCAATTATACAAGCAGTAATGGTAAATAATTCAGGGAATCGAGCATTTTCTTTTATAACAAATGGATATACAATTAAAACAGATGATACACAATGAAAAATTTTATTTTAATAATAGTTATTTTTACTCAATTTCTTTTTGCTAATGATTTAAAAGTTATTGAAAAATTTTCAGATATACCAAAAAATAAAAATGTAGTTTTAATTTTTTCAATGAAATATTGTCCTTACTGTATTAGACAAGAAAAAAGTATAGTAAAAAGAATACAACCAAAGTTTCAAAAAATTTCATTTCTTAAAGTTGTGAGAGGAACAAAAGTATTCAAAGAACTCATAGAAACAGGGAATTTTGGTGAAGTTGAATATTTCCCAACTACATATATTTTAAAAGTAAATGAACAAAATAAAATAAATGTAAAATACCCATTTACTGGATTTCAACGATCAACTAATATTATTTCTGTGTTAAATGATACAGAAATAATGGAAGATTAATTTACTCTTCCTAGTATAAAATATATAAAGAATGGTGGTAAAAATATGAAAAATGAACAACAAAATATCTCAATACTTATAGATTGTGACAATGTTAGTCATAAGTATGCAGAAGATATTTTTAATGATATTGCAAAATATGGTACAGTAAATATAAGACGAGCTTACGGAAACTGGAAAGATAAAAAACTTATTGGTTGGGAAAAATTATTACAACAATACAATATCCAACCAATCCAACAATTTGCTTATACTCAAGGGAAAAATGCTACAGATATTGCAATGATTATAGATATTATGGATTTACTGTATACAAAAGAGTTAACAGGTGTAGCGATTGTTACTAGTGATAGTGATTTTACCCCTATTGTTACAAGAATTTTAGCAAATGGATTAACAGTATATGGATATGGGGAAGAAAAAACTCCAATGGCCTTTACAAATGCTTGTTCTCAATTTATATATGTGGAAAAACTATCATCAAAAGCAACACCTTCAAAAATAGATGAAATTGATACTCCTATAACTGAAGATTATAGTTCAGCAAATGGATACATAGGTAAAAACTATGATATTAAAAGAGATAGAAAACTTAAGAAGTTTATTCTTAATGCTGTACATCAAACTGCTGAAGATAATGATTGGAGTGATGTGAAAAATATTGGGTTATATATAAAACAAAACTCTTCTTTTTCGCCAATTAATCATGGTTTTAATAAATTAGGTGATTTAATAAAAGCTTTAGAAATATTTGATGTTGCATACACAAACAACAGATTAACAATGTTAATTAGGGAAAAAGTAGGAAAAGTTCCAGAGATAGGAAATTTAAAAGATTTTGAGTTTTAAAAGAATTCAATTTCATTTTCATTTCATTTTCGTTCATTACAATTAGATACGAAATTTAACAAGAGATATACAAAAAAGAGTTGTTACCTTTTCAACTCTCTACAATACAAAATTATTCAACGCTTACATCAAGGTAAGTGAAACAGCGTTTCAAAACTCTCGCTATATTTGTATCAACTACACTTATTTTTTGATCATATCCAAAACTACAAATTGCGCTTGCTGTATATCTTCCTATCCCTAGTAATTTTTGAAGTTCATTTATATTTTCAGGTAATTTTTCTGGACACATTTGAGTTGTTTTATGGAGATTTCTTGCCCTTGAGTAATATCCAAGTCCACTCCAATAAGATAAAACTTCATCTAAAGATGCCTCAGAAAGTTTTTCTAGTGTTGGAAATTTCTCTAAAATTTAAGATAATATTCACTCATTACTCTATTTACTTGAGTTTGTTGCAACATCATCTCACTTAGATAGATATGATAAATCTCTTTTGTATTTCGCCATCAAAAATGGTGGCGTTCACTATTTTTATATCATTGTGATAGTTCTGTATGTTCTTGTGAAAAATTATCCATAAAAATCAATTAACAAAAGTCTACTAATAATCCAGACTTTAAAGAGTTATACATCTCTTCCCCTTTATATTTTTTCACAATATAAAATGCTAAACACATGGCAGTCCCAGGACCTCTTGATGTGATAATATTTCCATCTTCAACTATCTTTTCGTTGGCTTGATATCCCTCTATTCTAATCTCCTCTTCAACTGATGGATAACAAGTATAATTTTGAGGTAAAACTCCAGCACTATTTAAAGCATAAGGTGCTGCACAAATTGCAGCTATATCTTTATTTTTATTATTCATCTCTTTTAATAAATTTTGTACATGTTTATCTTGAGCTAATAACTTTGTACCACCCCAACCACCTGGTAATAAAATCATATCAATATCTTTAGTAGTAATATTTTGGATATCTGTATCTGCGATAATAGTTACATTATGTGCACCCTGAACTTCTAAATTATTTTCTAATGATGCAACGATAACTTTTATCTCTGCTCGTCTTAAAATATCTATCAAGCTTACGGCTTCAATCTCTTCAAAGCCTTTTGCAACTGGAATTAAAATTGTTTTCATACTATTCTCCTTTTTTACTTTTTATTATTTCCAATATTTAGACTACTGTTAGTTACTATTTGTATCAGTCTCTTCATCTTTACCTGTCATCTCATTCTCTTTTCCCACAATATTTCCATCTTGAAATAAAAACTCACGTAACATTGCATCCCATACAGAAGAATTTTTTCTAAGCCACTCAATACCCATACAAGCATGTTCTATCTCTTCATCTCTATTGTGTTCCATAACTGCTTTTGCTTCAGGATCAGTAGCACACTCTGCTCTTTGATTGTACCAATCAATAGCTTCTAACTCTTCCATAGTGCTTTGTATCATTCTATGATAATCTTTTGCAAAACTTGATAACTCTTTTGGATCTTCGTGATAACCTTCATGTGCCATTTGTTACTCCTTGATAATTATTATTATTTAGAATAGTAACATTACATTTATTAAGATTAATATAGTGTTGTATTTTATTTTGTATTATAATCTTTATATAAGTTTAGAATAATTATTGTAAAAGTCCACTTCCTATGACATAATAAGTTATATTTTTTATCTTATCATTTAGTGTAACACCACCTATTACACCAACAGGATGTTTTGATATTTTTGCTAAATAAGAGATATTTTCTCCAAGTATATTTATTACATCTTTTGTATTTGTAGTTCGATAAGCACCTAGACCAATGTAGTCTAAATCTAATTTATTTGCTTCTAAAATTTCTCTTTCATTGTGAGTAGAGATACCAAAAATTTTATTAGGATGTTTTTTTCGTAAAAATTTAAAAAGTAATTCATCATTAGCAATTTTTAATTCTTTATTTTTAACTCTGCGTATATCTTCTTGCCCTAAATGTAATCCATCTACAATCGATAAAAGTTCTAATTTATCATTAATTATAATAGGGATATTTGTAAGTGATTTTAGTAAAGTTATATTTTGTTTTTGAATTTCAATTGAGTTTATTTTATCCCTATATTGAATATATACAATTTGATATTGTGAGATATGTTGCAAATATTGTGAAATTGAAAAATTAAATTTAGTTAATAATTCAATATCACATAAAGCATATATTTGTTTATTATGCAACGGCATCTTTGTAAAAAAGTTTTAATAAATCATGTAAAGTTTGTTTCATCTCATTTCTTTGAGTTACCATATCAATACTTCCATGTTCAAGTAAAAATTCAGCCTTTTGGAAACCATCAGGTAAATCTTTTCCAATAGTTTGTTTAATAACTCTCGCACCTGCAAAACCTATCAAAGCACCTGGTTCTGCCATGATAATATCACCTAAAAAGGCAAAAGAAGCACTCACTCCACCAAATGTTGGATCTGTAAGTATTGAGATAAAAGGTAATCCTTCATTGTCAAGCTTTCGTAAAGCTGCACTTGTTTTTGCCATTTGCATTAATGCAAAAGTAGATTCTTGCATTCGAGCCCCACCACTAGCACTTACGATAATAACACCTTGTCTTTTTTCAATAGCTCTATTACAAGCTCGAACAATCTTTTCACCTTCAACGCTTCCTAAACTTCCACCCATAAAAGAAAAATCAAAAACTACAAGTTGCACAGGAACATCATCAATAGTACATTCACCACTTACAACAGAAGACATTTTAGCTGTTTTATGCAACGCTTCTTCCAATCTTTTTTGGTATGATTTACTATCAACAAAACTTAAAGGGTCTGTAGGATGTAATTCACTATCAAACTCTATAAAACTTCCTTTATCAGAAATAAGCTCTATTCTACTTTTAGCTCCTATTCTCATATGAAAATTACATTTTGGACACACATGGTTTAAATTCTCAACCTCTTTAAAAAACATTAGTGCTTCACAAGATGGACACTTTACCCAATGACTTTGATTTTCTATAAATGTTGGGTCATTTTTTTGTTTCTCTTGTTTTTCTAAAATTTCAGTTTTTATTTTTTTAAAAAAACTTTTTAAATTTAAATCCATCTAATTACCTTTTCTATTTAGTGCGTTATTTTATCTTAATTCTTGAAATTTTTCAAGTTCATCAAGCTTTTCCCAAGGATAATCAGGTTGTCCAACTTGTCCACGTGCAGCAACATCAGCATAAAGAAATGTATCAACACTTGGCTTATCAAGATTAAATTTCTTAGTAATCCAATTAGGAGTTAAAGCAAAATTATCTTCGACAAATGTTGATAATATATCATCATTTCGTGATGTATATGTTCCATATGTATCAACTGCAACTGAAGTTGGTTTAGCAACACCTATTGCATAAGAAAGTTGTACAACAGCTTTAGTTGCAAGTCCAGCTGCAACGATATGTTTTGCTATATAACGAGCTGCGTATAGTCCACTTCTATCAACTTTTGTATAATCTTTAGAACTTTGTGCTCCACCACCTATTGGAGAATATCCACCAAAACTATCAACAATAAGTTTTCTTCCTGTTAATCCACTGTCATGTAAACTTGAATGTGATATATATTTTCCTGTTGGATTTATATGAATGATACACTCATCTTTGTTATATAATTCCTTTGGTAATCCTGTCTCATCTATAAGTTTTTGGATTAAAGCTCTTACTGTTTCAATATCCATAGATGCTACACAAGGTGCACTTACAACTATAGTATCTATTTTTTTTGGTTGTGATTTTTCAAAATTTTCTTTACAACCATAATCCATAGTAACTTGTGTTTTAATATCAACTCCAAGTTCGCTTGGATTTGCTAAAGCATAGTCATAAACTTTTTGCATCAACATTCTTGCATAAGTAATAGCACTCGGCATATAATTTTCAGTTTCACAATCTGCGTAACCAAACATAATACCTTGATCTCCAGCACCTGTTTCACCACATTCTTGATCAACACCTTGGTTAATATCTGGTGATTGTCTATTTAATAAAACTTGCACCTCTACATCTTCTGGATGTAAACACTCTTGCTTTGAAAAGTAAGGATTACCGTTGTATCCTATTTTTGCTAAAGCATCATGTACAATTTGTATATACTCCTCTGTAGTTACTTTTGTTGCACTTGTAACTTCTCCACCAATAATTACATGTTTTCCAGCTACAAATACTTCACTTGCAACTCTTGATTTTGAATCACCAATAATAAGTTTATCAACTATGCTATCTGCAATAATATCTGCACATTTATCAGGATGTCCTGGACTTACCACTTCACTTGTAAATAAGTAATGATTTTTGTTGTGTTGTTTGTTTTCCATTTTTGTTTTCCATTCTTTTGTTTTCCACGAATAGATGTTTTATAAATCAAAAGCATTAGCTTGTGTGTTTAACATTGCTAAAGCAATTATAAATAAACTCTCTTCGGTCGTTTTCCATTCTTTTGTTGTCCATTTTTGTTTTCCATTAAATCTCTTAAGATTTTGAAAAGTAAAAATTTTTAATTAAAGTATGTGTTCTACATATTTGTAAAAGTTTTGAATACTAACAAAAATAAACTGTAGATAAGATAAAAACTTTATTCTAACTTTCGTACCCTTAAAAAGCTAGCAAATTTTGGTTTACCATTTTTGGTAAATCCATAGTATTTAAAAGTAACTATCTCCCCTATTTTTGGTGGATTAACTCTTTGCTTATCACTTAATCCTCCACCTAAATTAAACTTTATACCGTTTTGAAGTTTCATTTGTAAACTTTTGATAGTTTTTTTATCATCTCTATAGTTGTATCCTATAATTATCCCCTCCTTATCCAAAACACTTTTTACCTTTAGTATATATGGACTTCTTCCTGTATGGTAAGGTTGTGTTGAGTCTTTTACTATCACACCTTCACCTTTTAAGTGTACTATCTTTTTGAGATATTTTTGTAAGTGTTGTTGATCTTTACAAACTACTTGTTCTATAATTTTTACATTTTTATTTGGATGTTTTGCAAACCACTTTTTTACCTTTTGAAGTCGAATTAGAAAGTTACCATTTGTTTCTGGTACTTCAAAGATATTGTAAGTTATTTTACCCCAGTTTTTACTTGGAGTATCATCCAAAACTGTACTTTGTATAAACTCAAAATCATCCCTTTTTGACCATAGCTCACCATCAAGTGCAAAGGGTGGGAAATTTTTAGTAAAATTTTTAGGAGGAAAAAGTTCATTGCCATTTTTACTATAAAACTTCTCTCCATCCCAATACCCTCTAATACCATCAAGCTTTTCACTCATCACCCAGCCAGATATATTTTGATCGTTATATATCTTTGGTTTTTGTACTTCAAATGAGAGAAGTGTAGATATAAATAAAAGTAGTGTTAAAATAATTTGCATTGTTAGTATAAAAAACCAAATAACCATAAAGGCAACTTATTACTAAAACCTATCTGAATATCATCTGCTGCAACAAAACTATTTGATACATCTTTTATTTGATTAAAGTTTTTATCTTTACCACCAACTTCAAAAGTATATTTTTCATTAATTAAAAAATCTCCAATTTTGGGATAAGAGACATCATGGCTTTGGCTTACCATATTTAAAAAGAACTGTTCTCTAATAGTGCCTATCTCGTTTGTCTGACAGTAACTAAAACTTAAGTTTGGATTGTTTAGATATAGTTTTTGTGGTTTAGAAAATATATTATCTCCTTTTGTTTTTGCTTTTAAACTACTAAAAATATTCCCTAATACAAGATAATAAATATATTGGTAAAGTGTATTTCTATTTATACCTATTTTTTTAGATAAATTTGTGATATTTAACTCATAAGGCTTAAATGAACAAATCAAACTTACAAGTTGTTTTAATTTTTGTATATTTTGTGGTTCTATATTAAATATTATAGGTAGATCGCTTTCTATTACTGTATTTACAGTCTCTTCAAGTTTTATATTGTATGTGTCATTGTTTTCAAAATAGTATGGGAAATATCCATATTGTAAATACTCTTTAAAATACTCAAATGGCTTAATTTCCTTAAGTATATTATCTGCTATATCAATATGATTTGACATAATCTCATCAAGAGTATAACTTCTAAACTCTATACCAAGTTTCAATTCCAAAAATTCTCTAAAAGACAAGCCCTTTACTCTATATAATACAGCTCGTCTACTTAAGTCTGCTTTTTTGTGTTCTAATTGTAGTGCACTAGAACCACTAAAGATAACTTTTAAATCTAAAAAATCATATATCTCTTTGAGCTCTTTTTCAAAGTCTTTATACTTGTGTATTTCATCAATAGCTAGAATTTTTCCTCCGCTTTTAAAAAACTCATCTGCTATATCATAAAGAGAAAAAGAACTAGTGATAATACTATCTGCACTAAAATATAGTATTTTACTTTTAGGTATATCTAAAGAGTTAAGATACTGTATGATTACAGTAGTTTTTCCAACACCACGATTTCCAAGAATTCCTACTAGTTTATCATCAAAGTTTATTGTATGATAGAAGTATCTTTTATACTTATAGTTTTGAATCCTAAGTATTTGAGTTGATTTTTCAAAAAGTTTTTCTAACACATTATATCCTTTTTGTATCTTCTATTAAGCAATATTTTAATATATTGTTTCTTACATTAAGCCAAATTAGCAGTTTTAACTAATTATGGTGTTGAGTTTGGTGGATTTGCTACTAATTTATCAGCAGGAAAAGATTTAATTATTTGGTTGTTGATAGGATTTATTTTAATACTTGTATTTAAGAATTTTATGGATAAATTAAGATTATTCAAACCAAATGCTATTAATAGTTTTATTTTTATAATGGCATTTACAATTTCATTTTATAAACTTAGTGGTTATTCTGAGTTTTTATATTTTAGGTTTTAATGATGAAGAAAAATATCAAATGGTTACAATATTCAATCAGTTTAATTGTTTTTATAATTTCAGTTGTAAGTATTTTTAATTATAAAATTGATAGCTTAGGTCTTTTTGGTAATTCAAATTATTTACTAAAAGCTGCTAAGACTTTAACAAGTGGAAAAATGATAGCAGGATTAAAAAATAATGATGAGAGGCTATTTCAAGAACTAATAATTAAAAATTTACAAGTAAAAAATGATGTAATTGCCATTGGTTCATCACGAACCATGCAGTTAAGAAAAAGATTTTTTTTAGAAAGTAAAATCAATTTTTTCAATCATTCAGTTAGTGGTGCGAGTTTAGAAGATTATATTGCTATTGTTGGAGCATATGAATCAATACATGGTTATTTACCTACTTCTATAATATTAGGCATAGACCCCTGGGTTTTTAATAAATATAGTGGTCAAAATAGATGGAAAACTTTAAGCAAGTATTATAACTATGAAGTTGCTAAAATATACAATACAAAACAAAATATTTCAAATAGTGTTAATACAACTAAATGGAAGCAATTAATAAATTATGACTATACAATTTCAAATATAAAGTTTTTCAAAACCTTACTAAAAAATGATGGTCAAGCATTTTATATTACAGATACTATCAATATAGATGATTCAATAAAAGAAACTGATGGTTCAATTTATTACTCATTTAAGCAAAGAAATCCAAATTATAATGAAGTTAAAAAAACTGCTATATCATACACAAAGGGTCAAGTATATTCTTTGACTAAATATAATACTTTAAGTAATACAAAGCTATTTGAGAATTTTATCAAATATTTACAATCAAAAAGTATTAATGTGATTTTATTTTTACCACCTTATAACCCCATTACATATGACTTACTTATTGAAAATGAGAAATATAAGTATATACAAATAGCAGAGCAATATATAAATAATTTTGCTATTAAACATAATGTTGATGTAAAAGGTTCATACAATCCACATAAATATGGATTTACAAATAAAAACTTTTTTGATGGTATGCATGGTCATGATGATGTTGCCAAAAAGATTTTTGAAACTAATTAAATAAAAATCGATTCTATTCCTGCTCGTCCCCATCGTCCCCGATGGGGATGCATACTAAAAGTAAAATGTACAAAAAAGTAAAATTAATACTAGTATAAATTCCCATGCTGGAGAGACTGTGAACTAGCGAACCAGCCCCGATTCTTGTGCTTGCACTCTCTTTGAGAAAATCGGAGTTCCAAGAGATAGACTCTATAAATATACTGTTCGCTATAGCTTATCTAAGATACTCAATCCCTTATCAATATCTCCTTTTGATGCTCTTAATTCAAATCTTGTTTTAGTATCAAAATTTGCAATTGCTACTGTAGTTAACTCATCAAGTAATCTATTTACGCTAACTTGTTGTTTTTTAGCTAATTCTTTTAATCTTTCATGTTTATTGTCTGGTAATCTAAATGTTATTGCACTCATTTCATATTCTCCTTTTGACAAAACTCTTTTGCTGTAACAACTTCATAGTTAAAATTCAGTTGATTTGCTAAAAAATCTTTTTTATTGTTTGTAATAATATATTGAGAATTTGAAGCTACAGCTAATTCTACAATATGATTATCACCCTCATCGTTCAAGTTTGGTCTCCACAAATAATAAATATCATTCCATTTTGATACTTTTAATAATGAATTTAATAACTCATCTATTTCTAAAAATGATAATTTACTATTATCTATAATTCTATCCCTTGATAAAACATCCTCATACTCCAAAAATAATTTTAAACCAATTTGTGGTTTAATCTTTTGTTTTAAAGCAAGTCTTAAAATATCTATAGCAAAACCATTTTTAGATAATATTGCAGAGATAAATATATTTGTATCTATAATTACATTCATAGATTATGATAGCATATATAGTATCAAATTAAAATTAATTGTCGATTATTTAGTATCACTCGTAGCTAAATCCACTAAAAACTAAATTTTAAATAATAATTTCAAAGTTGTATCTAAATCCCATCTATTATCAAGTAGTTGATTTTTAATAGATTTTACTTTATTTAGGTGTAAAATATTTATTACAAAGCTTCTCAATATTGTCATAGTCATAGGATTAATATTAGCAGTATGTAAATCTTCGTAAAGTGATTTATCTTTA
>Ga0209345_10002175_pt1 | contig 22095 bp, 28 predicted proteins | sample Cruoilmetagenom7_FD_187294 | JGI IMG/M metagenome (GOLD analysis project Ga0209345, IMG submission 187294) | Oil polluted marine microbial communities from Coal Oil Point, Santa Barbara, California, USA - Sample 7 (SPAdes) (version 2) | ecosystem: Environmental > Aquatic > Marine > Oil seeps ... | reverse complement strand
ATCGCCCACACACGAGCCTCGACGGGCTCACCCCGTGGGAGTATCACCAAAGGTCAGTAGAGGACCAAATCCTGAACAGAGCGAACTAAAGAACGCGGACTCTAAGGGGAGCGGGTCAACTTCAAAGATCGCCACGGCAAGGTTCGCTGGCGGTACAGGAAGGACGGCTCTACAGTTAGTCTGGGATCCGACTACGGGTCGGAGCAATTTATGTTGCGCTTAAGTGCAGCACAGAAGGGTAAGCGTCTGCCACAAGGGCAGGCTTCGCCGAGCGTTCTCTCAGGTTCCGCACCGGGTAGCCTGTCCGCTGTTATTGCAAGCTGGTATCGAACATCTGAGTTCACGACACTCAGCGGCAGCACGCAGTACGGTTATAAGAAGCAAGCGGAGGGCCTGCGCAATCTGCATGGCACCAAGATGGTAGCCAACATGCAGCGCCGCCACGTCAAGGCAATCATGGCAGTTAAGGCACACGTGCCGAACGCAGCAAACCACGACAGGCGAATACTTTGCTTCCTGTTGGATCATGCCTTGGACCTGGAACTTGTAGAAATTAACGTAGCGCGAGGTGTGAAGAAGCTCCGAGTTTCGGATGCTGGCTACCACACGTGGACAGAGGATGAGATTAGCACGTTCCTCAGCAAGCACGCAGTGGGATCAGCGGCGCATCTGACGCTATCCCTGATGCTGTACACGGGGGCAGGGCGCACCGACACCACCAAGATGGGGCCGGGCAACATCGCAGGCGACAGACTGCATTACAGCCGACAGAAGATGGCAACCCGTGGCGGCATGCTGGTGGACATACCGATCCACCCGGTGCTGCGAGCCTGTCTTGAGCCTTTAATGGACACAACAACCTTTCTGCAAACCACTCACGGTAAACAGCGAAGCCCGAACGCTCTAGGCAACTCCATGCGCACATGGTGCAACGATGCCGGACTAAAGCATTGCAGCAGTCACGGCCTACGCAAAGCGTGTGCAAGGCGGCTAATTGAAGCTGGTGCAACACCTCACGAGATGATGGCAATTACGGGACATCGCACTTTAGCAGAAGCCCAGCGGTACGCAGAAACGTTCAACCGCAGCAGTGCTGCCGATAACGCGATGGGGAAGTACGACGGGATATAACTTGTTAGATTTCAATACACGAAATGGCTAACCCAACATTTCGGTTAGCCATAGTGCGCTGCAAGCGCCTGATATAATTGTGTTTTTATGGCGTATGGTAGGCCCGGCAGGACTTGAACCCGCAACCAAAGCGTTATGAGCGCGTAAGGTTTTAACTAACCTAATGATATTTAACGGATGTGGTCCACTCCGTCTCATACAAAAACGCAGTTCACGACCTTTCGCGCATAGGTTCTGGTTCAGTGAACCAAAAGCCAGACGCGCTTTAAGTTTGGCTTGAAGCTGATGGTTGAACACCATCCAACGCGTAATGGTCCTTTCCAGTTAGGTCTGGGTCGTATTTGGCAGCCTTCACGAAGGGCGGTGAGCAGCCGTTCGCTGCGGGAGCAAGAGAGCCCCCCGCGACATTAAGAGCAGACGCTCGCGCAATGCATCTGACATACTTGTTTAAGACGACTTTGTGGTCATGTTAGGGTGCCGCGTTGCATGCTCTCGAAGCGGGGGTTGGCAGCTACTTGGCGACCTTATAACATCGAACCGATGTCCGACGCCCCCGTTGGATATGCCGCGGGCATCGTCTTGATCTGATCAACCGTGAGCCCCAGCTTGATTGCCAGAGAAAAGATATTGATGAGTTCCGCGTAGTCCGGACCGAACATATGCGCGCCCAATATCTTGCCCTCTGAATTCGAGATGATCTTGGCACCTGCATGGGTCTCGCCCAGACGTTTCTGGGAGAACCAGCCGGAAGTATCTGTGAATGATACCTCTACATCGCCGGTCTCGCGCGCTTCTTCTTCCAGCATGCCGACCCGTGCGAGTTCGGGGATGGTGAACACCACACTGGGCACGCCTGTGTAATCCGGCTCGGTCTGCTTGCCTTTCAGCATGTTCGAAGTGGCGATCTTGCCTTCGAAGACAGCCACCGGGGTTAGAGGCTTGCCCGGGGAGGCTGCGGCGTCACCGGCTGCGTAGACGCGGGGGTTGGAGGTGGATTGCAGCCAAGGGCTAACCTTCACACCGCCATGCTCGGTTTCGATTCCAGCAGCGCTTAGATTCAACCCATCGACGGCAGGAACGCGACCTGCGCCGTGAACCATGAGGTCGGCCTCTTTGACATGAGTATTGCCGTCTTTGCCGTAGAAAATGCGCTGCGCCTTGCCTGCTGCTTCAATCTTTTCGGGGGTTGCTTCTGAGATAATCTCGATCCCCACCGCGCGGCTGCGCTCCAGCAGCATATCGACAAGATCAGGGTCGAACATCTTGAGCTGCCGTGCGCCGTGGTCAAGGATCGTGACCTCGGCGCCCGCTCGTGCGGCGATATGAGCAAACTCGAAGGAAATGTAACCGCCCCCAACGAAGACGATGCGCTTTGGCAGTTCCGGCAGGTTCAAAAAGTCTGTGCTGTCGATCAGGCGCTCGGCACCGGGAAAATCCAGCGGACGCGGTTTCGCGCCAGTGGCGATCAGCGCGTGACCGAATGTGATTGCGCTGTGGCCATCGATTTCGATCCGATCCGGCGCGGTAAAGCGGGCTGATCCATGCAAGGTTTGCACACCGGCTTTCTTCAGCCCGTTCTCCATGTTCTCAGGCACCGGGTCCGTGAAGCTTTCCTTATGCTTCATCAGCGCGGGCCAATCGATCCGCGTGTCACCGGCCACTCCCTTGCCGCTCAGCAGCCGCGCGGCGTCGACCGCCTCCGCCCCGGCGCGCAACATTTTCTTTGGATCACAGCCCCGCAGGGCACAGGTACCGCCGTAGGGCAGTTCGTCCACGATGGCGACGGACCAGCCTGCACGCGCGGCCTTTTTCGCAGCGTTGACCCCGGCCATGCCGGCGCCGATGACGATCAGATCAAGTGTTTCGGTCATGAAATTTCCTTAAAGTCGAGAGTTCGGAAGGCGTCTGTTGCAGGCTCAACGATATCGGCCGAGCATTCGTTCACTAAGCCACCAGATCCCAGTCACGCCGAGACCGATCGAGAGCCCAAGCCAGCGCCAACCGTCGCCGCCCAGCGGCAACACGCCAGCCCCATACGCCAGCACCGGTAGTGTCATCGCCAGTAGGAATGGTCCCGTGTAGCGGCAATGCACACGGCCACAGCGATGGGCATTGCGCAGACAGGCGATGCCCATCCAAGCAAGTGCGGCGACCCAGATCGCGGTTTTGGGGCCATCGGCAAACGGAATTGCCAGAAGCATCGCGCCGATGGGGAGCCACCAAGCAAGCAGGCTGCCGCGCCGGGTGCTCAGCCAATCGTGGTTAGAGTGATCTGTCATGTCTTCATCCCGCGCAGCAGGACAGGGCGGCCACGTCCTTCTCGAAGGTCTGTGCCGCAAGTTTCAGCGCTTCGACCGTGGTCAGATAGGGCATGATCGTATCGCCAAGTTCCTCGTAGGTCAGCCCGGCCTTCAGCGCCATGGCCGCAGTCTGGATGCTATCGGCCCCCTCCGGCGCGATGATCTGCGCGCCCAGCAGCCGCTTGCTCCCAGCCTCGGCCACCAGTTTGATCAACCCGCGCGTATCGCGGGCCGCCAGCGCACGCGGCACAGCGTCAAGTGGCAGAACGGAGGTCACGACTTCATAGCCTGCGGCACGGGCCTGCGCTTCACTAAGCCCGACACCGGCCACCTGCGGATCAGAAAAGACGACCCAAGGCATGGTCGCGTTGTCGTAGGTGCGTGTCTCACCCGCCACAGCATTCCGGGCGGCGATCTTGGCTCCATAGGCGGCCATATAGACGAACTGATCGCGGCCAGTGACATCACCTGCCGCCCAGATGTTGGGGTTAGTGGTGCGCATATGAGGATCGGTCTGGATGCCTCCGCGCGCGCCCACCGTGATCCCGGCAGCCGCGAGGTTCAGCCCGTCACTGTTCGGAATGCGGCCAGTTGCGAGCACGAGCCGTTCTGCCGTCAGCACTTTTCCATCCGAGAGGTGCAGCGCGATGGCGGCGTCTTGCTTCGAGATGCGATCATAGCCTTTTGCACGCACCAGTCGGATGCCCTCGTCGGCCAAGTAGCCCTCAAGCGCTGCCGAAACCTCAGGCTCCGCTTCGGGCAGCACGCCACGACGGCTAACCAGCGTCACGTCGACACCGGCGCGCGCGAAAAGCTGCGCCAGTTCCACGCCGATATAGCCCGCGCCGAGAACCAGCATGGAGGTTGGCAGAGCGGTCAACTCCAGCGCTGACGTGCTGTCGAGCGTATCGATGGCCTCAATCCCCGGGATGGCAGGCACATGCGGGCGGGAGCCAGTGGCGAGGATGACTTTTGCCGCCGGAAAGAGGCTGCCATCGACCGTCAACTTGCCTTCATCATCGAATGTCGCCCAGCCTTCAACGTAATCGACATTCTCATGCCGGGGCAGCACATCCGCGTATTTCGCTTGGCGCAACTCTTCGACCAGCGCCTGTTTCTGCGCAACTGTAGCCGCCCAATCAGCCATGCGGGCCTCGGCCTCAATCCCATCGAACCGACCCGTCGCGCGCGCGTGATGCAGGCTCTCGACCGCGCGGATCAGGGCTTTGGACGGCACGCAGCCCACGTTCACGCAGGTGCCGCCGATGGTGCCTGCGCCGATCAGGGCCACGCGCGCACCGGCCTCGGCCGCGGTGATGGCAGCAGAGAAACCAGCGGAGCCGGCGCCGATCACGGCGAGATCATAGGGGTCATTCTTGGGGGAAGTGCTATCTTTCATGAGGGTCTTTCCGAATTGCGGCGCTTCCAGAGCGCGTAAATTGTGATGCCGATGAAGACGGCGAGCGCGGGTAGCAGCACGTAGTCGAGCCAGCCCAGCAACGCCGAAAGTCCTACCGCACCGAATAGGATCACCAGAACAGGCGTGAAGCAGCAGAGGGCAACGATAACCGTGCCGATAAGACCAACCTTGAGCAGACCGCTCTGGTTGTCGGGTGCCTTTGCATCATTCACGATCCGCTCTCCGCGGCCAATGACGCGCCATAGCCAACGCCAGTCACGGCAGCGACGATGGCCTCAGGGTCGGTGAACGCATCGTCATAGCGCAGGACATAAAGACCGTTTTCCGCATCGCCCTCGATGAACTCAAGGATTTCAACGCTTTCCACGCGCTTCATCGCGGTGGCAACAATATAGCCACACGAAGGACAGGTGAGCCCCTCGACAGCGACGCGCGTGGTGGCCTCTGCGGCCATTGCTACGCTGGCTGAAAGGATGAACGCAGCGGTGGAGATAAGAAGTTTCATGAAAGACCTCATGGTCAGAATGTCATAAGGAAGGGCGAGAGTGCCGGAAAGGCCAGGGCGAGAAGCACAACAAGCAAAGCGCCCCAGAGCAGCCTGCGCATCAGCCCGCGATCCATTGGACGCGCGCAGGTGCCGTCCGCGCAGGCGTCAGTAGGGACCGGGCGGTAAGCTTTCCAGAAACCGTAGGCAAGCGCCGCTGCCACGAAGCTCAAAGTCACCCACTTGTAGGCATAAAGGGCGGTAAGCTGACCGATGAAGACCCCGGTCACACCCAGACTGACGAGAACGAGCGGTAGGATGCAGCAGGAGGTCAGGGCGAGCGCGCCGAGCACGCCAGCGCCGGTGGCGAACCAACCGGATCGGTCTTCGTGCTGGTCTGTGGTCGCGGTGGTGTAATCTGTCATCGCTTTGCTCTTTGTTGCCCTGTGATGACTTGCAAGATAGGGTCTGTAGCAACTACAGGATCAAGGAGAAAACGCATGTCTGGTGATCACGGTATTGCGAGCGACCTTAAACGCTCTGACCTTGCGGGCCTGACTGGCTGCAACCTTGAGACCATCCGCTATTATGAAGGCGTCGGTCTGATGCCTGACCCACCGCGCAGCCCCGCCGGACACCGCCGCTATGGGGCGGCACATGTCGAACGGCTTGGCTTTATCATGCGGGCGCGTGAACTGGGCTTTACGATGGAGGAAATCCGAGGGCTGCTCAGCATGGTAGATCGCGGCAGCCATACCTGCGCGGAAGTTGAGAAGCGTGGGCGACATCATCTGGAGGTCGTGCGGGCAAAGATAATGGATCTTCAGAACATCGAGGCCGTCTTGGCGGAAACGATTGCGAAGTGCAGCGGTTCGGACAGTCCAGAGTGTCCTCTCCTTACGGTGCTGTCGGATGGGACTGTGGGCGAAACAGATTGATCCGAACTGGACGAGACATGAAGGAACGGTGTGTTCAGCGTTTGAAGGTGCGGCAAACAGGCGAAGTTTGCCCTTTGGATTCCAAAGGATTAGAACGTTCGCCGACCGCAGTGGAATGTCCGCTTTCTGTATGCTGTTGCGCAGCAAGTTTCTAAGACCCGGACGGCAGCTCTGGGCCATTCGTGTGTCAGGAACCTTAGACAAAGAGGGGGAATGCGAGCACTTTCTTATTTGAGAACTTAAGTTTACGCGCGATTCTGCCGGAACATTCGCACCAGCAACCAGACGGACAGCGCAAGCATCACAAGCGCGATGGGCGATTTCAGTAGAAACCACGGATCGCCACCGGAGGCGGTGAAGCTGCCGCGGATCAGCCCCTCGAGAGCCGGGGCCAGCAGGAAACCAATGACAAAGGGCAGTATCGAGATGCCCAGGCGCCGCAGCACGTAGCCAATCAGGGCGAAGACGCAGGCACTTAGGAGGCCGACATAGCCGCCGTCCTGCACATAGGCCGCGGTTAACGAGACGGTCAGGATCACCGGTAACATCACGTCCTTCGGAATCCGAATGAGACGGCCCAACTGGCCCATGAGGAAGCTGCCGACGCTCCAGTTGCAGAGGTTGGCGATCACCATCATTGTGAAGAGGCCAAAGGCCATGACCAGGTCGCGGTTCATAATCGTGTCGAACCCTTCGATCTCCTTGATCGGGGTGAAGCGGAAGACCTGCGGCCCGAAGGCGAAATCGCCGATGGTCTCCACCGCAAGGATGATGAAGACAGCGGCAAAGTTGCCGGGAATGCCGAGGCTCATTACCGGAATGAGGTTTGCGCCGGAAACGGCTGAGTTCGCCGATTCCGTCGCCACCACGCCCTCGATCGCGCCTCTGCCGAAGGTTTCGGGACATTTCGAGCGGCGCCGCGCGGTGTCATGCGACAGGGTCGCCGCGGTAGTGGTGCCGATCCCCGGCAGCGCGCCGATCATCGTGCCGATGCCGGCGCCGCGCAAGATCGCCGGCATCATCCGCCAACGCTCGCCCCAGCTCAGCGGCGGCCCCATTTCGGGGGCGGAGACCGGGCCCTTCGTCGTGGCCCGATCGCGGCGCATGTCTTCGACCGCGATCAACACTTCCGAAAGGACCAACACACCCAGCACGCAGGAGGTCAGCGGCAGCCCGCCGCCAAGCTCGGTGATGCCAAGCGTCATGCGCGGCCCGTCGCCCGACATCGTGGTCCCGACAAGCGAGACGAACATCCCCAGAAGGCCGCCGACCAAGCCCTTCAAAGGAGCCTTGCCGACCACGGCGGCCATGAAACAGAGTGACAGTATGATGAGGGCCGATTTCTCGGGCAGGTCCAGTACCCGTTCCACCGCAACCGCCAGCACTGGGGCGGCGATGAAAAGCACGAGGTCGGAAAAGTTGTCCCCTACGACGGAGGCGAAATGCGCCGTCTGGATCGCCCGGCGCCCCTGTCCCTTCTGAGCCAGCGGATAGCCGTCCACCGTGGTCAGGAAGGCATCGGGCGTGCCGGGGGTGTTGAACAGGATCGCTGGCACCGCGCCGCCTACAGTTGCGCCCTTCATGATCCCCAGAAGACAGCCCAGCACTGGATAGAGCGCCTCGTTTCCATAGCCGAAGATCGAGACCAGAACCGGCAGGGCGATGGCCATGGCGAAGGGGCCCGATAGCCCCGGGGTGGCGCCCACAAGTATCCCGATAACGACCCCGGTCAGCACCATGCCCATGGGCAAGAGCCACAGGCCACCATCGGCGGCTGTGAAGACGGAAGTGATTCCGAGCGCGAGATATTGCAGCAATAGGTCCAAGGGGTGTCCTTCAGAGGTCGGCGTTCGGCGGCAATTGGATGTTGTCCAGCAACCCGGCAAACAACAGGATCAAAAAGGCGGTCGAGAGCATGGAGACCACGATGTCGCGCGAGCGCAGACTGCGGCGGGTGATGTAGATATAGCTGGCGCTTAGCGCCGTACCGCCGAGGAAGAACCCGGCCACGTTGTAGGGAAACCGTCCTGAGGCCGCTCGGTAGCCGGAGAAATCGGAGAAGCCCGCGGCGTTGCTGGCCCATACCACCATCGGCCCGCCCCATGTCATCAACGCCAGCGAAGCGGTGGTGACGAGACCGGCGCGGGTCAGAAACAAAAGGTTGTCGAGACTGAGACGCCCAACGGGCTCTCCCGCCTTGCGACCTTTGGACCGCAACTCTCCCGCAATCAGCAAGAGCGCCAGCGGCACCATCAGCAGAACCAGCAGCGTGGGAAAGAAGGCGTCACCGGGAATGGTATTGCCGGTCAGGCTCTTCTTTAGGAATCCGCTGCTGATGTCCCGCGGAAACCAAACCAGAAGGCAAAGCGCGACAAGCGCCAGCGTGCCCCCGCCCAGCCAGAGGTTCCAGCGCCCCCCAGAGGGGGCGCCTTCATCGGTGTCCACGGGACCTCGCGTCATTCGGCCAGTGCTTTCATCATCGTTACGTTGGCCTCGTAGGTCGTAAGGATCTGCTCGCGCAGCTCCGCGCCCTGCGTCACGATCGGCGCAGGTGGGTACTGCTTTTCGATGAACTGACGTGTCTCACTCTCGGGGTCGGCGAGGATCTCGGCGATTACGCTACCGATCTCGTCGCGGATCTCGTCAGGCATGCCCGCGGGGGCGGTGATGATATACTGGTAGCCGAGGTTCAGGTCGATGCCCTGATCCATCAGCGTCGGCATTTCTGGAGCAAGCGCCACCGGACCGGTCTCGGCGGAGGAGAGGATCACCAGTTCGCCCGCCTCAACCAGCGGTTTCTGCACACCGCCACCCCAGGCGACGTTGGCGTCCATCGACACCAGCGCATTGAGCGTGCCTCGGCCACCCTTCATGCGCAGGTGGTTCACGTCGATCCCGAGCGCGCGGGCAACGATTTCGGCTCCGGCCTCGACCTGCGTACCCCAGTTGGCCCAGACGATGGGCTCATTGGCGGCGGCGGCCTTGAGGTCGTCCAGCGTCTTCCAGCCACTTTCGGCGCGCGCCAGAACCGCCATCTGCGAGCCCGCGGTGGTGGTGATATAGGTGAAATCCTCGGGCGACAGGTTGTCGCTGTTCATCGGCGCGAAATCGTAGGTAGTGGTGATCGCAAAGCCCAGTGTCTGGCCGTCGGGTGCCTCTCCCTTGAGCTGCGCCGACATCACGGTGCCGTCGTCACCCGCCTTATTTTCGGGGATCACCTGCCAGCCACGCTTTGCCTCGATCTCCTGCGCAAGAGTCCGGCCCTGCACGTCGGTCCCGCCGCCGGCTCCATAGCCGATCCACAGGCGGATCGGGCCGTCAGGGTTCCATTCGGCCAGCGCGGGCCCGGCGGCCAGCAGGACGGTAGCGGCGGTGGTCATCAGAATACGTTTCATGGTCTCTCCACTGTTGATTAGGTTAGTTGCACTTTTATTGGTCGTCAGAATCCGGGCTTGCTTTCCACCAGTTCCATCGAACGGTGGCCCCGGGGCAATTCGAAGCGTTGGATCAGTTGCAGCCTGTCTTGAGCGTCATGTTCATGAGCGTCCCAGATCATCCCCACATGCGGCGCGGCGAGGTCGAGATGCTGACAGGCTTGCCGGGACAGCAGATCGGCGCGCACCTCGTGGCGGACTTTGGCGGTGCGGATCTGGAACTGCTCCCAGAGCATGCGGTGGTAGGAAATGCCGTGCAGTTCCTCCAAGGGGCGCGACAGCAGAGCCTCGGCGTGGTCGCAGCGCAGGTACATGGTGCCGAAGGCCGGTTGTGATCCGGTGACCCAGACCAGCCGGTCGATGCGGATCACCTGCTCGGCTTCGAAGCCGATGAGCAGCGGCCCGGATTCGGCGGTGGGAAGACGCTGGATATCGACTACCCGGGTATAGGGCATCTTCCAATCCCCCGTCTCGGGGTCGCGGAAGCGGTAGACATGCACCTCGGGCACCTGATGACTTGCATCCGCGATGAAACTGCCGCGCTTGCGGTGGCGCACGATCAGCCCCTGCTCGACCAGCCGCGACAGGCCCTTTTGCACCGTGGACAGGCCGATGGGCAGCGCGGCAGCGATCTCGGTCTCGCCGGGAAGCTGGCCGCCGGGCGCGAAAGTGCCTTCCTGAATACACCGGGTGAACGCCTCGCTCAGACGCAGGTACTTGGGTCGGCCCTTTCCATCGGGGGCCGTGTCTTCCCATGCGGTGACCAAGGTCTCGAGGGATAGTCTATCTGAAGAGCTTTCCATAAAACTATCATAGAACGAGGGGTATTGCACTTGTCAACTACGTAGTTAATAATTGTCACAGGAATATATTGCAGCGTTGAGAGGGTGGAGATGAGCGAAGAATGGGCAGTGGCCACCGGACATCCCATCGCCACCGGGGCCGCGGAGCGGGTGCTGAGCGCAGGCGGCAACGCCGTGGATGCCGGGGTGGCCGCCGGGATAGCGCTGGCCGTTGTGCAGCCCGATCTGGTGTCCTTTGCCGGGGTCGCGCCGGTAATCCTCTATGACGCGGCGCGCGAGCATGTGACCAGCTACGACGGTGTCGGGGTCTGGCCGCAGGCGGCAGACGTGGTGCAAATGCAGCGCAATCACGGCGACCACGTGCCCGAGGGTCTGCTGCGCACCGTCGTACCCGCCGCCCCGGCAAGCTGGATCAAGGTTCTGGCGACCCACGGCACACTCGGTTTCGGCGATGTCGCGCAAGAGGCGGTGCAGGCTGCCCGCGATGGTTTCGACGTCTATCCCCTGCTGGCCGATTTCATTGCATCGCGGGAGGAGAAATACGCGCGCTTTCCGTCCACGGCGGCGATCTTCCTCCCCGATGGCCGCCCGCCGAAGGTCGGAGAGCTTTTCGTTCAGACCGACCTTGCAAAAACCTTGCAACTGCTAATCGACGCCGAAAGCGCCGCCCGTGCCGAGGGTGGAGATCGGCGCGCCGGCCTGGCCGCCGCCCGCGCGGCTTTCTACACTGGCCCGATCGCGCAAAAGATCGTTGCCTTTCACGCCAAGAACGGCGGCCTGCTGCGGGCCGAGGACCTCGCCTCTTACGAGGTCCGCGAAGAGCCTACCTTCGCCGTCGAATTCCGGGGCACGCAAATCCACTGCTGCGGCGCGTGGTGCCAGGGCATCTCAATGGCGCAGACGCTTGCCATGCTGGAGCAGGCCGGCCCTGACGCCACCCGCGACGGGGATCAGATTAAATTGCATTTCTTGCTCGAAGTTCTGAAACGCGTGTTCGCAGACCGCGAAGCGCATGTCACCGACCCCCGCTACATGCAGATCGCCCCCGAGGCACTGCTGGACCCCGCCTTCATCGCGGACCGGCTGCGCAGCATTCAGGAGACCTCCGATCCGCTTCCCGCCCCTATGGCCCCGGCTCTTGCGGCTTCGGGCGAACGCCCGGTGTTCGAGGTAGGCTGCGCCGATACATCTCACGTCAGCGTCATCGACGGTGCCGGCAACATCTTCTCCGCCACCCCGAGCGATCCGAGCTATGACACTGTGGTGATCCCCGGCACCGGGATGTCGGTCTCCTCTCGCGGGTCGCAGAGCCGTGCGATCCCCGGTCACCTAAATGCGCTCGCACCGGGCAAGCGTCCGCGGCTCACACCGAACCCTATTCTGGGGCTGAAGGATGGCAAACCTTGGCTCGCCATGGGCACGCCCGGCGGCGACGTACAGGTTCAGGCCATGGCTCAGGTATTGTTAGGCATGCTGGACCACGGACAGGCTCCGCTTGCGGCGGTCGAGGCGCCCCGCGTGGCTTCCTATGCCTATCCCGGCAGCTTCGCGCCACATGACGTCCACCCTAACAAGGTGCTGTACGAAGCCGATCTGCCACTGGAGCAGACCAAGGACTTACGCACACGCGGACATGATCTCGAAGAATGGCCCGCCCGAACCTGGATGGCGGGCGGGATCTGCATCGCCCTGCGCGACGGGGCCGGCGTGGACGCCGTCGCCGACCCGCGTCGCGCGGGCACGGCCAAAACTGGAGCGAAACCATGACAACCGACATTTGCAAACGCATCGCCGCTCAGAACATCCCACTGGAGGAAGCGTTTGATCTCTGCGGTGAAGCTCTCGACAATCAGTTGTTCACCGCGATGCGCTTCCACGCCACAACGATGGAGGTGGAACGCCTTCACTCCACCTTGCCCGAGAGCTACCCCGTCAGCGGTCGCAAACCAAAGCGGGATACGGAATGGGGCAAAAATGTTCTGATCGACCGAAGGATCAACCTCGGTTTCGGGGCCGCTGATATCAGATGGGCATTTTCGGATTACGAAACCATTCTTGGGCTCGGGCTCAATGCTGTGTTGAATGTTCCGATTGTTCGTGGCCAATCGGTTCTGGGTACGATCAATTACTTGCGTGGCGATCCGGCCTTCAGTTCGCGAGAAGTGGAGATCGCAGAACAAGTTGCTGCTGCACTGGCCGATCGAAGTGAACTGCGAGACTAACTTTAATACGCTATGGTGCCGTAGGCATCATGTATTCTCGCCGTCTGTTAATCGCCACCAAGACGCATCTTCGCGCTGAATTGGGCGGATTGCAGACATTCGCTGCGTCCTTCACGAAGGTCCGCTCTGAGGACCTTCCCGCCGGGAATGAGGGGCGCACCATCTCGGAACAATGCTGAAAAGTGTTAGAATGTAGCCCGAGTCGCGGACCTCTGCTGTCGAACCTCCGTAAGCCTGCAAATTCTTGGAAGGCGGCATAGCTCTGCATTTAGCATGTCGGCCAGACTCGATTTTAATTCGAATAATTAAGATAGGGGCAATCGGTTTCACGCGTGCTTGAAAGTCGCCAGCATTGTTTTCAGACTGCAGAGTTGCAGCATATTAGCTCTTCTAAGGCCACCGGCGGTGTAGATCATCTACAATCACGTCGTGCTTGTGGTTCTGGGTGCCATGGTCGGGGGATAGATCGGGGTGCCTATGATCGAGGTTGTTCGGCACACCAGTTGGCCAAAGTTGCAGGGCTGCTACGATGCCGAACGCGGCCCAAACACCCAGCACCAGCAACGCTGGAACAGTCCCGAATGCGGTCATGAGCCAGCCTGCCAACGGATAAGTAAGCAGCCAACAAGCATGAGACAGCGCGAATTGCGCCGCAAATACCGCGGGCCGATCTTCTGGGTGGGCCGAGCGGCGCAAAAGACGGCCAGATGGGGTCAAGACGGCAGAACTGCCGAGACCGATCAGCAGCCATATGGCCAGCAGGAGGGGCAAGGATAAACCGAAACCCACGATGCCTGCGGCGATCCCAAACAGAGCCGCGACCATTAGCCAAGCCCCTGTCAGCATGACGGGTCTGTCGAGAAATCTGTCCAGCACTCTGGGCAGAACAAGCGCGGCAGTCATGCTGCCGGCACCGAAGGCGAACATGGTCCACGCCAGTGCCGTATCGCCGAGCCCCAACTGTCCGCGCACCAGCACGACTGAGTTCACCAGAACCATCGCGCCCGCAGACGACACAGCGAGGTTCAGCCCCAGCAGTCCGCGCAACCGGGGCGTTGCGAGGTAGATCCGAAGCCCCCGCGTGGTGCGGTCATAAATTCCGCGCGCGACTGTCGCCTTGGGAACGGGCAGAACGACCGTCAATACCAGCAGCGCCGAGGCCCCAAAACCCGCGACCGTCCCAAGGAAAAGGGCGTTGTAGCTCATCACCGTCACCAGCACAGCGGCCAGCGCGGGAGAGATGATGTTCTCCAGATCATAGGCCAAACGGGACAGAGACAGCGCTCTGGTATAGCGCGCCTCATCCGGCAGCACGTCAGGGATGGTTGCTTGAAACGTCGGCGTGAAGGCGGCCGAGGCTGATTGCAGGAAGAAGATCAGGATATAGATCTGCCAAACCTCGGTCACGAAGGGGAGGGCCAAGGCCACCGCAGCCCGCACCAAGTCCAACGTGACCAAAAGAGCGCGGCGCGGCAGACGCTCGGCAAAGGCACCAGCAATCGGCGCGATGCCGACATAGGCCACCATCTTGATCGTAAAGACGGTGCCCAGCACCATGGCGGCCCGGTCCCCGGCCAGATCATAGGCCAACAGGCCAAGCGCCATCGTTGCCAAGCCAGTGCCGAGAAGTGCGACAACTTGGGCGAGGAAGAGGTGTCTGTAGGTTCGATCCGATAGAACACCCAGCATAATGTCCTCAGAGGTAACGGGTGATGGTCTTAAGCTCGGCGCGGTCACTCTCGGAGCCATCGACCTCAAGACAGTGGTCGATGTGGTCATGGATCAACACGCGCTTGGCGTTGGTCACGGCCTTCTCAACGGCCTGCAGCTGCTGCGCCACGTCAACGCAAGGTTTGCCTGCCTCTAACATCGCGATCACCGCACGCAGATGCCCATCGGCACGTTTCAGCCGGGCAATGAGGGCGGGATGACTTGCATGAATATGGGTGTCTGACATACTAAGACCGTATCCCCCTCGGGGGGATAGAGCAAGACGGCGAAAAGCGCCGCGTAATTGACGAGAGGGCAGACAGGACAGATGACTTTTCTACGGACAACTGGGCAAGCCGCTTTTGCGATGCTTCTCTGTGTGGCCGTGCTCGTCTGGTCCGTGGTGCCGACCTCTTCCCATGTTCCTGCGGTGTTGGATGTTCTTCAAGAACATGAACAGATGATCGCGGATCACGGGCACTCTCACGGGTTAGAAGAAGACCTTGCTTGGGCCATGCACGGGCACAGTCACGACAGTGCGGACCATGATCATAGCCAAGCCGTCGTGTTTGGCCGCGCCTTGGCCGCGCAACCTGTTGAGGTCTACAGGGCCGCTTGGCGGCTGAGTGTCGCTTCTGCAAATACCTCAAGGGTCTACCTGATCGAACGACCGCCGCGCGTGTGACTGGCCGCGCCACTGGCGCCCCCATTCCTCACAAATCACATACGCGGAGTTCAATCCATGAACACAGTCCCACGGGGCTGGACCGATTTTGGCGCACGCCGGATCGCGATCCTGTCCCTTGTCACAGTTACCTTGCTCATTCTTAGCGCAAGCTATGCCTTGGCGCATAACGTCACGCCCGGGGATGCGGGCTATATTCAGGAAATCTGGGGGGTGAACATCATTCCCTTCATGTATCTCGGCGCCAAACATATGGTGACGGGCTACGACCACATCCTGTTTTTGTTTGGCGTCGTTTTCTTCCTCTACAAGATGAAGGACGTCGGCATCTATGTCAGCATCTTTGCTGTGGGGCATTCGACCACGATGCTGGCGGGTGTCTGGTTCGGCTGGGGCATCAACGCCTATATCGTTGATGCCATCATCGGCCTGTCGGTCGTCTATAAGGCGCTTGATAACCTTGGCGCCTATCAACGCTGGTTCGGCGTGCAGCCTAATACCAAGGTTGCAACGCTGATCTTTGGCTTCTTCCACGGCACCGGTCTGGCCACCAAACTTCTCGACTACGAGATCGCCCCGGACGGCCTTTTGGCCAACCTTTTGGCGTTCAATGTGGGCGTCGAGATGGGCCAGCTGATGGCGCTCGCCGTCATCCTTATCGTCATGGGCTTTTGGCGAAAATCACCCAACTTCTTCCGCCAAGCCTACACCGCAAACGTGATCATGATGGCACTGGGGTTCATCCTCATGGGCCTTCAAATCACCGGCTATTTCGTAGCCGCTTAAGCAAATAGGAGAACCACGTGTTCAACGCAGAAAAACCAAGCCTCAACGAATTGCCCACTTCCGCGCAACTCATCCGCTCCACCGCCATTGCTGCTGCCAGTGCCGCATTGATCCTCGTGACCGTTGTGCTGCCCGCGGAATACGACATCGACCCTACGGGGATCGGCGGCGTGCTCGGTCTGGCCGAAATGGGCGAGATCAAAAGCCAGCTTGCTGCAGAGGCCGAAGCGGATCGCATCAAAGCACTGGAAGAGCAAGGTGCGCTTGTGACCCAAGAGCAATCCAACCTGATATACGATATCTTCAGCGTCTTCGTCGGGGCCGCCCATGCCGAAGAGGTGGTCTCTGAGCCCGCCGATGAATGGCGCGATGAGATTACCTTTACACTGGCCCCCGGTGAGTCCGCCGAGTGGAAGTTGGGGATGGAAGAAGGCCAGACCGCCGAATACGTCATGTTGGTCGACGGCGGGCGCGTGAACTTTGACCTGCACGGTCATGGTTCGGGCCAATCCGAGACCTATGAAAAGGGCCGCGGCTCGACAGGTGAACAGGGCGAAATCACCGCCGGTTTCGCAGGTCAGCACGGATGGTTCTGGCGCAACCGTGACAAGACGGAGGTGACTGTGACCGTTCAGGTGCGCGGCGAATACGACGAATTCAAAGACGCCAGCTAAACCGCGTGGCTGCCGGCCCTTTGAGGAGGGTCGGCAACGAGACGACAGTTTGAGCCCTCAGAAGGACTTCACATGACCCTCACACGACGCAACCTGCTGGCCTGTTCCGCAAGCTTTGCAGCCGCTGCACCATTTGCGGCATGGGCCGAAGAAAAACCCGCCATCCACGTGATGAAAGACCCCAACTGCGGCTGCTGTTCGGCGTGGATCGAGATACTGGAGAACGAGGGTTTCGCCGTGACGACCGAACACAGCTTGGGAACGCTCTTGATCAAATACAAGCAAGACAACGGCATCCCGCAGAACATGGCCTCCTGCCACACTGGAAGATCGACGGCTATATGATCGAAGGTCACGTCCCGCCCGCCGACATCCGCAAACTGCTGGCCGAGCGCCCGGATGCCATCGGCCTTGCCGTGCCGGGGATGCCCTATGGTTCGCCGGGGATGGGGCCGGAGAGTGAGCGCGACGCCTATGACGTCTATCTGATTGCCCGTGATGGAAGCAGCGAGGTGTTCTCAAGCTATGACGCTGCATAGCGCCATGCGCTGAGAGTTGCTTGGCGTCGTGCCCCCCGGAACTTGCATTTCGGCCTTCGGGTTTTGATCCTGTTACCCAATCAAGGAGTAAGATCATGCAAGTTCAAGAAATCATGACGAGCAACCCCACCTGCTGCGGCCCCGACGCCTCGGTTCAGGAGGCAGCGAAGCTGATGGATGACAAGTCGGTCGGTTCTATTCCGGTGGTGAATGACTCCGGTGAGCCGGTTGGCATTGTGACGGACCGAGACATCTGCTGCGGTGCGGTTGCGCAGGGAAAAGGCACCGATACACGCGTGTCTGACGTAATGTCGAAAGACGTGCTGACCGCGTCCCCCGACGAAGAAGTCGAAAGTTGCTGCAACAAGATGGAAGAGAAGCAAGTGCAGCGTGCCGTGGTGACCGACGACACTGGGAAATGTTGTGGGATCGTCGCCCAGGCCGATGTAGCGCAGGAAGCCGACGGCAAAGAAACAGCAGAACTGGTGCAGAAGGTTTCACGCGCCGAAAAACGCTCGGGCTGCTGTTGATCCGGCTAAAACCGAAGCAGGCCACGCCTGCGGACGAAGTGTCTTTTGAAGACGCTGATACGATTTCAAAATGCGGTGCGCACCGCGTTTTGATGCCTAAAGGACAATAGGGACACCCCAATGGCACATGATCACGCTCATATTGACGCCGAAAGCGGGGACCGCAGAGAATCACTGGCCATCTGGGCGAATGCGCTTCTGACGGTGGCGCAGATCGTGGGCGGTGTTTTTGCGGGGTCGCTCGCCCTTATCGCCGACGCACTTCACAACCTTTCGGACATGGCCTCACTGGTCATCGCCTTTGTCGCCCGCAAAATCGCACGGCGTCCGGCAGATGCGCGGATGACCTTTGGCTATGGCCGGATCGAAATCGTTGCGGCTCTGATTAACTACACCACGCTCATTCTTGTCGGGATATATCTGATCTATGAAGGCGGGATGCGCATGATCGATCCGCCTGCGGTGGCGGGCTGGACGGTGGTCACTCTGGGTGGTGTCGCGCTGGTGGTCGATACGCTGACGGCGCTGGTGACCTATTCAATGCAGAAGGGCAGCGTGAACATCAGGGCGCTGTTCTTGCATAACCTGTCAGACGCGCTGGCCTCGGTCGCGGTGATAATCGGCGGCACGCTCATCATCCTTTACGACCTGCGTTGGGTTGACCCCGCGATCACCATCGGTATCGCGCTTTATATCCTCTATCTGGCACTCACTGAAATCGGCGGCCCGATCCGTATGCTGATGCTGGGTAGCCCGCCTGACATGGATGCAGGCGCAGTGGTCGACGCGATGATTGATGTCGATGGCGTCCGGGATGTGCATCATGTTCATCTCTGGCAGATGCAGGAGCATGAAGTGGCGCTTGATTGTCATGTAGTTTTAATGGGGCGAGATTGGACGGACCTTGAAGCTGTAAAGCAGGCGGTCAAGAAAAAGCTCGCTGAAGACTTCGGCATCACCCATTCGAGCCTTGAGTTTGAAACTTTCGCGAATGCCCATGAAGATGCCGCGTTGTTTGGCCATGACGGCGGCCCGACGCGCGCTGGCAAAGAAGCGGAGCACGGCTGAAAGGCGTCGCACGACCGGTGAGTTAATTGCCCTACGCTGTCTTTTGCCGACCTAACGATCTGCGACGATTTGTGCTGCCTCACATTCTGGTGAAGAGATCGACACCACCGCATAGGGTTCCTATATGTGCGGCATGCGCTTGCTGCTTCGCCTTGCCACATACTGCTTATCGCTCGTTCTTCTGACGGGAATCTTAGCGCATGATCTGGCGGCGGCGAACATGTCGATGCAGATGTCCGGTTTGACCTCATCCGCTACGACGGAGAATGACAGCGATTGTCTTGCGTGCCCTCTGGAAGAACAGCGCGAAGTAGTCTGCGACATTGACTGTGCAGCACCTGTTTTCGTGGCTCCACAGGCACTTCAGTCTCAGCCAGCAAGCACGCGGCGCTTCTTTGTGCCTATGCCGGGCGATCTTGGTCTCGCCGGAATTGATCTTGGGTCTGACCCTTTCCCACCACGAACCACTTTCCTGAGTTGACCGGCCGCACCCAAGGGTGACGGCCCGGTCTCGCGATGCTTGCTGCCAATGCGCAGCAACGCGCTCGACCTTATCCGTCACTTTCGGGAACGACCTTTATGTCTACTCATCCTCCGCACGAGAAGTCGCGCAGGCATGTGCTGTCCGGCGGGCTTGCCGCAGTCGTTGCTACGCTGATCCTACCTCATCCCTCCCTTGCAATCACCAAGGGCACGTCGATCCGCGCCCTTGGTTATGACGGCGATGCACTTGTCGCGGCCTCAAGGGGCGCATTGTGGCGCGTGTCATCTTCGAACGACATCCAGCATTTGCCGCTGAAGCAATCAATCACCAAAATCGCCAGCCATCCGGATACTTCGGGCACTTTGTTCGCGGCGGTTGATCCCGTGGGCCTCATGCGCAGCCGGGACGGGGGGCGCACTTGGGCAGACGCCAGCGCGGGCCTGCCTGCAACCCGCGTCACCGCGCTCACCCAAGCCGCGCTTGAGCCAGAGATGCTTTATGCCGCCTTTGCAAACGACGGGCTTTGGCGCAGCAAAGATGCGGGTGAAAGCTGGGAATTCGTCATGGATCGGCCCTACCTCGACGGGGCTGAACGCGAAGTGCTGACGCTCGTATCGGTTGGCAATCCGACTGGCATGGGCGGCATCTGGCTATATGCAGGGACCGACGCCGGGCTGACCCGTGTGCCGGATTGCTTTTGCCGCTGGCAGGATGTGACACCGGGCGACGCGATGGATGCGCTGGCTGCGGGCAAGACACCGCCGTCTGCCGAACCCTTGCCCGAGGGACAGCCTGTTAGCCATCTCGCGCTGTCGCCCAAAGCGTTTGAACGGCTCTATGCCGGGCTGGAAAGCGGCATTTGGACGTCGACGGATACGGGCGTGAATTGGGCCCTCGTTGCACCAGGAGAGGTCGCCTTGCTGGCCGTTAATCCTGCCGACCCTCAGCACCTTGCTGCCGTCCGCAACAGCACTCTTTGCGTCAGCCGCGATGGCGGCATGACCTTTGAACCTCTTAACATCCTTCAAGGAGATCAGACATGAACAGGAAATACACCTTCGGCGCGGCCGCAGCCGCTGCCGGTATCATCGGCTTTGCAACCTTCGGCATGGCTGAAATCGACAAAACGCCTCTCGCGGAGACCACAGCAATCACCGTCCCGGCGGACCGCCAGATGACCATCTGGCGCGATCCCTCTTGCGGCTGCTGCGACGCTTACGCCGATTATGCCGAAGAGAATGGCTATCACGTCACCCGTATTGACGACCGGGATTTCGACAAGCGCTCGGTCGAGGTCGGCGTGCCGGAGCAAGGGCTGGGGTGCCACCTTGCCGAGGTCGATGGCTACTACGTCAGCGGTTTGGTGCCTGTTGAGATTATCCAGCGTCTGACATCCGAGCGCCCCGAGGTCACCGGCATCACGCTGCCCGGTATGCCCCAGAACGCGCCCGGCATGGCAGGCAAAAGCGGCACGCTCAAGACCTACGCCTTCGGTGAGGACGGCGTGGCCGTGTATTCAAATGAATGAGGATAGAATGATGGGCATGATGAACGGACCTATGATGAACGGGCCGATGTCCGTCGCAATGATGGTTGGCTGTGGCTTGTTGTTCCTCTTGGTGCTGGCGGTGCTGGTGCTGGGTGTGCTGTCCTTAATCAAATACCTGCGGCGGCCCGCATGAACCGGATGGTTATGAGCGCCGCTATCGGCATTGCAGGGGCGGCGACAGTCGCTGTCTGGGCCGGGGGAAAGGAGGAAAGCCCCCCGGTGCTGACCGTGCTTGGCATGCCTGTGGATGCGGAGATGTTAGATCAGGGTGCTGAACTCTATGCGGAGACCTGTGCCTCCTGCCACGGCGCAGACCTCGAGGGCCAACCGGACTGGCGCAGGCGGCTCGACAATGGCCGCATGCCCGCGCCGCCGCATGATGAAACGGGTCATACATGGCACCACGCAGATCAGCAGCTTTTCGACATTACCAAGAACGGGCTGGCCTCGGTTGTGCCCGGTTATGAAAGCGACATGCCGGTGTTTGACGGCATTTTAAGCGATGACGAAATTACGGCGATCCTCGGCTATATCAAAAGCACGTGGCCTGATCGCGAACGCGACTATCAAGCCGAGATCACCTCAAGGGGCGAGGAGGGATCATGAGCGGCATAGAGCGAAATCTCCACAAGCCGCGATGGTCGGTGCTAATCGCCGCACTTCCTGCGACAGTCTTCGCGGCAATTGCAATGGCCTTCCTGTGGGGGCTGTTCAACAATGAAGACAGCCTTCCCAGCACAATGATTGGCAGGGACATCCCGGAGTTTGATCTGCCACCCATCGACGGACGCGAGAACGGTTTGTCTGCGGCAGATCTGCGCGGCGAAGTTTCACTGGTGAACGTCTGGGCTTCTTGGTGCGTGCCATGCCGGGTTGAGATGCCGCTGCTGGTGGAACTGGCCCAAACTAAAAGCGTGCCGATCCACGGTATCAACCTCAAGGACAAGCCCGCTGCCGCCCGGAGATTTCTCGCTGAGCTTGGCGACCCCTATCACCGGATCGGCGCCGATAGCTCTGGGCGGACCTCGATCGACTGGGGCGTCTATGGCGTGCCGGAAACCTTTGTTATCGATGCCGAAGGGCGCATCGCTTACAAACATGTCGGTCCATTTGACCGGCAGTCTCTGGAGAACGACATTCTTCCAGTGGTGCATCGTCTGCAACAGGAGCAGGGGGCGTGAGGCGGCGCGGTTTTCTGGGCGGCGCACTGGCGTTTGGGGCCACGCCTGCCTCGGCGCGGACCTTGATGGCAGAGCATCAAGAGCCTTTACCTATGCTGTCGCCGCCCATCACGGATGGGGCTGGCCGGAGCCTAACCTTGGCGGACTTTCGTGGTCG
>Ga0209345_10002174_pt1 | contig 22101 bp, 14 predicted proteins | sample Cruoilmetagenom7_FD_187294 | JGI IMG/M metagenome (GOLD analysis project Ga0209345, IMG submission 187294) | Oil polluted marine microbial communities from Coal Oil Point, Santa Barbara, California, USA - Sample 7 (SPAdes) (version 2) | ecosystem: Environmental > Aquatic > Marine > Oil seeps ... | reverse complement strand
TAACAACAGTTGGTCAAATCTTAAGAGAATCTACTCTTGCATCAGGATCTGCTCAGGTAACAGCAGCTTCTTCAACAGCATTTGTTCAAAATGGTGGTGTAGGTGCAGAAACTTTATCATTACGTGGTTTAGGTGCAAATCGTACTTTGGTCTTATTAAATGGCCGAAGAGCTGGACCTGCTGGAACACGTGGTGGCGTTTCATCATTCGATTTTAACGTTATACCTTTAGCTGCTGTTGAAAGAGTAGAAATCTTAAAAGATGGCTCATCATCTTTATATGGTTCTGACGCTGTAGCTGGTGTTGTTAATATTATTACTAAAGCTGGTGATGTTAGTACTATTGATGCCTTTACTTCACAAACAACTGAATCAGGTGGCGAGTCTACAAGAATCAGTGGTTCTTGGGGTCGTTCAAATGGCAAAGGTAGCATTAGAGCAACCTTTAGTTATGACAAGCAAAGTGAGTTAGCTCGTGGTGAACGCGACTATTATGCTTGTGGTGAAAGATATTACTTTCAAGGCAATACTCAAAACAGAGCAGATTTAGTTGATCCTAGAACAGGTGAGTTTCACTGTAATGACTTAGCCTGGGGGCATGTATGGTTATATGATTACGGTGCTGATAATATCACACGCGGAACAGGCCGTTTAGCACAGTTTGATTATGATGGTGACCTGGGTAACTATTTGGACCCTATTGCTCCTCCTACATCTGGTAGTGACTTAGTAACACCTCCAGGTTGGTTTTTAGTGAATGGTGTTGACCCTGAAAGACAAGCTTTATTGAATGCAGATCATCCTTTTCAAGATTTAGAAAGTTTAGTTCCTGAAGTTGAACGCACAACTTTTATGGTAACAGGTGAATATGAATTATCTGAAAACGTTAGTGGTTATGCTGAAGTTTTATTAAATCGCCGTAAAACTGTTGCTAATAGCTATCGTCAATTTTGGAGTTATGTATACAATGAAAACTTCTTTGCCGGTAACCCATTAAGTGAAGGTTGGACTGGAGCACAATGGTTAAGCCCAACGGCAATCACTGATCATTCTGGTAATGATATCGAAGTAGATTATACGCGTTTTGTAGCTGGTTTAACCGGTACTTTAGGTGATAATTGGTATTGGGATGCTTCAGTTCAACACAGTGAATCTGATGCTGACTATACAAATAAAATCATTTACAATGATTCCATTGTTGATCAAAACTGGTTAAGTGGTTCATGTGTTGGTAGCGTAACTTCTGTACGTGGCGTACCTTGCCAAGATATTCCTTGGTTAGACCCACAACTATTAGCAGGTAACATTTCACCTGAAATCAGAGATTTTATCTTTGGCTTAGATACAGGTAATACATTGTATAAACAAACTACTGTTGAAGGTGTTATTTCTGGAGATATATTCCAAGCACCTCATGGAACTGTTGCTGCTGCGTTTGGCTTCCAATATCAAAACGATAAAATTCATGATGTACCTGGAGAACATACACGCGCTGGAAACACATGGGGCTCAACATCTGCTGGTATAACTACTGGTGAATTAGACACCTATGCTGTATTTGGTGAAGTGCAAGCGCCTCTATTAGCTGATCTTCCTTTTATTGAAGAGTTGAACTTTACTGCTTCGGCACGTTATACAGATGTTCCAGATGCAGGTTCAGATACCACTTATAAAGCTGGCTTAGCATGGCACATTGGTAATGGCCTAACTGTCCGTGGCTCTGTTGGCACTTCATTTAGAGCACCTGCATTGTTTGAATTGTACTTGAAAGATCAAACTTCATTTACAGGCCAAAGAAATATTGATCCTTGTATTAATTGGGGTGAGAACTTAACTGATGGTTCTATCACTCAGAATTTAGCAGATAACTGTGCTGCAGATGGTATTCCTTCTGACTTTGGGGGAGGAGCTATTTCTGCTACTGTATTAACTGGTGGCGGATTTGGTGTTTTAGAATCAGAAACTTCAGAGTCTAATACTTGGGGTGTTGTATGGCGTCCAGAATTTGCTAACTTAAGTGTTTCATTAGATTATTTTGATTTCTTAATTGAAGGTGAAGTAACACAATTGGGCGCAGGCGCAATTTTAAGCAGATGTTATAATTCTTTATTCTTTGAAAGTGATCCTTTATGTTCTTTGTTTGATAGAGATACTGGTACCAATGGCGACTTAAGAATTTTAGAAGTCAGAGATAGCTTTGTTAATATTGCAACACAAGAAAATTCAGGGTGGGACTTTAAAGTTGAATACCAAACTGATATCCCTTGGGGCGGATTAACTGTTAGAACTGAACATACTTACCAGAAGATTTCAAGAAGTGGCTTATTTGAAGACACTGTTCAAGATTTCAATGGTTCATTAGGTGATCCAAAGCACACTGGTAATTTATTAGTGAAATTTGATAGAAATAACTGGTATGCTACATGGTTTACCAATTTTATTGGTAGCTCAGATAACTCACGTTTCGCTGATGAATTTATTAGCTTTGAAGCTGGTGGAGATGTCGATGATAATACTAGACGTGTAGTAGCTATTGGTGGCACATCTTACCATACACTGTCTTTTGGTTATAATCACGAGCCTTCAGGTATTAGTGGTGTGATAGGTGTTAGAAATATATTTGCTAAAGATCCTCCTCGTATCAGTAGAGGTGCTGGATCTAGAGTAGGTAATTCTGCATTCTATAGCCAATATGATCCATTTGGTCGCAGTATTTTCTTAAGTGCTAGGTATGACTTTTAAGTAAATTCTGAAATATGTCAGACACAAAAAGCCGATTTATATCGGCTTTTTGTATTTTTAGGTATAATGTAATGAGTTAATAATACTCACCACATACATATGCCAAGAATAATTGCAAAACCTGATAATCTAAACGATCTAAATACTGACTTTAAACAAACACCTTTACAACACCCCATATTTTTAAACTCTGTTCCAAAATGTGGAACACATTTAATTAGAAATATTTTCCGTATGTTTGTTCCTGTTGAACAACAATACCACAAAGCTTTTATTCAACTACCCATTTTGCACGAAAACCTAACTGCTTTTACAAAAGTCCATCCAAAATTAAGTTGGGGACACCTTTTGTTTTCTGATGAGTCTTCTTATGCCATGCACAAAGTTAAACAAATTGTCGTTGTTAGAGATCCTTATGATTGGGTATTAGCTAGGGCAAGATTCTTTTTATCAGATTCATTTGATGGAGAATTAGAGCATTTAAAAAGTAAAGAATTCTCAATCGAACAAATTTTGAACATGATGATATTTGGCATATATCAGAAGGCTCCAACTTTATATGAAATCTTTACTCATAATGCGGTTTCTTGGTTAGGCACTGATGCCAAGGTTGTTAAATATGAGGATATGATTAAACACCTTAAAGACATTGACTCTGACGAAGCACAAGTTTATTTTTCTAAGCTTCTATCTTATGGAGGCATTACAGAGCTACCGGATGACTGGAAACAAAGAGTATTAGTGGGCTCTGATCGAAAACAAAGTGGGACAGCCAGAGAAAATCTATATGGAACGCAAACTGAATTACCTAAAGAACTCCCTGAAACCCAAAAACAATTGGTAGATTATGCTGCTCCAGGATTAAGGACACTCTTAGGATATTCATAATGATAAAAAGAAATGTTGTTATTGTTGGCGGTGGATCATCTGGGTGGATGGCAGCTGCTTATCTACAAAAGGCACTTAATATTGAAGGGCTCCCAGACAAGGTGGAAATCACTCTAGTTGAGTCTCCTGATATTCCAACTATTTCTGTTGGTGAAGCTACAATTCCTTCTATAAGACATTTATTAAGTGTTATCGACATTGATGAACTTGAGTTTATTAAAAATACGGATGCAACATTTAAGCAATCAATAAAATACGTCAACTGGGAATTCAACAATGATTCATTTTATCATCATCCATTCTCAAGAACCAGAAAAGCCCCGTTAGATAACTCTGCAACCGAGTGGTTGGAGAGCAATCAAAAAATCCCATTTATGGAAACATGTTCGGAACAACCAATCATTTGTGAAATGGGTTTAGCTCCTTTAATGTTACAACCATGGGACATGGGCGCTCCATTAACTTATGCCTATCACATGAATGCGGCTAAGTTTGCTGATTACATGCGAGATATTTCTATTCCTCGTGGAGTTAAACACATCCTTGCAAATGTTACTGATGTTAACATGGAAAATGAAAACAAAATTTCTTCCGTTAACACAGATCAAGGTCACACATTAAAAGCTGACTTATTTATTGATTGTACGGGATTTCGTGCAAAATTAATTGAAGAAAACCTTAAAGTAGGTTTTGAAGATTGTTCACAATGGTTGTTATGTGACCGAGCAACTACAATGCATGTACCCTACGAAAGTCACTACCCGGGTGTTGTTAGACCATATACCACAGCAACAGCCTTGTCTAATGGTTGGATATGGGATATTCCATTAAATAATAAAAGATCTATTGGCTATGTTCATTCTAGCCAATTTATTAGCGCAGAAGATGCTGATAAAGAAATGCGAGCATACCAAGGCGGAAACTGTGATGGTTTAGAATCAAGAACTATTCACTTCAAAGTTGGACATAGAAAAAAACACTGGCAAGGCAACTGTATTGCTCTTGGCTTATCAGGAGGATTTATTGAACCACTTGAGTCAACTGGATTATATTTAAGTGACCTAGGCTCTGTTTTACTCGCTGAGTACTTTCCATACAAAGATGAGCATATGGAAGCCATGGCATATAGATACAATAGACTAATGAAAAATAGATTTTACGAAGTGTTAGATTTCATTAACATGCATTACTGTTTAACCAAACGCAATGATACTGAATTCTGGAGGACCGTACAAAAACCTGAGCATATAACTGACAGACTAAAAGCTAAATTTGCTTATTGGCAAAGTAAATCTCCAACTGCATCAGACTTTGATGATCAATCTTTTTTAAATGAAAAAATTCAAAATATCAATCCTTCTAGAACATTAGATAATCGTAATCCAGTTGATACTGCTGCTCTTTGGAATCATGAAAGTTACGAATGTATCATATATGGCATGCATGCCTTAGGGTCTGACAATGTCGCATTTAATGATCACAAACCTGATTTGAAAGTTCATCCATACATAATTAACCGATTAACAGCAGCTCAACAAAAATTACCTTTACATGAAGTTTGGTTGAAAAATATTGCGGGCATGAAAGATTACCCTATAACACAAAAACCACAAGGTTGGAGGTCATAATGAAACCAACTAAAGTTGTTATCGTTGGTGGCGGATCTTCTGGATGGATTACCGCTGCTTATTTAAATGGCGCGCTAAACAAAAATGGCTTACACAGGAAAATTGATATTACATTAATTGAATCACCAGATATTCCCAATATTTCTGTTGGTGAAGCGACTGTTATTTCAATCAAACATACACTTGCAGTAATTGGTATCGATGAACTCGAATTTATGCAAGCGACAGATGCGACATTCAAACAAGCAATTAAATATGTTAACTGGGTAGAAAATGATAATAGCCATTATTATCATCCTTTCAACCGTTTCACTCAAAAACCCATTGATAGAGCTATACAATTTTGGCTTGCTAGTGACAAAAGTATACCGTTCGTTGACACTTGTTCTGCACAGGCACAAATTTGTGAACTTGGTTTATCTCCGCAAACCGTTACACCATGGAACTTAGGCACTAAATTTAATGCTGCATACCATATGGATGCTCAAAAATTTGCAAAATATCTAGCCAGTTACTCAATAGCAAAAGGGGTTAAATATATATCAGCGAATGTCACAGATGTGGAACTCAAAGATAACGAACATATCTCATGTGTAAAAACTGATCATGGACAAACCATTGATGGTGATTTATTTATAGACTGTACTGGTTTTAGAGCAAAGCTCATTGGTGAAACCCTTAATGTAGGTTATGAAGATTTTTCACAATGGTTGTTTTGTGATCAAGCCGTTACCATGCATGTACCTTATGAAAGTCACTTCCCAGGAGAAATACGCCCATATACAACTGCTACAGCATTATCTAATGGTTGGATATGGGACATACCAATGCAACATCAACGCTCAATTGGTTATGTTCACTCTAGCCAATATATCAGCGAGGAACAAGCCGATTTAGAAATGCGAGCATATCAGGGTGCAGGCTGTGAAGACTTGCCTTCTCGCACTGTCAAATTTAAAGTTGGTAGGCGGCATAAGCACTGGCATGGAAATTGTATTGCCATTGGATTATCAGGTGGATTTATCGAACCTTTAGAATCTACAGGGTTGCATTTAAGTGAATTATCTGCTGTTTTATTAGCCGAACACTTTCCATACAATCCAAATGATATGGAAAACATGGCTTTTCGCTTTAATCGTATTTTATCCAATCGTTATTATGAAGTATTAGATTTTATCAACATGCATTATTGCTTAACAAAAAGAAATGATACTTTATTTTGGCAAACTGTACAAAAATCAGAACATATAACAGATAGGCTGAAGGCAAAATTTGATTTCTGGAAGATCAAACCTCCATCGCCAAGTGATTTTGAAGACCAAAGCTTCTTAGGGTTCAACCATCAATCTGTTCATGAAAATTTAGCGAATATTGATCATAGGGCACCTGTTGATACGGGTGGTATTTGGAATCATAATAATTACTTATTTATTCTATACAGCATGGGATTTGAAAAAATGGCAGAAGAACTTTATGGGGACAACTTACCGCCTACAAAAATTAGCCCTCGAATTCAACACAGATTAAATACAATAACTAATCGACTGCCGACACACCAAGATTGGCTTATTCAAAAACTAGGCTTGAGACCTTATAAAATGAATAAAAGACCAGCTGGTTGGACTTAGTTAACTATCTAAGTATTTTGTTTTTTAGAAGTGTTATAGAGTCTTTTAGTATTAAACATAAAAATTCTGGTCACAACATATAGTCCGAAACCTGCCATGACTAAATAAAGGCCCCAATGATTAGTAAATTTAACATTAAAGCCATAATCTATGGCTTTAGCATAACTCCATAACATAGGTACGAGTCCAGCTACAGTTAATGCAATTGCGAAAAAAGATAACATCCGGAATCGGTACATGCTATTTCTACATTTACGGTATTGTAATATTTTTAAACGTTCAATTTCATCATGACTTTCTTCAAATGAAAATTTGCAATTCGGACATAGTTTTACTTTATCAGAGATTTTTTTTTGGCAAGAAGGGCAATTTATTAAAGACATAGAATTATTGACTGAATTAATTTAATTCACATAAGTGTAACCATTTAGATCCAAAATAGGTAAAATATTCAAAAATAATAATAAGATACTTCATATTTTAAGAAATACTTCCTAAAAATATGGAGAATTTGAGGACATATTTAAAAGTGAAAAACACTAAAACTAAAATAGTTGCTACTCTTGGCCCTGCAAGTAGTTCACCAGAAAAATTAAACCAATTAATAGCAAGTGGAGTCAATGTATTTAGACTAAATTTCTCACATGGAACACATGAACAGCATAAAATAAATTATGAAAACATTCGAAAAACAGCCGATGAAATGGGGGAAGTTATCGGAATTTTACTTGACTTACAAGGACCAAAAATCAGGGTGGGGAAATTCGAAAAGGGAAAAACAAAGTTAATTAAAGGTAATTTTTTTAACCTTTCTTGTGACCAAGAAGAATTAGGAAATGAGAAACAAGTTACTGTTAGTTACAAAGAGCTCTATAAGGATATTGATATAAATGATGAATTATTATTTGATGATGGAAAACTAAAAGTGATTGTCACAGAGGTTAATAATAAGATTATTACAACCAAAGTTATAGTTGGTGGAATATTAAGCAACAATAAAGGTATAAACATTCCAACAGCTGATTTATCCGTTGCTGCAATGACAAAAAAGGACATTGAAGATCTTGAGTTTGGGGCATCCTTAGGTGTTGATTGGGTTGCGCTAAGCTTCGTCAGAAAACACGAAGACTTGTTATTAGCAAGACATTATTTATCACTGCATAATTCAGATGCGAAACTCATGGCAAAAATTGAAAAACCCTCAGCTATTACAAACTATGATGAAATCCTAGAAGTAGCGGATGGCATAATGGTAGCTCGTGGTGATTTAGGTGTTGAATTAACGCCACAAGAAGTACCAATGTTACAAAAAAAACTTATTAGAAAAGCCAGGCAAGCAGGGAAACCAGTAGTAACGGCGACACAAATGTTAGAGACCATGATAGATAGTCCCGTGCCAACCCGTGCAGAAGCCAGTGATGTAGCCAATGCAGTATTTGATGGCACAGATGCAATCATGTTATCTGCAGAAACAGCTGTAGGGAATTATCCCGTAGAAGCTGTGACGACGATGAGAACCATTGCCAATACAGTTGAACAAGATAAACTCTATATTGTTCGAATGAAGGAAAAACAAATGCATACCGAAGAAAATACACCCGATGCTGTATCTTCTGCAGCCTGTAATATTGCATCAGATATTATGGCAAAAGTTATGGTCTGTTTTAGTAGTTCAGGAGCTACAGCATTAAGAGTTGCCCGAAACAGGATTCAAACAGCTGTTATCGCTATTTCACCAAAAATTAAATCTTGTCAACAACTTGCTATAAGCTGGGGAATTCATCCCGTATTATCACCCGATGCTTATAGCACCGACGACATGGTGGCCATTTCTGGAAACACTATCCATAAATTCAAATTAGCAGAAGTCGATGACAGGTATGTTATTACAGCTGGTGTTCCATTTGGCCAATCTGGAACAACTAACGTAATTCGGGTTGAAAAGTTGAAATAAACCAAGATAAGCAACGAATCTTGACAATCGTCAACTTAATGTTTTGTGCTTGGTATAGTATAGATTACTAGATTGTAAGTTTATTAAGAAAGTTACGGCTTCAAATCTCCTTATTATTGTAGTCGTATTTGTTGCGGTATCAGAACCCTCATTTGGTACCGCTTTTTTTAAAATACATTCTAAATATTGTCAATATTGTCATTTATCAAACTGATTCTTTCACCATCAACAATTTCCTCTGTTTTTTCTATTACTAAATTGTTATGTTTAGGTCTCAGATATTGTATAATAATAAAATATAATTTTACCAAATAGCAAAGTTTACTAATTAAAACTTTTTAGAAGATTCTTTAATTCAAAGAAAAATAAATATTATTTTAAATAATGACTAATAAAAATATAACAAATAAAGGTCAAAACTCAAAATCACTTCTAGATTCTGATGAAGTCCTAAATCAAATACAAATATCATTAGTACATGGCCTAAAGCCATTAATGATTGCCTACTTTGAAAAAGTAGATTTACTTATCATTGATATGGCAGAAAGAGCCGATAGCAACAAAAAGCAAAAAGAGTATTTTGATTCTATCAAAACAATAAAAGTACACAAACTTAACGTACTCTCTTCATTTTTATCTTCTATAAAACATACTTTTGATTCATTCAAAGTAAATAATTTTAATTATTTTGATGCCAAAATCACTCAAGCCGTTAAGAAAAAAAATGCCATTACTGAGTCAATAGACAAAAGTGACATTGATGAAAAGCTTACCCAAAACAGTCTGATTCAGCGCATTGAAGGCCTATTTAGAGATGATGTTAATGCCTTTAAAGAAAGGTTTTCTTTATTAAAAGCAATACCGTTAGAGACATACCATATTCCAATCAGCCCGTATGTTCTGGTTTCATCTTTTGCAAAAAGTATACGACTATTACATTTGGACTTGGATATAAAACTTGTATTATACAATCAATATGAAGGGGTTGTACTATCAAAGATTAGTAAGATATATAATGAAATTCACCAATTTTTAAATGACAATAGTATTTTTTCAGAGCTTGAAGATAAGTCAACAATAACCCCTTCAGATGAACCCAAAAGAGAAAATGCTCCATGTAAAAACAAAGAAGAAACTCTTGTAAAAAACAAGGAAGTAATCAAAGAAAAGGAAACTCAAAAAAACATTATTGTAGAAACAGATACTCTTCTACAAATATCTACCATATTTCAGAAACAATTGGTGCTAGGTTTGTCTGAAGATCCACCTGCCGAATTATCTTCTATCGAGATTAAAAATACTTTATATCGAAAAATTGAAGAATTAATTCCTAAAGAATCTAATATGCACATTAGCCAACCACACAAGGATGCAATAAATTTAATTACCATGATGTTTCAACTAGTTTCAGGTGATAGAAACATCCCAAAAACTATAAAATCCCTCCTTTCTAACCTGCATATTCCTTATATTAAAGCTGCAATTATTGATAGTAATTTTCTAATTAACAAACAACATCCTGCGCAAATTATACTTGCTTCTATTTCAAAAGCATCAATTGGATGGACAACAGAAAAAGACACTAACAACCAGTTTATCAAGAAAGTTGAGCGTACTATCGAAACAGTTCTCAATCAAGAAGAACTTGATGAACCTTTTTTTACATCTTTACTAAATACCTATCAAGGGTCAATTTCAAAACAGAAAAATGAATTTAAACAAGAGCAAAAACGGGTAAAAAATAAATTAAAAGGCAGAAATAGAATCGTATCTGCTATGAAAACAGTTGAAGCGATAATCTCACACAAACTAAGAGATGAGAATGTTGTACCACTTATCAACAATTTATTACTAGGACCATGGAAAAACTTACTGGTATTAATGTTAGTTCGTCATTCAAATACTTCAGAAGAATATCTCGTTAAAGTCAGTTTTATTGATGACTTAATTGCAGTTATCCACTCTACACAATATGAAGTAATAATTAGAAAAAAAATTGAAAAGATATGCCGAAAATATGAAGAAGGATTAAAACTTGTTGCCTATAATGATAGTGGATTGAGCGATAAAGTTTTAGAACTTAATCAATATTTATTAGACGTTCATGGTTTTCAATCAATCAAGAGCATAAATAATGATCCTGTCGATGCAACTTCTAAAACACAGATTCATCAAATTAATGAAAATGATCTTAATGACCAAACCTATTCAAAAGTATCTATTCAAGATTTACAACCTGCATCTGCTGAAGCAAAGACATTAAGTGATTCTTTATTAACTGGATTAAACGATTTGGAAAAAGAACTAATCCATAGTTTTACCCTTGGAACATGGTTTGAGTTTCACCGTAGCAATAAGAGCTCTGTTAAAGCACAACTTTCTTGGATTAGTCCAAAAACAGGAATGTTCTTGTTTGTGAATTCTAGAGGATTAAAAGTTGTTGACAAAATGCCAAAAGAATTTATATCTGGGCTCAATGATGAAAGCATTTCAATGCTGAAAAAACATTAATAAAATCTATCTGACAAGGTTGATAAAGACCAAGAAAGTGCTTATAAAATTATTCCAAAAAACATTACCAATAACGGGGTTACACAATTAATTCATTCAAATAAAAGTACAATGATCATGTCTCAAAAAGAGATTCATGACCCTATTCCTGCTGTTGCTTACCTTGTTGAAGCTTGCAATAAAACACTTGTCTTTTGTGGGGACACAAATAGTGAAGGTTTTGAAAACCTTAAACTCGAAAATACAGATTTGTTTGTCGCCCACAAAACCATCCCGGAAACTACTGGATAGATTACCCAATCGTAGATATGTTTACTCAGGTGGGATACACAAAAGAAATAGTTTGTTTAGTTTCGGGATGAAGACTTTGACTTACTGGACAAGTTAAAGCGGCGGCTTCCAGTAATTTCCTAGACCTTGTATCGTAATTCTTATTTAATGTCAATACAACTTCTACTTCACTAATTCGTCTTGGTGTTACACTCATGTGCTTTTTTATTGACGCCTTTGTGCCCGTTAAATCAACACCTAAATCTTGAGCTTTTATGCCCATTATTGTCACCATACAACTTGCTAGCGCTGTAGCAACCAAATCTGTCGGAGAGAATGCCTCTCCTTTACCATGATTATCGGTAGGTGCATCAGTTATGACCTCACTATTTGATTGTAGATGAACGGCTAAAGTTCTGAGTTCACCTTGATATTTAACTGTTGATGTTACCATTGTTTATTGACCTTCATGATTAACTTTTGCCATTCGTATTTTTCCAAAATAAATTTGATTTTTCCATCGCTTTGAATAATATACTGTTTCCTGGATATACGCCATTTATTAAATCCCCAGCAGGTTGTTTACACAATATTTCCAAGGCCTGAGTAACCTGACTGACAGCATGAACTGCAAATTTATTATCTTTAACAGCTTGTTGAATATCTGCTCTTAACATTAAATCGCCAGCATTTGATTCGGGAATTATCACACCTTGAGTTCCGGTAAATCCTTGCGCTTTACAAGTGTCGAAGAAACCTTCTATTTTTTCATTCACACCACCAATAGCCTGCAATCTTCCATGTTGATCAATGGCACCTGTCATCGCATATTCTTGACTAATTGGAATATTAGTAATTGCCGAAATCAAGCAACAAAATTCAGCTCCAGAAGCTGAATCACCATCTATACCACCATACGACTGTTCAAAAGCAATTGAAGCACTAAATGTCAAAGGATGTATAGTTGGCAGCAAGTGTCGAAGTAACCCACCTAAAATTTGAAAACCTTTAGTATGGATAGAACCTGACATATCTGCCTGGCCTTCAATATTAATCACTCCAGCCCTACCTGGACCAACCGTACTGGTAATACGAGATGGAAATCCATAGACAACTGGACCAGCATGAATAACAGCTAAACCATTAATTTCACCTATCTGTTCACCGCTTGTGAATAAGTTGATTGTGCCATTTGCCAACATCTCTTGAAATCTTTTAGAAGGTAGACCTCCGCGTAATTTAGTTCTTTTAACAGCATTGTTTACATGATTTTTTGTAATGATTTTTGCTGACTCTTTAATCGCTAAATAATTTCCCTCTCTAGCTAAGTCGGCAATTCTTGGGAAGTTGGTTGTTAACCTATTCTTTCGTGCACAAATTCTGGCACCATGCTCAATTAAAGCAGCTATACCCGATTTATCAAAATGTAATAAGCTTTCATCTTCGACCATTCTTGCAATAACAGAGGCATAATCGCCAAAACCTTTACTGTTTCTCTCAATATCAGAATCAAAATCTACCAACACTTTAAACAAATCAGGAAAGTCTGGATCATGATTATCAAGCATGTAATATGTATTGGCATCTCCTAAAATAATTACTCTAACATTAACTGGTATAGGCTCAGGCTTTAAGGTAGATTGTGAAAATGGTGATGCTATTTCTGCTGGAACAATTTCAAGTAAGCCATTTTTAATAGTCCGTGTTAGTATTTTCCATGCTCCAGGTTCAGACAAAAGTTCTCTGGCATCCAATAAAAGAAAACCTCCATCCGCACGTAAAAGTGTACCAGCTGTGATACTCATATGGTCTGAAAGTTCTGGTCCTTTTTCACCCCATTTTGATTCAATCGTCCCTAATAATTTCACCAATGAAGGCACCCTTTCAACAATTATTGGACAGTTAGTATTTTTTTTATGAGAAAATAATATATTAACGTTATAACGCAAATGTGGATAAAATTCATTTTTTTGAGAATAAAAAAACTGCTCAATGACATCTTCTACTACATCGTTTAGATATTCTTGTACACTTGTTGTATGGAATTTCTTTGAAATGACTGCTGTTTCAGCATGTAACAGTTGTCTTGATTTATGTTCTAAAAGTTCTTGTATTTCTTGTGTTGTGTTGGATTTAATATGATTAATGGATTTCATCATATTTTGCAGCTCAATATTGAATTTTTGAATATTTTCTTGAATATTCTTTTGCTGTTCTTCGTTAATTTTACCTTCTTTGATTAATTCTTTCCAAAGTTTAGGGTCAACAGCTTTATCCTCAAACAGAGGCGATATTACTGCCTGGTTTCCTTCATCTGTCTTGTAATTCACCAATATCAACTGATTATCGGCCAGCTTCTTTTCAAATGGTTCTGATAATAATTTTACTGCTTCATGGGCTTTATCATCAATAGCAGTTTTTTTGATTTTTACAGCATCAGATTCAAGTGCGTTATTCAAATCGTTGGTGACAAAATCTGAAAACTTTTTCATCCAGCGTTTAAAAAACTTAGCGCCACCTGCAGACAAAGTAATTAACCTAGGTCTATCAGGCTGTAAAAAATTAGCGACATAACAATGATCGTATTTTTCTTGCATTTGCGGGTTACTTTTTTGTAAAAAAGCACTAATCATTTCCAATCTGCCAATACCATGTAACCCACGAACAAAAGCATTTTGTCCAAAAGCACGGCTTTCTACAGAATATTCCAAAGCATCTAAAGCTTCTTTATGACCAATAATATCAGTAATAACCTCAACATCTTCAGTGGTTTCAAAAGGGAGCTCGTTTACATCACATTTCCATCTTACTTGTTGCCAACCAAGTTTAGTGTTTGTTATCGCATCATTTTTCATAATTTATTTTAAATACCTTGCATAAGTCACTTTCTAATTATACATTCAAAAAATTGATTTTACATTATTAACAGTTAATATTATGAGCCTTGATAAACCCATTGTTATTCTAAAATTTGGTGGCACCAGTGTATCTAATCTTGAACGCTGGAAACAAATTCTTACTGTTGTCAATTTGCGCCTAAGCCAGGGCTATAAAGTGGCCATTGTGCATTCTGCAAAATCTGGAATAACCAATTATTTAGAAAAATTTTCTATTAATAAAGATAAATTAATTATTAAAAAAATTGATGACTCTATCCAACAATTAGCCGATGCTCTCGGTGTAGATTTTGATAAAGACAGGTATATTAATAATTTAATTACATTTTCTGAAAAGAAAAATTTATCTCCATATGATATCGCTACCATTCTTAGTTTTGGCGAGTTAATGACCAATGACATTGCTTACAACTTTTTGACTAAACACCATAAAGTTAAAAAACTTGATCCTCAATCTTTTTTCATGAGCCGAGCAGATGATGATAGATCACAAGAAAGCAAAGTATTGTCAGCAAAATGTATGATTAGCTCAGGTGAACTGTCATCTGATCTTGCAATAATGCCAGGATTTGTTTCTAGTGATAGCCAAGGCAGAACCATTGTTTTGGGCCGTGGTGGTTCGGATACTTCTGCTGCATATTTAGCGGTATCTTTAAACGCAGAAAGAATTGAAATATGGACAGATGTTCATGGTATTTTTAGCGCGAACCCACATGTTGTTCCAACGGCTAGATTGATTGAAAAAATTGGCTATGAAGAGACCAGAGAAATTGCAGCAAGTGGCGGTAAGGTATTGCATCCTCGTTGTATATTGCCAGCTGAAGAAAACAATATTCCCATTCATATTTATAATTCAAAAGATATGGATGCTTCTGGAACTGTTATTAAAAAAGGGTATGAGTCAACTAGCCCAAGAGTTAGGGCTATAAATGTCAGGCATAATATTACCTTGGTTTCTATGGAGTCAATGAATATGTGGCATCAAGCTGGGTTTATGGGAAAAATTTTTACCGTATTTGAAAAACTTGGTCTTTCTGTTGATATTGTAGTCACTGCACAAACCAATGTGACAATTTCTCTAGATACCTCTGATAACATTATAAACACTGTTATTCTTGAAAACTTACATGATCAATTATCACTTTTTTGCCAAGTTAAAATTTATAAAAATTGTTCTGCCGTAACTCTAGTTGGCTATCGTATGCGTGCATTATTGGGAAGTATTGCGCCTATTATTTCAAGTTTCGCAGAACAAAGAATTTACCTAACTTCGCAATCATCTAATGACTTGAACACCAGTATAGTAGTAGATGAAGATCAAGCCGATAAATTATTGATAGCTTTACATGATGGTTTAATTTCAGAAAATGCCAACCAATATGGCCTTGGCTCAACATGGGAACAATTGATAAACAAACAAACAGAACTGCAGGTTATCCCTGATAGTTGGTGGCAGACTAACAAAAAGGCATTAGTTGATTTAGCACAAACACAATCTCCTTGTTATGTTTATGATAAGCAAACCATCATTCAACAAATTGCTATTTTAAAATCTTTAAAGAGCGTTGATAAAATATTCTTTGCCATGAAATCTAACCCTAATGCTGAAATATTGAAAACCATTTATGAAAATGGCATAGGCTTGGAAACAGTATCTCCTGGTGAAATTCAAAGGGTTGAAGGATCTATTGAAAACCTCAATAATGATAAGGTATTATTTACGCCAAATTTTGCAGCAATTTCTGAGTACCAAGAGGCTTTAGATAAAGGCTTTCATGTGACTATTGATAATAAATTTATACTAGAACAATACCCAAATGTCTTTGCTAACAAAAGCATAATCATTCGCTTAGACCCAGGTCATGGAAGCGGACATCACCGATATGTAAGAACCGCTGGGGAACAATCTAAATTTGGGATACATCATTCCGAATTACATGAATTAAAACAATTTTGTGATGAACACAATATCACCGTTAAAGGATTGCATGCACATGCTGGCAGTGGCATTTTAGAGCACCAGAATTGGCACCGTATTATTGAATATTTAACTGCTCAAATTTCTATTTTTAATGACGTGGAAATTATCAATATGGGTGGTGGTTATGGCATAACAGAAAACCCACATGAACAAGGTTTAAACATGCAAGAGCTAGATAAAATTATCTTTAGCTTCAAGCAAAAATTTCCCAAAATAGAGTTTTGGATGGAACCGGGCCGATTCTTAGTGGCTAATGCTGGAGTTTTATTGGCTAAAGTCACACAAACCAAAGTCAAAGGTTCTAGTGGTTATATTGGATTAGAAACAGGTATGAATTCATTAATTCGCCCTGCTTTGTACAGTGCCTGGCATAATATTGTTAACCTTAGCCAAATAGACAAACCGGCAGATATTACGGCGACAATTGTTGGTCCAATGTGTGAAACTGGCGATATTTTAGGTGTTGACAGAAAACTACCTGTTTCAAATGCTGGAGATGTATTCTTAATTGCTAACTGTGGTGCTTATGGATACTCAATGGCATCAAATTATAATTTAAGGAAACCCGCTCAAGAAATTTTTCTTGAATCTTGATATCTGGAACTTTTAAATTTCAAAGCCTATTTTTTAAATTTATTCTTACAACTAGAGTAACTCAAACTTTGTGATTTATTTTTATTTAAGTATAATAATTAAATACTTATAATTTAAGGGGTAAAAACATGTTTTCATCAAAGGGAAGTTCTGATCAATTAATTGGATCTTTAACAAAGAAACAAATTAGTTATTTTTTTATTTTTACTATCGTTTCATTGTTATTCATTTATCCAAAAGTTATTAAAGCTAAAGAATTATATTCGAAGTTCCCTGTTAGTGATGTTAAAATATTAAAAGATATTGGAGATAAAGCAATAGATTATGGTGTAGATGTCGATCAACATTATATTGAATCTGTCAAACTTGAACCTTTTGTTATTGCAATGGAAGAAGAAACGATGACATTGGAAGTAAAAGTTACGGACCCTAACATAACATCAATAGAAATCTTGGATGGATTTTGTCAACAAACTAAATTTAACAGTGGGAGTAGAATAGAAGGTTTATTACTCCCAAACAATAATGAAACCATTACTTTATACGATGATGGCACTCATGGTGACAAACAATCAAATGATATGATATTTACTTACGATTCTATTGGTTTTAGTAAGGCAAGAAAGAACAGTCCGTATTATCAAAACATTGTTAGAAAAACCACATGGAAGACAGCCGGTGTTGCTGAAAACTGGCATAGAGGTAGAGAACAGAAAGTTTTGATAAATTTCAGTAACGGTAGTCCTAAAGAAACAACTATACATATGGATTATTCTTGTGGAGGTATTAATATGGATCATATTGAAATTCCAGTTCTTACAGACCTAGATAGCACAGCACGTATGTCCGAACATGTTTTGAGTATTACAGGTTTTGAAAAACAAACACAATTTCCTTATTATTATGCACAAGGACCAATTTATAACCATTCAGAGATAGCGAAAAAAGTTTATGAATATGTTAAGGACGACTATGACTGGATAATTTTACAAGATGTAGCATCAGGTAGAACGCAACAATATTGGCCTATCGGCAGAAAAGATAGTGGAGTTTACGAGAATCAATTTGACGACTCTTCCACCTATGGCTCTCAAGGAAAGCTTAGAGGAATCATTTACGATGAATCATATTGGGAACCTATGGTTGGCGTTAATAAACAATTTGGAAGAGGTGATTATAGTACACTTAATCACGAAATATCACATACTTGGATTTCATATTTTCCCGATTCATTAGATATTAGTAGTTCTGGTCATTATAATCTTATTGAAAGGAAAACTTCATGCTTCAATGGCAATGGTCTTTATACAGTTGAAAATATTGAGTTCAATGAAACCACAAATATAGCTACATTAAATTATTTTGGTGATGTCGCAGTTAGCTATGATAATGAATATTGTAATGACTTTGAGTTATACCTAATGGGATTGATTCCAAAAGAACAAGTTCTACCAATTATAACGTTGGTTAACCCTAGACAATTTGATTATTCGAGTATTCCATATACAGTCACTGCAGATGGGTTAAGGAATGTTAATATTGATGAAATTATTCAAGAAATTGGAAACAGAATTCCAAATTCGATAGATTCACCAAAATCTTTTAAGGCATTAATGGTTGTGGTTCATGACCGTTTACTTACCGATCATGAAATGGCATTATTTGAATATCGTATGCAGGATTATGAATTAGAGCGTTCTGAAAATGGTAAAACATTCCAGCACGTGACAAGTGACCTTGCTACTATTAGTACTTCTGTTGAATTACAAGCAACACAAGAACCAACTCAAACCTTTAATAACACTGATGGCCTTGCTGGTCTTTGGTACAACCCAAACCTTCCAGGAGAAGGGTTTAATATTGTCAATATAAATGGTCAAATGATTATAATCTATTACGGATATGCAAATGGCAAACAAATATGGATGATATCGGAAGGTATTAATTTGACCAATATTAAAAAAGGAGAATTCTCAACCCCCGTAGAATTGTTAACAGGTGATGGAGGCTCATTTTTTATTCCTATTGCTCCAGAAGACCTAGTAGTCTGGGGAACTATCTCTGTAAAGTTTGATAGTTGTACCAAAGGAATTTTTGAGCTTGATGGGGTAGATGGGAAAAAAGAGTTTCAATTAAGCTTACTCGCAAAAAATGATGGGACTAATTGCACAGAATAAATCTTTAAGAATTATTAATGGTATTTCACGCAATAGTGTTATTGGCATTACCAAAACCTTGATAATTATCAAGAGATAAAATTTATTTTTACTTTATAATTCCGAGCTTATATTTACACAAAGGTTTAATCTATGCAATTATTTAATAGAATTTTTGATAGTTATGTTGGGGCATTAAGTTTTGGAGTCATCTTATTTATTATAGGAATGGCTGTTTGGTTTTATCGTTTCTTTACCAATAAAATCATTGAAGAAGATAAAGCCAGAAAGAAATAAAAATATGGCGAAAGTGGTGTTTTTCAAAAAAAACACCACTGTTAGAAATAATTTATTCACCTACCTCGTGATTCAAAGTATTGGGTTTTGCTTCTATTATTTGTACTAAGTCATCAAAGTGCATTGGCCCAACTCTTTTAGTCACCTCAACTCCTTCCGGGTTGAAAATCACTGTTGTTGGTAAGCCCATTGTATTTTTTCTATCAAATTCACTTGGATTGTAAACATCAGCGCGCAATACTGGGTAATTTATTTCATATTCAAATACAAAATCTTGAATGCTTGAGGTTTCCGCGTCTTCATTATTAATACCCAAGACTTCAACTTGATCTGAATATAATTTTTTAAATTTTACAAAATCAGGAATTTCTTTTCTGCAAGGAGGGCACCAAGTTGCCCAAAAATTAACAACAACCCATTTTCCACGAAAGTCAGACAGATTAACATCGACATCCTCCAAATTTTTATAGGTGAAATCAAAGGCTTCTTCAGGTGAAACTTCTTCTGGTTTATTCTCTACTTCAGAGACAACTTGTTGTTTCTGTTTTAAATTCTCTGCTGCTAAAGTGCTTTCATTACTGGTGATTGCCACTTCAGAATTACAACCACTTAATATTAATATTACTAGTAAAGTTATACTATTTCTCATTCGCCTTCTCTAATTGTTTAAATACGGATTTAACTGATTTTTTCATATCTGGAAATATCTTAGACCAGATTTCTTGAATAAATGGTTCAAAAAATTCAAAGTTTTTTGAGGCGGTTGTCGGCAAACTAAATCGACCCATAGTATATAGTTTGCCAACACTAATACTATCTAAATCTCGCAACAACACATAATCTCCTTCTTGATTCACCTGGATTATATTGTTATCTTCCAACCAATCTAGTTGTTCATGTAATTCATTATCAGGTACGTTTTCTAAATGACTGAAAATCTCATGCAATGATATTGTTGTGCCTTTCTTACTAGCATGCCAAAGTTGATAAAGAACATCTAAAATAACAAGTAACCGGTGATTACCAGTATAATCTTGCACACGGCCACGCCAACGTGAGGTTTCTAATGTTGCCGCAATTGTACCGCCAAGCAGAATAATGTTCCAAGATAAATAGACCCAGAATAAAAATATAGGAATCGTTGCCAGTGTCCCATAAACCCTTTGATAACTTGGAAATGTCGTTATATACCAAGCAAATCCTCGTTTCGCCATTTCAAACAAAATAGCTGCAACTATAGCTCCGATTATGGCTGATTTCCAGCTGACCTTTCTATTCGGCACTATTAAATAAATAAGAAAAAAACCTACTGTTGACGCCATAATAGGTAAAAATTTTAATAAATATATTTTTATTCCTGCCAAACCTGAATAGCTGAACATATAAGAGGTTAATGCCAATCCACCACCGACTAATAATGGCCCCATAGTCAAAACAGTCCAATAAATTAATATTTTTTTAATAACATTACCTGATGGTTTAGAATCCCAAATACGATTGAGTGCTTTTTCCATGGTGTACATCATCATGATTGAAGTAACAAATACAAACAGCGACATACTGAGTTTTAAATTGCGTGATTTATCTACAAAGCCATTAATATATTCTTGAACAACCTCTCCGGCTGTAGGAACAAAATTTGAAAAAACAAAATCTTGAATTTGGCTACTAACATCACCAAATTGCGGAAAAGCGGCAAAGATAGTCACCAATACCGTCATAAATGGAACAAGTGATAATAGCGTTGTATAAGCTAATGAAGAAGCCGACAAGGCAGTTTCATTTTCAACAAACTGTCGCCCAACCTCCTTTATAAATCGCCTAAATGTGTCTATTTTTTGTTTTAGCACATTAGAAACCGACTTAGTTCTGCTCCTGGATCATCTTTTCTCATAAATGCTTCCCCTATAAGAAAAGTATTAATTCCATGTTCTTGTAACATTTTTATGTTTTCAGCAGAATGAATGCCACTTTCACTAATAACAATGCGATCTGTAGGAATTCCTTTGGATAAAACTATTGAAGTCTCCAGGTCCGTTACAAATGTCCTTAAATTTCGATTGTTAATACCAATAAGCCGTGCTGGAGTATTTAAAGCCCTTTGCAATTCATCAGCATCGTGAACTTCCATCAAGACTTCCATGCCCAATTCATTAGCTAAAACAGTCAACTCAAATAATTGAGGGTCCGCAAGTGCTGCAACAATTAACAAAATACAATCTGCACCTAATTGTCTCGACTCATAAACTTGCCATGCATCAATGATGAAATCCTTTCTTAACACGGGTATATTGACTGCAGCTCTAGCTTGTTGAAGATAATTATTTTTTCCTTGAAAGTATTGTTCATCAGTTAATACAGACAAGCATGCAGCACCTGCTTTTTCATAAGATTTTGCCGCTGTTTCAGGATTAAAGTTTTTTGCAATCAATCCTTTTGAAGGGGAAGCTTTTTTAACTTCGGCAATTACCGCAGTTTCATTATTATCAATTTTATTTTTAATTGCCTGATAAAAATCTCGGCATCCAGGTAGTTCTAATGTACATTGAATCAAAT
>Ga0209345_10002173_pt1 | contig 22107 bp, 19 predicted proteins | sample Cruoilmetagenom7_FD_187294 | JGI IMG/M metagenome (GOLD analysis project Ga0209345, IMG submission 187294) | Oil polluted marine microbial communities from Coal Oil Point, Santa Barbara, California, USA - Sample 7 (SPAdes) (version 2) | ecosystem: Environmental > Aquatic > Marine > Oil seeps ... | reverse complement strand
CAAAATATCCAGTAATTTAATATAATCGTCAGCCATCTCTATATCCATGCCTTTCTGCTCGAAACAGGCAAGCGTGGCTTGTGTGCCGTCGATTAGCAATTGAAGCTTGTCGATAGTAAGTTGGTGTTGGCTATTGTTCAATCACACTCCACCCCTCTCCTCCATAGTAATTGGCCGTCAATTTGATACTGACGGCCATATAAATTTATTTAACGCTGACCACAAAACCACTTACTGCAGCCACAGATTCCCCCCATCGCCCTCTTCACCTCGTGTCTTTTTTCAATGTGAATAAATCTTTATCAATTGACTCTCTTTAAGTAACCATCTGGCGCAACTGTGATCATAAGCTTATCGTGAATATGCTTATCAATCTCAAATTCACTATGCTCTTTTAAGTATTCCCACACAGCCGTTTTTGGATTATTGCCCGGCCCCCAGGGACGATCAGGGAACATATCAGCTGGCATATCTTCAACGATGGTGTCGAATACTACACAGTAGCTTCCAACACTGGTCAACGGCGCATAAGCTTCCAGCTCTGCCAGTACATGCTCGTGAGTGTGGTTGGAATCCAGGCAAATCAGCACGCGTTCGTATCCCTTGGCTATTTGTTGAACCTGCTCAACCACGTCAGGGGCAATGCTTGAGCCTTGGATCATTTCAATACGTGAGGCCATGGGGTGGGCTTCAATAGCTTCTCTGTTGTGCGCGCGAATGTCGATATCGATACCCAACACTTTACGTTTAGACAGCCTGGGGTCAATCACTTCGCCTGTTTCAATTGCTTCGCACATATCCAGCAGCGCTAGCATGGATGCACTTAGCACTAGCGAACCACCATGGGCGATGCCTGTCTCGATGATCAAATCCGGTTTTATTTGCCAAATAAGCTCCTGAATGGCAGTCATGTCAACCGGCGTTTGAATAATCGGCCTACCCATCCACAGAAAGTTGTACATGTACCTTTTATCAAAGGCTCTCACTAGCCATTCATTCGATTGACGATTCCACTCAGCTTGAGAAGAATAACTACTCACTGAGTCATGACTTTCTTGTAAAAACTGTGCAAATGGATTATGGCCACTGCTTTTCATATTCATCCCCATCACTTATATTAAAAAACTTATTAATGCTATAATTTAAAACTAATTCAAGCTATTCCTGTGCACGATTCATTAGCACAATAAATTTTAGAAAATCAATCATCTATACAAAATAAAGAAAGACTTGAAAATCCTAAAAGCTCCTAATTTTATCCACCACTGATACGAAAAATCATGCACATTCGCTTAGCTTGAGCAATTCTCTCATCAATTTTAACGGTGGTACTTCATATAAAAAAGTGAATCATCTGACGTCACGGCATAGTCTTGTAGAGGGGTTTCGCTAAGCTCTACAAGCTCACCTAGAGATCCATTTATTTCATACAAAGGCGCTTCAAACTCTACTGAAAACCCACACTGATTATAAAACTTAACAGCCGGATTGCTTGATCGAACCCTAACCCACACCTCTTTGATACCTATATCAATCATCACCCATTCAACTAAGCTAAGAAATGCCGCACGCATTAAGCCAGGGCGACTGATGTCGCTAAAACGAACAATTGCGTCCCCTTCGATACGCCCCCCACCAGCATCGCCATAGGCAAGCCCCATATAGCCATAAAGCTCTCTTGTTCCAACCTCCCTTAGTGCAAACAGGATTCTTGTGTTGTCTTTGGCAACAGAACTTGTAATCCAATGAAATGTTCGTTCAGGAGTAGCTTCGAAATACGTCAGAAATGAATCACGATTTCTATTTCGAGCCTCAGTCAACATACTCACAACAATCTCATCAACACAATCAGGATTACAATTGATGGGATACAATGCAAAGTCTGTTTCAGCTACAGGCAATGCTAGGGCAGACAAATCTATATCACCAACCCCTTTCAGCGCTTGAAAGATATCTTGATATTTCATTTTCAACCTTGAAAAGATACAATAGATTGAATAATGCGTCTCTGATCTTCATCGCTCATACAACTATGAAGAGGAAGAGATAAAATTTGATCAACAATTTTTTCAGTTACAACTAGATCTCCTCTGCGGCAATCCTTAAAATATGTAAATTCATGGCCTGCCTGCCAGTGAATACCTGTATCGACTCCATGTGATTTCATATGCTCACGTAGCTTATTACGACTACCATTCAGAACCCTAATATAATAAAGAAAAGGACTAACTTTCTCAAAGTCACCTTTAGGAGCTTCTAACCAATTAATTGGAGAGAGCTCATCATAATATTTCTTACATGCTTCCTGTCGAGTACTTCGGATTTTATCAAGCTTTGAAATTTGGGAAAGTCCTATCGCAGCATGTAAGTTAGCCATGTGATACCTAAATCCTAGCCCTTCAATATCATACGTCCAAGCCCTTGAGTTTGTATACATTTGCTCAGCAGACTGAGTCATACCAATCAAACGCATCGCTTGTAGGCGCTTCATATTTTCCGCACCCTTAATGACAATAGCTCCTCCATCAATACAGGTCACTGCCTTAACAGGATCAAAGCTAAACATGGTATATTCATGCTGATTACCCGTGGGTCTGCCCTTATAACACGAGCCAAAAGAGTGTGCAGCATCATGGAGAATTGGTATGTTGTGTTTTTTTGAAATTGTACTCAATGCATCATGATCGCAGAGAAAAATATCATAATCCATACAAATAATACATTTGGTTTTATCTGTTATCAGGCCCTCAACCTTATCAACATCAATACAGAGTGTATCTTCTTGTATGTCAACAAAAACTGGCTCTGCTCCGCAGGCGCGAATTGCTTGAAAATCAGCTGCATTATTAAATGATGGAGTTATGACTTCATCACCAGAATTCACACCTATCATCAACAGCGAAAGATGAAGTGCTGCATGCCCTGTACTGACAGCTACAATATGGCGATCTTCGTCGGGGGCAAAATCACAGACCCGAGATATTGCAGCCTCAAAGTCTTTTACATAGCTTCCCATGCCAAGCCAACCCAACTCCAGCGATTCAATTGCTGCAGCGATTTCGCTCTTTTCGATAAGAGGCCTGAAAACCGGTATCTGTGGTTCAATTTTATTTTTCATTTTTTTCTCATAAAATTCGAAGTTCTGGAACAGCAATAACAAATGCCGTTCCTCTTTCTTGGATCTCGCTATTTATCTGCTGTACTTCCTCTGCAATATTCCAGGGTAAGATCAGCAAATAGTCTAGCTGTTTATCCGCAAGTTGCTCTGGCGACAAAATCGGTATGTGACTGCCAGGCATAAATTTTCCTTGTTTGGATGCCGCAGCATCACACACGAAAGGAAGTAAATCTGGCTTGACACCAGCGTAGTTAAGCAAGGTATTGCCTTTAGCAGCAGCTCCATAGGCAGCCACTTTTTTTCCTGCGCGCTTTTGCTTGATAAGAAAATCTAGTAGATCATCTTTTATTTTGTTTGCGCGAGCCTGAAAGTCAAGATAGGTCTCCAATTGTTGCAAGCCACGGTTTAACTCCAACTGCAGTATTGCTGTAACTGATTTATGATTTTCCCTCTCATCCTCATCATGACAGCCAAATATACGCAAACTCCCTCCATGTGTATTCAGCTCTTCAACTTTCCAAACACGCAGGCCTGCAGACTGGAAGATACGACTTACCGCGGAGAGCGATAAATAAGAGTAGTGTTCATGATAGATAGTGTCGAACTGACATTGCTCAAGCAAGCGCATTAGGTGAGGGAATTCTATTGTAATCGTTCCGCCTGGCTTAAGTACCGCCTTAAGACCTCGGGTAAAGTCGTTAATATCCGGCACATGGGCGTAAACATTGTTACCAACAACTAGATCTGCTTGTCTCTCCTCACAGGCTAGTTGCTTACCCAGCACTTCGCCAAAAAACTCACGTAGGACAGGAATGCCTTTCGCTTCCGCGACCATAGCGGTGCTGTCTGTTGGCTCAATGCCAAGGCATGGGATCCCCATGGCAACAAAGTTTTTAAGCAAATACCCATCATTTGACGCCACTTCTATAACTAGGCTCTCAGAATTAAGATTCAGCTCACTGGATACCTGTTCAACATAATGCTCAGCGTGGCTCACCCAGCCGCTAGAGGTACTGGAGAAGTAGGCGTAGTCAGAGCTAAAGAGTTCATTCGCCTGAGTATAATCCTCGGTCTGCACTAACCAGCACTGGTCGCAAACCTTCACTTTAAGGGGAAAATACTTCTCGGGCTTAAAAAGTTCGGCGGAGGTAAGGTAGGCGTTTGATGGCGGGGCAAACCCTAGGTCAAGAAACGTATGACTTAACGGGGTTGCACAATGCCGACAGTTCAAAGCACGACTCCTTCAAAGTTTTTATCAATCAGCTTGTGAGAAGCATCTCGATCCGACAATTTGTTAATAGGGAGTGGCCAAGTGATAGCTAGACTAGGGTCTTGCGGATGCAAACCTCCTTCCATGGTTGGCGTGTAGCTTTGGGAATGGCAATAGAGCATTTCAACGTCATCACTTAAGGTTTGGAAACCATGCGCAAATCCTTCGGGTATCAGCAGCGACCGTTGGTTCTTTGCACTAAGTTCTTCCGCGTGCCAATGGAGAAACGTAGGAGTACCGGGACGTAAATCTACGGCTAAGTCCCACACCGCCCCTCTCAAGCAGGTTACCAGTTTCATTTCAGTATACGGCGCGTATTGAAAATGTAGGCCACGAACAGTGCCGCAGTGTTGTGTAAAGGTATGATTGATTTGCGCAATAGGAGCATGCCAACCAACCTGCTTTAAAAAATCACCGCAAAAAAGCCTCTGAAGAAAACCTCGGTGATCTCCAACTTGCCCTCTTTGCACAAGCATCAGTCCATTTAACGGGGTATTGCTCACAGTCAGTAGGCCCATTATGCTTTCATACCTTTTATTGTGACTCATAGGCAGTGATATTTTCTAAACACAGCGCTTGAGCTGATTCCCCTGCAAGCTGGCGTCGATACCAATTCATAGTGTAGTCTACAGCTTGCACCAACTCCCAATTCGGCTCAATGCCCAGTATAGTTCGCGCCTTGGCAGTCTCTAAAGCCAACCAATTTGCTTCATGTGGCCCTGCACGACCATCGCCCCATTCAATCTCACCGCTCCCAAATGATTTGCACGCCTGTGTAATAACGTCTTCTACTGTAGCTGCATCATGAGGGAGAGGACCGAAGTTATAAGCTCCTGCTTTTTGCGGCTCCACATAGAGCTGTTCGGCCAAGCGCATATAAGCTGAAAGCGGCTCTAACACATGCTGCCAGGGGCGTACTGATTCCGGCCGTCGAATATACAAAGGCTGCCCGGCACTCCAAGCGCGCGCAGCATCAGGCAATAAGCGATCTTCAGCCCAATCACCGCCGCCAATAACGTTGCCAGCTCGAGCAGTAGCCACAGCAACCCCTTGTTCCTCCAAAAAAGCATCCCGATAGCTTGCAACCACCAACTCTGCGGCTGCTTTACTGGCACTATAAGGATCATGCCCACCAAGATGGTCGGTCTCGCGATAGGGGTATGGCTGCTCAAGATTGCGATACACCTTATCGGTGGTAATCGCCACAACTACCCGTGCTTGCTCCAATCCGCGTAGGCTATCCAACACATTGGCCGTACCTTGGATATTAGTAGCATAGGTAGCCAATGGATCTCGGTAGCTAGCACGAACCAATGACTGCGCAGCCAAGTGAAAGACTATTTCTGGTTTAGATTTTTGTATGGCGCGCGAAACTTTATATGCATCGCGGATATCACATTCGTAGCTCTTCAAGTTGTTACTTACATTGGCAAGCGTAAACAAGTTGGGGTGTGTATTTGACGCCAAAGCAACCCCTGTTACTTCCGCTCCTAAGCGCTGCAACCACAAAGTCAACCAGCACCCCTTAAAACCTGTGTGACCGGTCACCAGCACTCGTTTACCTTGCCAAAACGGTAACGACAATTTATTCATGACCATAATTTCCAGGGGGCTTTTCCTGAATCCCAAAGATGCTCTAGATGGTTTTTTTCACGCAGAGTATCCATGGGTTGCCAGAATCCAAGATGTTCAAAAGCTTCTAACTGCCCATTATTGGCGATGCTCTCCAATGGATGACCTTCCCATGAACACTGGTCGCCATCAATAAAGTCCAGAACTTGCGGGTTTAGGACAAAAAAACCACCGTTGATCCACGCACCATCGCCAGGGGGTTTTTCCTGGAAACCACGGACGGCAGTTCCGTTACGCAGCAATGCCCCATAACGACCAGGAGGTTGTACCGCAGTTACAGTAGCGAGCTTTCCATGCTGCTGATGAAAAGAAAGTTGAGCACCAATATCGATATTGGCCACTCCATCACCATAGGTAAAGCAAAAAGCTTGCTCATCTCGGACATAATTGGCGACCCGCTTAAGACGCCCACCGGTCAGCGTTTCCTCTCCCGTATCGACTAATGTAACCCGCCATGGCTCTGCATGTTTTTCATGCACCTGCATCGTATTACTTGACATATCAAACGTTACATCAGACATATGCAAAAAATAGTTAGCAAAGTACTCTTTAATAACATAGCCTTTGTAACCACAACAAATAATGAAATCATTCACCCCATAAAAAGAGTAAAGTTTCATTATATGCCAGAGTATTGGCTTGCCTCCTATTTCAATCATCGGCTTTGGCTTTAAGTGCGTTTCTTCAGAAATTCTGGTACCCAAACCACCGGCTAGTATGACACATTTCATAATCTCACCCACCTATAAAAACCTAGCTTTAAGAATACCCTTTATCTTATTAGAAAAACCCTTACCCAAAAAATAGTTAGACTCATTAGCCAAACCATTTAAATCATCCAAGTAATACTCAAAAAAATCTTCTCTATCTAGCTTTACTTCGCCACCGCTAACTCTGTTAGCTTGACTTTCACTCCTAGCATCAAAATAGCGTCTGAAATAGCTAGCGCCGTCTATATTCTTCAATTTTCCATACCAAAGAAGGTGGCTGATTAAGACATGGTCAGGAGATACAGTTACCCTAAATTCAAAATCCTTTAACGCTTCTCTAACAAACACAGCATGCACCACGGTACAGTTTGCAAGCTCAGCTACCGACTTCAGATAACGCTCTTCTCTTTTATTACTAGTAAAATCATAAACAGCATCTTTCACAAAACCTATCAGATTAGATGTTTTACTTATTGCCATTGGTTTACCCATAACCATAGCGACATCTGTAGTCTTATCTATTTCCTCAACAGCCAATGATAAATATTTCTCTGACAAAACATCATGTGCCCCTAACCACATAAAGTACTTTGACTTAGTGTTTGAAATCAAAAATTCAAAATTTCTTGATGCACCTATATTTTTAGGCTGTTGGAATATTTCAAAGCGATCATCATCTGCTGTTTCTTCGCAAATGATATTCAGCGTGTCATCCGTTGAGCAATTATCCGCAATCAAAAACCTGACATTCTCAAAATCTTGGTTTTTTAATGACTGAATGGTTTCGCGAATATATTTCTCTTCATTGTAAACCGGCACCCCTACACAAAGAGTAAATTCACGTTGATTGCACTCAAGCTGATTGGGATCATAAATCACCTCACGCTTCATAGCAGGCACTAGCTTTTTATTAGCTAAGCCTTCTTCAATCAAATACTCCTCCGCTTTATCCTCATTCACTCTAGCCAACAGCGAATATGCCATATCTTTGATGCCATACACGGTATGCAGCAGGAAAGCTAGCTTGGTGATCTGGTTTTCACTTAGCTCGGCCAACCGCTCGTGAGTGGGCAGGAAAACGGCATCGACACTTTGCAGCTCGGTAGCTTGACGAATTTCTGCAGGTACGCTGTCTGGCAGGTGGCTTAAGTGCTGCTGATTGTTGAAACGGTATAGACGGAAACCATGGCGTGACATCCAGTGCTGAATTTCGGTTAAGTTTGGCTGTCGTTTATGCGTCGGTTGAAAGGCAATACGCACTTGGATGACTAGCGTATCTTTAAGGGCTTTTTCACCATTCTCAAGGATTGCGGCCGAATCACTTAAATCGTCCAGAATCAACCAATCCAGACTATCCAGACCTTCGATGCTATCTAACGCGATAGTATTGATTGGAAGCTTAGCAAGCACGCTTGCACCAGCAGGGTTAGCTCCGTACTGTTGTTCCACTGGCATCGGTTCCAGGGTACTGCTCAATGCTGGATCTAAGCACGAATAAAGCGTCGCCGAACTACCATCTCCTAAAACAGCATGGGTAAAAACCTGCACATCTTTGCTGCCCTCAAACCGCTCAGTATTTATTACTTGGCTTGCTGGGTCGAAGGCGACTATACCAAATGAATTTAACTTCCTAAGTGTATCAATACCTTTTTCAACAACTAGTTTTGAACCATTATCCAGCGCTATAATCTTGCTGGGTAGTGACCAGTGAAAACCAGCCGTTTCGACTTCCAGGCTCTCTGCATAAACAACATCTACGGGCGCTTCTTCATCTTCAAATTTCGCTAGCCCAGTTTTATCGAACGTTAGCGCGGCAGGTTGCTTCCCTTCACAGTGGCGTTGCCAAATAGCGCGCATTGCATCAGTAAAATGTTTTGCAAACCGGGTAGCATCGCATACCGGCGACTCTAATAAGACTTGACGAAGGTGCTGCCTAATAGTGGCAAGGCTATCTAAATCAGATGCAAGCTCTAAAACTCTTTCTCGATACTCCTCCCAAGAACCAACGACAAGTTCTGGCATACCCACATTAATCAAATGAGTAGCACTGTGGCGTCCTGCAAAGGTGGGGCCAGGAAGAGAGACTACTGGCACTCCCATTAGCAACGACTCACACGTCGTCAAGCCACCGGAGTAAGGCCATGGATCTAAAGAAATATCTACTCGATTATACGTTTCTAATAACTCAGCATGCGGTGAAGGCCCCTCAATCAATAAGCGCTCTTTTTCAATACCATTCATGACCATTAAGTCAATAATTTTTTGTCGCCGCTCTTCACTCTTATACTGCATACTTTTCAAAAGCAACTTTGAACCAGGAAGGCATGTCATTATTTCTGCCCACTGTACTAAAAGTATATCATTAAGCTTGGCGGCATTATTAAAGCAGCCTAATGTTATGTAACCATTCCTTTGTGCAGGTAATGTCCTTACACTTGGCTCGTATCCATTAGGTGGGACATAGCAAACATAGTCATCAGGCAAACGTATTAGCTTTTCCACATAATCGTTATCTACACCCACAGGCGTTTCAATGCTATCACTGATTAAATAGTCAATGGCTTCAACACCCGTTGTATTGATCAACCCCCCTACCCACTTAACCTGTAGCGGTGCAGGGCGCATTGCAACTGACAATACACGGTTGCCGGCATTATGTCCGACAAGATCAATCAATATATCAATTTCATCGTTAGCAATTTGTTGTGCCACTTGCTGATCTTTAAGCGGCTGAACACTCATCCATTTTTCTGATACTGCTTTTAGCCTTTCAGTAATTCCATCATTAACATTATTTGTGCTATAACAATAGAACTCAGCTTGACTTTTAGGAACCTGCTCTAAGGCCGAAGTTATCATTCTACCAACAGGATGACCGCGAAAACCGTCAGATATTAAGCCAATACGTAGTTGCTTACTGGCTATTGGCGTTGATCTAGGCAGAGGGATCATCACCTCAGGAGAATATTTACGATGCCACTGCTTACATAGCACTGTAATTTCTTGTCCTGTTTTATTCGGATGATAGTGATAGGTTGTAATAATATTAGAAAATGGCCCTGGAGCCTGGGGATTTACGCGATGGGCTTGCCAGTAACTTTCAAGGCCCTTATCAAGATCACCAATAGCATTATATACATTACCCAGATTATTCCACGAAAGGTAATTTTTAGGTGCTAATTTTACGGCTTTTTCAAGTGCATCTCTAGCTCGGGCATAATCGAAGGTCTGCATCAACGTATTGCCTAAGGTATTGAGCATATCGACATCACCTGGCATTAACTCACAGGCAATTTCGGCATGTTTTAGCGCTTCATCAAAACGTGCCTGGGTGTAATAAATATAACCAATATAATGCTGTGCTTTGGCGTATTTAGGGTTGATCTCGATTGCACTGTGTAAAAATGCCAGTGCTCTTACTGGGTCACCAGCTTGATGGGTTATCCGGCCCTGAAGAGCCAATGTTTCGGCATCATCAGCAACCAGTGAGCTGGCTCGATCTAGAGCTTCTAATGCTTCTTGAAACTGACCGGCTTCTGAAAGCTCTGCCCCCAACTGTTTCCATGCAGCCACACTGGCTGGCTGTTGTACCGTGCGATCTTTGGCTTTTTTTAATGCCTGTGCGGTTCCCCTAGCACCCAAAGTACGTTGGCGAGCATTTTGTGAAGGGCGATTGGGCTTTTTATTCGACATGGCAGAAACGTTCCTGATGGCAGCGACACTAACTTTTTATCATAGCAAAGGGGCCAACTGAACTAAGGGGGGAAAAGCGTCCAATAACCCAGCCAACTGAATAGAGCAATGTCCTAAATAAAAAAACAGGCCTCCATCGAGGAGGCCTGTAGATAATCCGAACGATACGGATAAGTAGCTTGAAGGCTTAGCCCAGCAGAGAAAGTACGTTCTGCGGAGTTTGGTTAGCCTGGGCCAGTACAGAGGTGCCAGCCTGCTGCAGGATCTGTGCACGGGTCATGTTGGCTACTTCACTTGCGTAGTCAGCATCTTCGATACGCGACCGAGCAGCGGAAAGGTTAGTTTCGTTAGTCTGCAGGTTAGTAATCGCTGACTCAAAGCGGTTTTGGATCGCACCCAAGCCAGAGCGTAGCTCATCGACTTGCTTGAGAGCCTTATCAAGCTGCTCCATCGGGTTAGCAGTCGCGCTGCTAAGCAGGTCTTTTGCACCCAATTCAGCACCAGGAACAGTATATGCAGCAGTGGTGTTTCCCGTAGTTACAGCTGCTTCAGAAGGATCAAGCGCTACTTGGAAGGTAACTGCGGTACCAGAAGTGGCTTCGATACCTTGCAAGCTAAGAGAGTTCGCTTCTGCATTACTTTGAGCAGTAACAGTAACGTTAACGTACCAGTTGCCACTATCATCAACTTGCGCTGTAGCAGCGCTATCTACTGCTGCCGCGGAAACACCCAAGTTAGTGGCTAAAGCACCTGAGAAATCATTGACAGTATTGCTGGTTACGCCAGTACCCTCACCATATGCTGCGGTATAGTCGGCAGCTACGGCAGCGCCAAGATTCGCACCTGGACCGTTTACGTTGAAACTAGCCAAACTCAGTGTGTCAGCAGTGATTTTTTCCAGCGCAACGTCGATGGACTCACCGTCGTTGGCACCTACCTGGATAGACAGGCTGCGATCTTGGGCCAGAACTTTAACGCCGTTGAAGTCAGTCTGCTCAGAGATACGATCGATTTCGGTCAGACGCTGAGTAATTTCGTCCTGGATGGAAGCACGGTCGTCAGCAGAGTTGGTGTCATTCTGAGACTGAACGGCCAGTTCACGAATACGCTGCAGGTTGTCGTTTACCTGGTTCAGGGCGCCTTCAGCGGTTTGCGCAACGGAGATACCGTCGTTGGCGTTACGCTGAGCCTGTGACAGACCAGTGATCTGTGAAGTCATACGGTTGGCGATGGCTTGGCCAGCGGCGTCATCTTTAGCGCTGTTGATGCGCAGGCCAGAGGACAAACGCTCCATGGCGGTAGACAGTGCGTTCTGTGATTTGCCAAGGTTGTTTTGGCCGATCATTGCTGTGATGTTGGTATTGATCACTGACATGGGATGATACTCCTTGCTTTGGACACTGGCCCTGAGGCCTGCTTTCGGCCACTGTTTGTGCCGTTATATTAATTAACGGCAGCGCGTGAGGTTTCTTTAGGGGAAGTGGTAAAAAAAGATGTAAACGTTGGTAACTGAATAGTGAAGAGTTTCATGCTTGGGCGGGGTGGCCGTGAGAGTATGAGATCGCTTCACTGGATTTCGCGCTTTGGTCGCGAGCTAAAGCTACCTCCCACAATTGCACCAGTCCAGCTGGAAGCAAAAAGCGTCGCGAGCTAAAGCTACGTCCCACGATTGCAACAGTCCGGCTGGAAGCAGAAATCTCCGTGAACTAAAGCCGCTTCCCACCACAATGACAAAACAGCGCTAAGCGCTGTTTTGTCATTTTAAAACAATGCCTGCTGAGATGGCTCTACTTTTTGCGGCCTAACTGAGCGTCAAGTGCATCAAACTGCTGGGTGAGGTAAGAGCTGGTTTGGTTCATTTGCGCGATCATGCCATCCAACTGACCAAACTGTTTGCGATAGCGGTCGATGGTGCTCTCAATGGTCTTTTCCATACGTGCGTAGCGCTCATCTAAACTTTTTACGCGATTCTCCGCTCCCGTAATGGCCCCTTTGATAGTCCCGTTATCGCTCAACAGGTTAGTTAACGTCGTGGTTAGCTGCCCAGCCATGCCACTCGCTTCATCTTTGCCTGCAAAAAAATCGCTGAGCGAGTCAGGACTGTTGGCCGCCAGATCACTTAACTTGTCTTCATCAAGTTTTAGCGTACCGTCACGCTGCAAGGTAATACCTAGCTGGTTAAGGGTAGAAAGCTCACTGCCTGCAACACTTCCTATCATCACACTGCGCAACCGAGACTCTATGGTGCGCACCGTGCTGTCTCCTAGCAGCTTGCCGGCGGTCTGGGTTTTACTATCGTATTTTGTCAGGTTATTGATTGTGCCTTCTAAGCCGTTATAGGCTTTGACGAATGCACCTACCGCCTCGCGCACCCCCAGGGTGTTTCGTTCAACACTTACCGTACTGGTAGCCGTCCCGCCGTCTTCCAACGCTAAACTTGCAATGTTGAGTGTGACGCCTTGAATCGCATCTTCAATTTGGTTACTGGCACTGGTGATATCAATGCCATTGACCTTCAACATGGCATCTTTGCCCATCTGCTGGGTAGCCGCATCTTCACTAAAGGGGCCAGCCACAGCCACACCACCGGCATCTACAAAACTGAAACTATTGATTGAGGCCTCAGCGCCGCTTTCCTTGGAACTCAGCGCCAATCGATAGCCCGTACCGTCATTGATGATAGAGGCACTGACTCCCGACTCTTTGTCAGCATTAATTGCATCACGAATATCGCTTAGACTGCTATCGGCTGTTAGGGCAATATCGACACTATCGCCATTGCCGAAGCTAAGCTTAAACGCAGTTGCACCTTGTAAGTCGAGCGCTGCATCTTGAGCGGTAACGCGGGTAGACGCGAGCGTGCCTGCGGTGGCCAACTGGCTAACTTGAACGCGGTAACTGCCGGGCAATGCATCGGCGGTGGCTGTTGCTTTTACGCCCTCTCCCTGCACATTGGCAGACAGGCTCTGATAGAGTTCAGGGTCGTTGATTTTTCCTACGGCGTCTTTAAAAGCGTTCAGCGATGTTTGCAGCTGGCCATAGGCCGAAACCTTGGCTTGCTGTTGTGTTTTCTGCTGCGTAATGGGCGCAAGCTTGCCGCGCTCTGCTTTCTGCAGTTGATCCAATAGGCCAGTCAGGTCAAGACCCGAGCCAACGCCAAGGGAGGTTATCGTCGCCATATTGACTGTTCCTCAGTAAAAAAGGCTAAACCTGAAACATTCAGCGCATGGGCACGCTGGCAATTGTGGTATGTAATTTTATCGGCTGATTAGCGGGCAACTTTAGCGCTTTTTCTTTCGCTAAGTTAATTATTCTTCTTTTGCTAATAAAAACGCCTGCTTAGCGCAGGCGTTCATTGGGGACGAGGAGGGAAAGCAACAGAGCGGATTAGCCACGGCCTAGTTGGGCGTCTAATGCATCGAACTGTTGGGTAAGATAGCTGCTGGTCTGGTTCATTTGCGCAATCATGCCATCCAGTTGACCAAACTGGCTGCGGTAACGAGACATCGTCTGCTCAATTGATTGCTCCATACGGGTGTATTGCTCTACAAGCGACTTGTTGAGATTTTCCGCCCCGCTAATCGCTCCTTCCACGCGGCCATTAGAGCCAAGCAATTGTTCGACAGCTGTATTAATTTGCCCTGCCATACCCGCCTCATCCGAATCGCCTGCGAAGAAGGTTGCAAGCGCACCTTGGTTATTAGCAATGGCATCATCAAGCTTGTCTTGATCGACCTCAAGTTTGCTATACCCCAGCCCGCTATCGTACTTGTGCGAAATACCGATATCGCTAAGAATGGAGAGCTCACCCTCCACAGCCCCACCCAGCACATCACGCAAGCGAGACTCGACGGTACGGACGGTACCGTCTCCCAACAGCTCGCCTGCCTCGCCGGTTTCAAAATTGAAGCTGGTTAAATCGCCAATTTTATCTTTGAGACCGTTATAGGCCTCTACAAAATTGGTAACAGCCTCGCGAACAGCGCGGGTGTCTTGCTCAACGGAGACCGTGCTATCACCCTCTTCTTGAAGGTTTAGCGTCACGCCCTGGATAGCGCCTTCAACTTGATTAGTGGAGCTGGTGATATCAATACCGTTAACGGTAAGCGCTGAATCAGTACCGCTTTGCAGCGTATTAGCGGTATCTGAAGTGAACGGGGCAGCACCGTCAAAACTGAAATCGGCAATAGAGGCATCTGCCCCGGTTTCACTAGAGCTAAGTGCGAGGCGGAAATTGGTACCATCATTAATAATAGTCGCGTTCACGCCAGCGTCTTCAGTGGCGTTAATCGTATCGCGAATACCTTCCAGAGTGCTGCCTGACGCTATATCGATCTCTTGGGTGGAACCATCAGCGAAGTTCAGGGTTAATTTTTGGTCAGCAGCGGTGATGCCCTCATCTGCGGCGGCTACCCCTTCTGAAGCAAGCGTGCCGCGAGTGGCTAGAGTGTCGACGGTAACATTATAGCTACCTGGCTGTGCTTCCGCATCAGCAGCGGCAGTGATGGCTGAACCACCCACATTAGTGGAAAGGCTTTCGTAAAGAGTGCTGTCATTAAGCGCATCAGCGGCAGTTTGAAACTGAGAGAGCGCGCTCTTCAACTGACCATAAGCGGAAATTTTGGTCTGCTGTGTTTCCTGCCGCTCAAGAATCGGCACAAGCTTCTGTTCCTCGGCCTCTTTCAACTGATCCAATAAACCGTTGAGATCCAAGCCTGAGCCAATACCAAGTGATGAAATGGAAGCCATACTTTACCGTCCTCTTTTATAACGTCATCACGCTACTGATTACACTGCTCGTGAAGTAATTTATCATCCTAGTAGTTAATAACTATCGACCATTTAACATTAAACTTAAACCTTTTTTTAGCTCGCTACCTAATCGTGGCTTTTCCGCCCCACCCCTATGTAACGCAGCCCCGCTTCTTCAACAGCACTTGGCGTGTACAAGTTACGCCCATCAATGACGACTTTTTCAGCCAGCTGGTCGGCTAGCCAATCAAAATCGACACTGCGAAACTCTTTCCACTCGGTGCAGATAACCAAAGCATCGGCACCTTTAACAGCCTGAATCCGATCTCCTGCCAGCATTAGGTCATCCCGCTCGCCATAAATGCGGCGGCACTCTGTCATGGCTTCAGGGTCGAACGCCTGCACCTTAGCGCCCGCTTGCCAGAGTGCTTCCATTAACGTGCGGCTAGGGGCTTCGCGCATATCGTCTGTGTTGGGTTTAAAGGCCAAGCCCCAAACAGCAATAGTCTTGCTACTTAGACTGCCTAGGTTGTCTTGCAGTTTTGTGAACAGGGTTTGCTTTTGACGCAAATTAACCGATTCGACGGCGCTGAGCAGTTCCGGCGTATAGCCTAGTTGACGCGCTGCCCGCTCTAATGCCTGGACATCTTTGGGGAAGCAAGAGCCACCGTAACCGCAGCCAGGGTAGATAAAGTGGTAGCCAATACGTGGGTCGCTGCCAATCCCTCGGCGCACGTCTTCGACATCCACCTCAAGCCGTTCGGCAAGATTGGCGATCTCGTTCATAAAGCTGATTTTGGTGGCGAGCATGGCATTGGCGGCGTATTTGGTTAGCTCGGCAGCCCGCACGCTCATAAACATCAGTTTTTCGTGGTTGCGGTTGTAAGGGGCGTAGCACTCTTGCATATGCGCTTTCACCCGCTCGCTTTCTGTACCGACGATAATCCGCGCGCCACGGGTAAAGTCATCTATCGCTGCCCCCTCCTTCATAAACTCAGGGTTCGAACACACATCGAACGCGAGCGATACACCGCGTTGTTCGAGCACATCGCTGATAGCAGCGTGGACTTTTTCTGCAGTGCCCACCGGCACGGTAGACTTATCAATCACCAGCTTATAGCTATCCATATGCTGGCCAATCGTGCGCGCCACCTCTAGTACATAGCGTAGGTCGGCACTGCCATCTTCGTCGGGCGGCGTTCCCACGGCGATAAACAGCAGTTCGCCATCGGCTACCGCCTGGGCAGCGTCAGTAGTAAAGCGTAAACGGCCAGCCGCCACGTTGTGGGCAACGATAGTGCTTAGCCCTGGCTCAAAGATCGGCACCTCTCCGCCCTTAAGCTGATCAATTCGCTCAGCATTAACATCCATACAGGTGACTTGATGACCAACATCGGCTAAGCAGGCGCCTGCGACAAGGCCGACATAACCGGTTCCGAATACACTGATATGCATGACTTATTAACTCGCTAAAATATATGGTAGCGAGCGTAGCACATTGACCCACCGTTGATGAGTTCAATAGTGGGGGACTCCCTCTAAATTATAGACCTTGGTCTAACATCGACCTTGGTTTATAATGCGCTGCAACAAGCCCGATTTGGTGCTGACCGCTGGAGAACATGCAATGACTCCCGAGCTTACGAAAGAACACGCTGCCCCCTCGTCACATGGGCTGTCGACTACTGCGAACGTTCAACGAAGCCTTCGTCAGTGTTTATCGATTGCCGCTGAGCTGCTCTATGACAATGGCCATGTGCTTGAAACCATTACCTTGCCCCAACGCGGTTTAGCGCACCGTGAATTGCTCACACTTTGTGCCGCAGCGCCCACCTGGGCAACCTGTCAGAAGGTCATGGAAGCCAGTGAAGCGGCCACTTTCAATGAGTATGGTCGCTTTGTTTTGACCCGTCTTGGTCGTGAAATAATGTTTGATATGTTTGGCCAGGGGGCTGCTGATTGCGCTTAACGTAAGCTGTTGCCTAACATTGCTGAACACAACAGCTCATAAAAGATGCTCATAATAAAAACCGCCCGTAAGCAAACGCTTCGGGCGGTTTTTATTGGCATGTTTTTTGTAACGAGTACCTAGATATTAGCGCAGACCGAGCATCGAAAGAATGAACAGCACAACCACGATAAGACCAATAATGTAAATAATATTACGCATAGGGCGCTCCTTGCTTATTGCGTTTTAGGGAAATCAAGGGCTTGCTTGCCCATGAATTGACACTCCTAGCCTAGCAGGCTTTTTCAGTTTTTGCGTAATATCGCTACATTTCCCTCTTAGAAAGTGGCTGTATTAGCGTGGCCGCATTGATAGCGTTATCCGAGACGCTGGCGTTTCTCGTCGAATGCTCGCTGAATCATTTTCTGCTGCTTTGCATCGATTTCTAATTCTCGGCAAAGGAATGACCATTCGGATAGAGCATCAAGGGTTTGCTCAATATAGAGATCCGGGGTTAAGTACCTGAAAGGGGCGCAAACCTGTTTGAGCTTTTTACGTGTAGCCAGGCCTGCCCCACTGAAAGATGTTGTATGCTCATCTGCATAGCCCCGGACAGGGGAATAAGTCAGGTCGTAAGCAGGAGCTAGTGTCCATCGGCCTTGGTCATACAAAAAAGCAAAGTTCTTAGCGTGGTCATCGTGATAGCAGCATTCCCCAGCCATCAGGCAGCGAGTCAGCAAATGCTCCCGGTAGATCAGCAAAAAGAAGTGGATCTGGCGCCTTCTGTGGTTGGGTAGTAAAACCCATGTTCAGAGGCGACAAATTGAAGCCTTCCGCCACCCAATGAGGGTGGTAGGCAAAGTAGATGCCCTGTCGGCTAGCGACCAGCTCCCCCACAGGATTACCCGCTAACAGCACCTCTACGCTGTTGATACGCTTCATTTTCGCCCCCGGGTACGCCCCGTCTGCTTGATCTCTTCAAGTGAGACGGGGTGTTCCTGCTCGAATAGCTCGGCAATTTGGCGTGTGGCGCCCAGCGCTGTGGCAATGAGCACTAGACCATCGAGAGTTATTTGCCCACTGGATTCGAATCGTTTAATGGTGGACTCGGAAACACCTGCCATCTGCGCCAAGGTTTTACGGGAAAGGTTCTGCGCCAGTCGCGCTTCTCGTGCATTGGCACCGACCTGCTGGGACAGTTCGCCAGGAGCAAGTAGAGAGTGAGTCAGGGCCATAGAAAACCTCTAAATAATGGCTCATTTATAACCCACTATATACTGAAAATGACCATAAAAGTCCAAATATGAACCTTAAAACCTCAGAAACATGGCCCCAGACTCAGAAAGTACTACCTGATCTTACTTCTAGCGAGTATCGGTTGTGGAACCTCAGCCACTTCTACACCTCGAACCTTTGCCACTTACTTGCCTAAGGTGTTGCGATGCGCGCTACTGCTTTGCTTGTTTCGTTTGCTGTTACTTCGCTATTACCCGCCACCTATGCAGCCGCTAATGAGCCTTCTACAAACGCACTTCAGATACTAGACCAGCAAACCGGCCAGCTTGAACGCGTACACAGCGTGGTGGTGGCCTACGACGGTGAGATTATCCACGAACTTCACCAGGGTGGGCCGGGAGTGGCCTCACCTGCGAACATTAAATCGCTGTCGAAAACGGTGCTGGCTGCCATTACTGGGGCGGCGATTGAAGCAGGCATCATTGAATCAACTGATCAACCCATGGTGGAGCTGTTTGGCGAACATCTACCTAGCGGTATTGATCCACAAGTTGGGGACATTACCGTGGCCCACCTGCTCGCCCAGCAGGCGGGGCTTGAGCGCACTTCTGGCAGCAACTATGGCGCCTGGGTGGCCAGCGCCAACTGGGTGAACGATGCGATGACGCGCCCATTCGTCGATGAGCCGGGTGGGCAGATGCTCTACTCCACCGGCACCAGCCATCTACTTTCCGCTGCGCTCACCCACGCCAGCGGCGAAACGACCCATTCCCTTGCCCAGCGCCTATTGGGAGATCCGCTTAATATCACCATTCGCCCCTGGCTACGCGACCCGCAAGGGATCTATTTTGGCGGCAATGATATGCAGCTCTCACCACGGGCATTGATTGAGGTGGGCGAGCTGTATCGGAATGATGGCATTGTGGTTAATGGGGCAGGAGACGAGCAGCGCGTTCTGCCTGAAGGTTGGGTAGAAGAGTCGTGGCAGCCGCGCGGTACATCGCGCTGGACTGGCGACGGATACGGCTTTGGTTGGTTTATTACTCAGTTGGCAGGCGAAGATGTGTACTACGGGCGTGGCTACGGCGGTCAGGCGCTTTATGTTATTCCAGAACGGGAGATGACCATAGTGATCACCTCAGACCCTAACCCACCCTCGCCGGGTGGGCAGTTCCAACAGCGGTTAAACAGACTGGTAGACGGTTTGTTAGCTGAAAATGACGAGTAGCACAGGCACGCTTACTCGCCTTTGTGGCCTAGGCTCATTAAATAGAGCGCGGCCGCCAGCGCCAATACTGAAAGGGCTAAATAGATAGCTTCCAGGGGCGTGGCAAAACGGATATCTACCACGGCGCGGAAAAACTCAATAATCACCGCCAGAATCACCACCCGGGCGATTTTATCTTTCAGTTGGTCTAATGAGGCGACATTAAAGGGATGGCGCAAATTACTCTCTTCAGCCTGATCAATGCGGGAGACAAACAGCCGGTAAACACCTAAGCCGAAAATCAGCAATACGATCGCAATCAGATAGATATCCACGGCAATGATGATATCCGGCACCAGGCTGTCGTGAATGTCCTGGGTGCCACCCAGTAGGTAGTATCCCATCACATCAGCGACTACCTTGAAAATATCCACGGTACCGACGATAAACAGCATCAACGAACCCAATAAGCTGGGTACGACCGCCAACATCACCAAAAAGCGCGAATTCCACAGCGCCGTTTCAATGCGCCGCTCCCAGTGGTGCTGGCTCTCTGGGGGTTTAGGCGGCGGCGTTGAAACCGGATCAGACATGCCGATACTCCTTTTGTTATCTCAGGTTTTGTTATATCAGGCTCATCGTAATGAAGGCGCAGGTGGCGCCGAACAGCACGAACCCCAGCAGTAGCACGATACCATCACGGGCAACCAAGCCTAACCCTAACAGGGTAAGCGCAAGCCCCGCCCCGTTGGCCGAAAAGGGAATAAACTCCATCGGCGGCATGGCCAAGGCAATCAATAAACACACCACGGCTGTTACCCGAATACCGATATAGCCCGTCAGCCAAGGTAACCGTACCCGCAATAGCCCATCTATCCAGCGGGCAGGCTTTTTCATCAGCTGAATGCCTTTATCGAACTTTTGCTGGGAAATCGAACGCTTCAGCAGCCAGCGGGGCAACCAAAACGCTTCACTTCCTGCTAGCAACTGCACGGAAACCAGCAGTACCAATGCGGCCATTAAGGTCGGCATGCCGGGTATATCGCCAATGATCGGGGTGAGCGTAATCAACCCGGCAACCAGCAGCAGCGGTCCAAACGAGCGCCGTCCAACGGCGTGAACAACATCGTCAACGCTGACCCGCGAAGCATCCTGCTCCATACGCTCAATCGAGCTGATTAGATCCATTAAATTCGAGTCTTCGTTGCGGTTATGCATCAGGTTTATTGCGCTCCTCTACGTGCAGTTTGGTACGAATAAAATCGCTATGGCTAACATACAGTAAATCCGCCAAGCGACGAATACGGTGCTCTTCAAGCGGGTCAACGCTGCCGTCGGCCCAGGCCAGTTGCCACATTTGCGCGACCAGCTCGCAGCGCTGGTCGTAGTTATAGTGCTCTTTAATCAGGCTAACAAACTGGTAATGATCGACGGCCTCATCCACTTCTGTTTGTGCCAACGTCATCAGCTCTTCCACATCGCTCACGCTTAGCCGATAGCGCTCGGTTAGCATACTGCGAAGCGCAGCAAGCTCTTCATCGGTGGTGTCGTAGTCGGCGCGAACGATTTCACACAGCAGCGCGGCAGTGGCCAACTCTAGAGTGAGCGTTTGATTTTCGCGCTGCTCGGGTTGCGCCAGCGTGCGCTGGAAGAAATCACTAATGGCGTTCAGCATAGGGGGCTCCTAAGTATCTACAGCATCGTCCTTACCTCAATCCTTCTTGGTAAGCTGCTCTCTTAACTGCTTGGGCACTTGCTTGATAATTAAGCGATCCTGAGTGGCGTCGTACTCGATGCTTGAGCCCAACAAGTGAGAATCAAAGCTAATCGAAACGCCGCCCGCTCGGCCGGTAAAGCGGCGGAACTGGCTCAAGGTGCGCTTATCGGGGGGGATCTCCGGCGAGAGTCCGTAATCGGCGTTGCGAATATGCTCGTAAAAGGCTTTCGGCTGCTGTTCGTCCACCAGCCCAGAAAGCTCTTCCAAGGTCATTGGTTCGCCACGGCGAAGCTGTTCATTGGCGTAGTCCACAAGCGTGTCGGTTTTTTCTCGACTTACTTCGTCGTCGTAATCCTCTTTCTCGACATAGTCGCTAAACGCTTTCAGCAGCGTGCGGGTTTCAGCCGGGGCATCGACGCCCTCTTCCATACCCAGCAATGCCACCAAGCCCTCGGCGAGTTTTTTACCGCCGCGATCTTTGAGAAACGAAACGTACTGCGCATTTGGCGCATCGCTCTGCCACTGGGTAAGGTTGATGCGTGCCGCAAGAGTAAGCTGGCTGGTGTTGAGCTGGGCAGCAGGCACCGCGTGGTGACCCTCATTAATGCCAATCCCTTCGCGCTGGTGCACCAATGCCATCAGCAGCGTTTCAGTATCGCCCTGGCGCTGGTGGCTGAAAACTAAGTAACCACTTACTGACAGCTGCTCCTGAAGCTGCTTGGCGAGCCGTTCAGCCAGTTCAACAGAAAGCTCAGCAAAGCTTTTATCGCCCGCCAAATAGTCGCGCAGCCACATAGCAAGCGGCCCTGCCTGTTCACCCTCTT